>Ga0315289_10015358_pt1 | contig 10633 bp, 7 predicted proteins | sample YL17G11_40_MG_FD_203452 | JGI IMG/M metagenome (GOLD analysis project Ga0315289, IMG submission 203452) | Sediment microbial communities from Yellowstone Lake, YNP, Wyoming, USA - YL17G11_40 | ecosystem: Environmental > Aquatic > Freshwater > Lake > Sediment | place: USA: Wyoming | collected...
ATCATCCCCAATCTCAATGTCCATGGAGAAATCCGCGCCCACGTCGAAGGGTGGGTCGATGTAGATGAGTTTGATGCCTTCCTGCTTCTCGATCTCCTCGCGCAATGGGCCGTTTTTCAGGCTGGAGAGGATCAGCTTGTTGTCGCCCCAGATAAGTTTGTTTGTCCAGCCTTTGAGCTGCCGGCCTCGCGCGTCCATCGAGAACAAATCCGTCTGCAACTCCTGCTTTTCCGGCTTCTCCGCTCGCGGTTCGTCCACCTGCTCGATGACCTGGAAGGGCAGGACGATATTGCAGACCTCACTTGTCTTGCCGTTCCATACCAGCTCCACTTCCCGCTTGTCATCAAACAACAAAAAGCGGTACTTGTCCGGCAGCGGCTTTCCCGTCTCGACAAAGCGGATGATCTCTTGTTGTTCTTGTTCGGTCAATCGTGGCATTCTTATACCTTCAAAAATATTGGCTGCACAGACCACGCGCCGTTAAATAGACCGTCTCGCTGGTCCAGGCTTTGCCCGCGCTAAAGGTCCCGGCGATCTCATCGACCAGATGTTCGGCCTTCGTTTTTCCGTTATATTTTGCGAGTTAGTTGTTCCGACGCTGGAATCCAAAGAGATCCCGCGCATTCACGGTCGAATCGCTATTCCTAATGGCATTCTCAAAAAGTTCAATCAACCGTTGTCTCTCCGTCTGCCTGGCTTGATCCGACACAAGGCAGAACTGATATCGAAGATGAAAAAGCAAAACAACTGGATTCTCGATTCCTCCACCGATGCGGGCTTCGTGTGATGACAAGCCACCAATAGACCCATCAAGTTGCACATTCTGGACACCGAGATCTTCCAGATGAGAATGACAGCGAGGATGTAAGATCATGCCATTCAGAACGGCTTCGATATCTCTCCGCAGTTGCGCAAATTGCTGACAAGGATATTGACCACTTGCAGGAAATAGAGATGCCTTGCTGAGATACCCGGTATCTATATGATTTTGCCAATAGCAGTGGGGTGTTGTTGATGCTTGTACTAGTGAGATAGAATATGGGACCGAATCTATTGAGTATATACAATTGAGCATTAAAAAAGGAACATCGAAATGATCATCAAGGGCTAAGAAAGTCCATGCCGGTTCCATGTCCCAAATCGTATGCAATGTCCTTGCATATGCACCCAGCCAAGTCCTTTGGTCATCGTCTGTAGCCGGTTTAAAGGCAATACGCTCGATAGTGTCCCACACAATGGCTCTTCGCCTGTTTTCGTTCATGACTTACCTCCGGATTTCTTGAGGAAATCAAGAACATTGAGCAACCTTCGAACACCTTCCGGATCATTTTCATCGGATATGTTCTTAATAAAATCAATATCCGACTGTATCTCTTCTATAGTAATGCCGCGCCACATTTCATCTTCAAGCCTGTAAATCCGGAAGAACTGGCGCAATTGAGGCCAGAACCGCAGGTATGCTTTCAGATCATCCTGTTGTATCCACCATAGCATCTGAAGATTGCCGAGAATGTCCCGCCTGCGATCGAGATCATTAAGCTGAGCATCAGTCCATTTTCCGGTGAGTTCTACGGAATAAATGTGATTCGGGTTCTGGTCTGCCAGCTTTATCAGCAAATCGATTACCGGTTCCCGGCCTTCGCCGCCTTCTATGGCAATTTCCTCGCATGGAAAATGGGAGTACGTATTTGCCCGGCCCACAAGAAAATCCCGAACCGATTCCAGGTTTCCGCGCTCCCGGTAGCTGATGATAATGCGGTCCTGTCGTTCAAGACCGAAGAGTCCCGCGGCAATCTCTTTCAGTACGCTGAGAATATTTAAGGTGTCCTCTTCCGAGGAGGAATCTATTTCCTCCCAGAATTTGCTCCACGCCGGCTCTCCGCTTTCATTGACGGGAATATTCAGGCCAACAGGGCTGATGTCGTGATCACGCGCCCATTTTCGGACGGCTTCTTCCTCAGGTGTCCTTGGCGTATCCGTCTTCCACTCAATTGCCTCATCAATCAACGGATTAATGATGGCTGGCCATTGGGTCGGCGCGGCGGAGGCTGGTTCGTTTCGAATAAGGAGCCAATTGCGGTAAACTGCGTCATTAACGCCTGCCGCGTTTTTGCGGTCCCCAAACAGCGCGGCCTCAATATAGCCATCATGTTTTACAACGGCAAAAACATTAGTGGGGAAATGGCTATAAGAAATACTTAAAAGATCCTTGCCAACCTGACGGCAAGCCAAGGCCATTGCCGCGGCATGCTCCTTCTTGTTCTGGGTGCGCTGAAAGTAATAGGCATTGAGAAGGCGCAGCGCCTGACGAGCATTTCCACCGGAGTATTTGCTGATTGAAGAAAAGGCTTCCTGATATACAGGGGAATAGGAACCAAGCCTTTTCTTCAGCATCTGGACAAGCATGTCATGGCTGATGCCTCCGATAAAGATCTTTCGAATGGCCAAGGGGAAGTCCCGCTCCATAAACAGATGGACCGCATTGGCCTCGAAAAGAGTCTTACCCTCTGCCAGAAATGTCAAGATATCTTTGAGCAAAAAATAATCAGGCGTGCCAGGACTGAATTTGTCAATTCCTTCGGCAACGATAACAGGCTCCCGGGACGTTCTGTCACGAAGGCGATCGAGCAGTTGACTGCAGGCTTTCCGCACAAGGCCGGCATTTTGTGTCATGATCCCACAAATCTCCCGCAAACGCCCAGCCTCCTGCAAATTAGAAGGCCTGGAGGTTATCTTATCAGCAAAGTCGCGCCATGAATGAGCATCAACGGAGGAAAAATCAGATAAAGAGATTCCAATGTCCTCTACTGCCACACCCGAATTCAGCGCGGCGTTGAGGATTCGTCCCAAAAGAAGCATGCAGTATCCGCCTTCCGAAGCTTCAATGGGATCGGTATCGAAACGCACGCTAATGATTGCAGGATCAGAAAAAGAACGGGAGACCTCCTTGATAACAGTCGTCTTCCCTGTTCCAATCTGCCCTCCAAGCAGTATAGATCCGCGTGCATTATCAGCAAACCAATCCCGCAGGCAATCCGTTGCCGCGGTATTACACGGCACATATAGCAGTCTAAACTCTTCATCCGTTGCAAGCGGCACTCCGTCATCAAGATTTACACCGTACTTGCGTCTTTTCACGAATTTTTTCTCCTTTGCCGCCGCATATTCTCTGCAGCTAATACCCAGTCCGGCGAAACATCACTACGGCCCCACTCTGTCCAGAAATCAATAGTTGTGCTCAGTGGTTTTTCACCGGGCTGATTGATGCGGATGCGACTAGGCAATAGAACGGCGTCGCCCACAACCAAGGCTTCGCCTATATCCAGAACAGGCAGCATGTCGGCAAAGCTTGTCATACTCTCCGGCATCATATTCTTTATGGTAGATATGTCATTGATGTTTGTCAATCGAAGCGACATCACGTTATTGCACTGGCTCAGAATCGTATTGCTCACATCAGACGGCCGCTGGCTTACAATTATCAATGACACCCCATACTTACGGCCTTCCTTGGCGATTTTCTCGAAATTTTCAACGGCTCGCTGCTGATTAGGGTTGCCCATGTCTCTGGGCAGGTATATATGGGCCTCATCGCATACGAGTGCGACGGGGTGTCGCTTTTCATCGGGCATCCAAAACTGGAGGTAGTAGATAAGGCGCGCGACAATACCGAGCATAACCGGCAGAACATCCGAAGGTACTTCGGAAAAATCGACTACCTTGACGCGCCCGTTCTTCCTGGTGAATTCCAGCAGTTGTCTGCCTACCCCATGGAATGCCTCGTATGAATGAAAGCTCGCCGGCGCTTGAAAGAGAAAACCATACCGTCGATCCCTGAGTTTTCCGGCAATCCTTGCGAGAAATCGGCTGAATTGTCCATAGAATTTTCCCTGTTTCAGTCCACGCGCCCCTTGCTCCATTTCTTCATTAAGCCGTCGTATCTCCGCCACGACAATATCAAGGTCAAAGGGAATGGGACTGTCAATCGTAAAGGAGCTAAGGAGTTCGGATTTTCCGTGCTTTTTTAGAAATTCCTGTTTCTCTTCAAAAATCCTATCCTGGAATACAAGGGCTTGGTTGTGTGCAGTAAATTCACTGCTTTCGACAAACATGGCCGTCAGTTCTTCACAGTTCATAAGCCAATATGGCAGATAAAGCAATTCCGGATTCGCATCACCAAGGTCATCCGGACCGGGGATTCGGAGATGGTCGGCGTATTTTAATTTGCGATATTCCCCATGAAGGTCAAACACGATCAGATTAGCGGAGGGCAACTTGGCAGCACGCTCCAGTATCGTCGCCACAGTACATGATTTTCCCGAGCCCGTGCTTCCCAAGATAGCGGCATGACGCTGGAAGAATTTGTCGCCATCCAGGTAAGCAGTCGCTTCCAGGTCAAGTGCGTATCTCCCGATCTCCAAGGCCTGTTTCGTATCACTTTTTTTGACGAGAAGTCCCATGAAGTGCTTCATTGCCTCGCCCTTGAGCACAAAACATTCCTGTCCTATATCGGGCATATCCAGCAATGAACGGGTGAATTCATGTTCGTTTTTTGCTGCATTCCAGCGCACCATGCCTACAAGCGTAACAGTCACCGTGTTTCCCGAGGTTGGTGACGGCTCATCTTTCTTTGTCTCATCCTTTTGATCATTTGTATCTGTCATGTCTGCCGCTACAATCTGGCGCACAATTCTGTCCACCATGCCGATCAGCCAATCGTCTGCGGTACCCTTTTTCAAAGTAACCAGTTTGGATATGCTTGCTCGGACCAAATGTTCATCTTCGGCATTGATCTCAACACGCCTCGTATCTACCTGCAATACAGACCCCAGGTATGCAGGATCACTACGAACTTCATCACCGTGCTTGAATTTAAAAAAAGGCATGTTTATCCTCCCATTATCTGTTTTACGAACTCATCACTTTTCCAGATAGTAATCCCGTCAAAGGCGCCGCACAATTCTTTGTTGCCATTGGCGAAACATGTTCCTGACGGATCTGTTTTTCCTCCGACTTGGCTTTGTATTCCTGTGATTACCCATACGTTTTTCCCCAGGGTCAGCAATTTATCCAATTCCTGTGAAGGATCACGTGTCAGCACAATAACAGGACTTCTAATGTCGCGAACGCGATCCAGAATCTTCTGATGAATGTGGTTGTCCCTGAATCCGTAGCCAACCACAAGAAAGGCATTCGCTTTGTCAATAGCCCGAATGGCTTCTCCAAACAGACGCTCATGGTAATCGAGAACGCCCTGGCATTTTATGACTCCAGGTGGGGCTATCATCGGCGTGTAATCTTCCGGACAATCCGCAGTCCAGGTATCGTTCTCAATAAAAGTTCCATTCGAATTGCATCGAAAAAGGTTTATCGATCCGTGAACCTTCATAAGCTCGATGCATGGTATGTAAGCAATTGTATCCCTGCGTTTTCCTGCCATCGATATGGGGTTCAATCGAAACAGTCGCTCTCGTGCCTTTGACCAATCTTGCCGCTTCATAATGCCGCCATAATATCCGGTGATATATGGTATATTGGCGATCGAACATGCATATTCGATAAGCATATCATAGTTCGGTGTCACGACAGGCAAACGGGGCCAGGTTCGTGAAAGGCCACGCATCAATTGCTGCAGCAACCGGTCACCCACCCATGTCTCTTTGCCCGTCAGCACTTTATTTCTCAAAGCCCTATCCACTTCAGCAATGAATTTTGCTGTTTTTCGGGCGATTTCATTCAGGAGCGATTCAGGGGGATTTATTCCAGTGAGGGCTGTCTCAAGATCAATACCACTTTTCAATTTTCCGGCAACGGATTTCCAGCCATCAGTATCTTCAGAGATATTTTCTAAAAGATACTCCTTTAATGCCGGCATGCCCAATTTAGTATCCATTTCTACCGATGTTCCTGTGCCCACAATAAGTAGCCAGCGATAAGGCTCCCGCATTATCGCCAGCAAAGCTTCTTTAATCATTTTCAATTTGTCATCGTTTCTCATATGGAATCTCGAAAAACGTTACGGACACATCGAGCACCAATAGACCGCCGTGAGTCGCAGTAATTCGAATGCGCGTTTTTGCATAGGGTGACTCACGCTATGAAATTCAAGATATCCAATTAAGCACTCAAGAAAATAGCATCCGAGAACTGTTTTCTCATAAATCGTCGCGTCCTATTTTTCATTAAGAGAATTATGGTATGAAGAAAAAATACATCATTCGGAATTAAAATCATGGAAATCATATTCAGGTTTCACCCGCCCGCCTGAACAATCTCCTGCTTTGCCGCAAAAAGATTGAATCCTCGAAGTGTAAACCTTCCCAATACGATGCCCGCTACAATGCAACAACAGCGGCCTCCCCAATAAAAGCATATCTCTCAGGAACACAGGTAAATATGACGATCTGGCATTCCTTGGCTGCTACCGCCAATACGGCACCCATCAACTTCAAACGCTCATGGTCGGTATAACCCAGAGCATCATCCAAAATGACCGGTGTTCCGCCGTCCTTTGCCACTATCATGGAACACGACAACCGGTAAATCAATGAAAGTTGTTCTTTTGTACCCCCGCTAAGGGAATCAAAGGGGACGGTGATGCCAGAGACCGTTCTACTGGTAATTTTCAATTCATCGTCAATCGTTACTTGAAATGAAGGATCAAAGACCAAATGACCGAGCCGTTCAATTCTTTCTTTGAGAGGCGCCACATACGCTCGACTCGCCTTGTCCCGCTCTTCGGACATGGTATCAAAAAGGCATTTGGCTGATTCGGCCCTACGGACGGTCGCTCGGATTTGGAATTCTAATTGGTCAAGTTGATTCCTTGCCGCATTTAATTTTTCGTAAAGGCCCTCTTCGCCCATCATTTTAAGCCGGGTTTGGACCTCCGTCAATCCATTGAATTTTGAATCATAGCTGGTTTTAATCGTTTTCAAAGATCCTTTGGTGGAATCTGCCAGGGCCCTTACTTGTTCGGGGTTGAAAGCCTTTAAGGAGTCTGCGGCCGAAAGGTATGCTGTATTTTCTGAGAGAACAACCCTTTCGGCAGCGGTCAGGTTGGCCTCGAGCGTTTCATCAGGTTCTTTTTTACGGACCTTTTCAAGGTTTTCTTGAATCTGCTTGAGGTCTTTGGCCAACTGCTCAAGTTTTGCTCCGGCTTCTCTGTGTTTAATATTTACACTGTCGTATATAGAGCGGGCGGATTCTAATTTTTTCCGCGTATTTTCCAATTCATCTCTCGCAGCCTGAAGATTTGTTCCAGCCTTAGTACTTTCCTTTTTTGATGTGTCTAAATCCGGGCAAATTGCAGGATCCTTAACCCGCTTGACAAGGTAGTTCGGAACGCTCTGCTGGAGATTGTACAACCTTTGTTCAAGACTTTCATAAGTTATATCTCGAAGGTTTTCCTTTTCGACCCTATCTTTGCTCTCAACACCCCGCAACGCTTCCTGGCGTTCATCATACGCTTTTCTGGCCTCATCAGGGTCTGCCACAGAGGCGGCGGTACAGGCGGCCCGGAGGACCTGGCTCGCGTCTTCAACCTTTTGGGCAAGTCCTTCTATGCTGGAGCCCGCGGTTATTTCGATATCAAGGATTCCCGGAACGGACACCTTGGTCTTATCCGAGACGGAAATTGTTCGGACCTCGTCAGTATCAAGAACAGCATCTATATCATCGATGGACAAGCGGCATTTAGAGATGGAACGAAGGAGAACACTTGGCGAACTTATTTCCATCTGGGCACAGGCGGCCTTATAACTGAGTTCCGCATCTTTTATCCTTTTTAAAACGCGAGCATCCACCTTGTTCTTCGCTAACACAATCTCTGCCTGGACGGCGTCTTTGCGGGCCTGGTCAATCCTTTGTTTTCGTTCAAATAACTGGTCCATATCGAGTTTGTCGTGATAATAATCGAAATCCGCTCTCTTCAGGATGTCAAGTGATTCCGCTTCCTTCCTTTTCCTTTCGGCTTCGTCAACTGCCGCCTTGGCTTTAATAAGGGCATCCTGGGCCTGGGACAATGCCGGCAGATCCATTGATATGCTTTCTTGAAGTTCCCTGTGGGCCTTGTCGGCGCTTTCTTCCGCAATAATCATATCTTGGCGGATTTTTTTTGCGCCCTGTGCCGCCTGAAGGGTTTTTCGAGCGGATTCCTGTTTTAACGCGGCCGCGGATAGGATGTTTTCGAGCAAGCCGATTTGTTCGATCTTTGTTACGAGGTCTATCTGCTGCTGAGACAGCTCATCTTCCTGCTTCTTGAGCTGCGCCAACTCTCTCTGTAACACAGGGACACGGTCGATATCTGTTTCGAGATCATGGAGAGCATTTTCAATAGACCGAACCTCAGCTTGCTTTTCGATCAGGGCGTTTCGCAGGTCCTGAAGTTCCTTCTTTTCGGTCCCACGACCAATCGTATAGTAGATTTCATATTCCTGCGAAACCTTTTTGAACAAACTGAGTTCTTGTGAGGCGGTTGGTTTAACCCCGGAAGCTTTATCGAGCGCCGCAGACAACGCCTGTTTGTTTTTAAGGTCCGGTTGGTCAATCGCTTCACCCTGCATGATAGACAAGGCCTTCCATAAATCAACATCGAGTGTTTCTTTAAGAATTTCATTGGCCCGATCGTGCGCCTGGCGGCCCGTGAGGTTTTCGGGGTCCGGTTTTGTAATCGTAAGCCTGGTCTCGGGTTTTTTTAAGAATCTCTTGAAATAGGTAAACACATATTTGCCGGTTTCCATTTCCAGTTCAATTTCAGGCCCAACATCTTTCTCAACTGGCTGTATGGCTAGAATGTCCTGGCTTTTACTGTTGTCCGGGTAGTCAAAGATTGTGTTTATGGCTTCGCCGAGGCTGGACTTCCCCGACTCGTTCGGGCCTTCTATGCGGGTAATTCCCAGGCGGCTGAACTTTATCTCGCGTGCATTGATGCCCCGGTAATTGGTAATCTTAAGACGAAGGAGTTTCATGCGGCCTCCTTGGAAAGACGGAGAAGGAGCATGAATGCATCACGGGCAACGGCGCCTTCGGGCCCTCCCTGGTCTATTTTATCACGGAGCCTTTTTACTGTTGCATCGGCAAAGCCGGAAAAACCAAGATCGGTGAAGTCCGTATCATTGGGAACCACGAGGAGGTTGTCTTCGTTGAGCACGGAACCCGCCAGAACATCCTTGGCCGCAAGAAGGTGGCTTTGAAGGACCCCGTGCAAAGAAAGCGTGAGCGAACCTTTAAGATCAAACTTTACAACTGACCGTTCCCTGTTCGGGATGTCTTCAAGCTTTTTTCTGAACGATTCCACATCGTCTTCGGTATTCAGGTCAACCAGCTCTTCGATAAAATTCCATTGTCCGATTTTCACTTCCTCGGCAGCGACATGGTCGCCGTCCACATTGACAATCTGGCAGAACCCCGAATGGTCTTCGCTGAAATCGGTGGATTCGGGGGTCCCGGAATACCAGATTCTGTCGCCGGAACCCACTTTCGTAAGGGAATGGCGATCACCCAAAGCGATAAAATGTACCTTGCCTTCAGAAATTGCTGCTTCAAGCTTGGAAACCGCAATCACATTTTCCGCTTCTTTATCGGGAGTAAATATGTCAATAATACCATGCCCCACGCAAATACGTTTTATGCTCCCTGCCGGAGGAAGCGCATTGAGCAGATCAACGATTGGGTTTCCGTTCGGCCGTTTAGACAGCCAGGGGGCGCCTACTAGTTCGAAACCCTCACCAACACGAACAGGAGCTGTGCTCTCGATAATGTGGACATTGGACGGCTTCTTTTCTATGAAAGTGCTGGAGCGGTAAACGGAAGCTGCATTCAGGGGGTCATGATTGCCGGGAAGGAGATATACAGGGACAGTCACCTCTTTGAGTGCTTCGATTGTTCGTGCGACGGTTTTTCGGTCCACCTGATTTGATTCGAAGGAATCGCCGCATACCAACATAAACTGACATTTTTTTTCTTTGGCGATGCGGCCCATTGTTCGAATGGCATCAAACCTCGCCTGGGTATAGCGCGCCTGGGCCTCTTCCGAAAGGAAACTGCGGGTCATACCCAATTGCCAGTCGCTGGTATGAAGAAAACGAATCATGGGCTAATTCTTGCCTTTCTCTTAAATTTCATTGATCCAAAACCCTGTCTTTAGAAATTAATGCCTCCCTGCTTCTCGATTTCCTCGCGCATTGGACCGTTCTTCAGGCTGGAGAGAATCTGCTTATTGTCTCCCCAGAAGCTCCGCTCCGGCTTCCACTCGCCGGGTCTGCTTTTCCCTATATCCGCCAATCCTGGTTCTCCTGGCATCCTATTTCCCCCGCATTTCAATCATCCTCTGCGTCTTCTCAAGCTCCTGCTCAAGCAAATTCTCTTTCGGCAGAGCCGTCAGATACTCGGCAGCCATTATCTTATTTGGCAAATTGTCAAGCGCATACTTGACGACATTCGCGGATTTCTTCGCGCAGAGGATCAGCCCTACCGGTGGATTTTCATCCGGGTGCGTCCAGTTCTCCTGCGCATAATTCAGATACATGTGCATTTGTCCAGCATCTTCGTAGCTGAACTCCCCGATTTTCAAGTCGATAAGTAGGAGCGATCGAAGCCGGCGATGGAAAAATACCAGATCAACGCGGAACCA
>Ga0315289_10015359_pt1 | contig 10633 bp, 4 predicted proteins | sample YL17G11_40_MG_FD_203452 | JGI IMG/M metagenome (GOLD analysis project Ga0315289, IMG submission 203452) | Sediment microbial communities from Yellowstone Lake, YNP, Wyoming, USA - YL17G11_40 | ecosystem: Environmental > Aquatic > Freshwater > Lake > Sediment | place: USA: Wyoming | collected...
TCTGGAAAGCCGGCGACTGAATGAAGCAGACCAGCACGACCGTCACCGCCTTGACGACCAGCGTGTACTCGACCCCGACACCTCTCATGAGGATGGCTGTCGTAAGAGTCTGTATCAAGAGCGCGCCGATGACGGAACCTGCCAGGTTGAACTTGCCGCCTGTGAACAGCGTCCCTCCGATAACTACGGAGAGAATCGCATCTAGTTCCAGATAAAGCCCGCAGTTGCTGACATCCGCAGCTTTGATGTCCGCTGTGGCAATTAGCCCGGCTACTCCGGCGCACAGGCCCGAAAAGCCATAGACGAAGAGCTTAACGCGGTCGGCATTGATTCCGGAATAGACACTGGCTGTTTCGTTTCCCCCAACCGCTTCGATGTAAGTGCCAACGACGGTTTTTCTTGTCAGGAAGAGCGTGCCGATGAACGCCGCAGCGGCGATGTAAACCGTGACCGGAAGCCAGAGGAGACTTCCCATGCCGATGAACTCGAAAGCCCTGTTTTCGAAGGTGACGATTTGTCCGTCGGTCAGAAGCTGCGCCAGGCCGCGTCCAGCAACCATAAGGATGAGCGTAGCAACTATCGGTTGAACCTTCAGGTAGGCCACCAGCGCTCCGTTCCACAGCCCAGCGGCGAGCGACGCCCCAAGGGCCACCGACACAACCCAGGGCACCGAAAGCCCGGTTCTTGTGAGAAGCACAGCGGAGACGGCCCCGGCAATGGCCATAACCGCTCCCACGGAGAGGTCAATGCCCCTGGTGGCAATCACCAGAGTCATTCCGATCGCCAGCAGCACCACCGGCGTCCCGCGGTGGAGAATATCTATGATCGCCCCAAACAGCCGGCCGTCCTTGATCTCAAACCTTCCGAAGTTTGGTACGGTGAGAATGTTGACGAGGACCAGCAGAGCCAGGGCAACAAGCGGCACCAGAGACCTGAAAAGCGATTCCCTGCCGGAGCGAAGATCGCGGCCTGCTTCAGTCTTCCGTGGTTCCACCCGCCGCACCTCTGGCTATCACATCCATGATCGTCTGTTCGCCGATGCTCTCTCCGACGAGCTCAGCTATCTTGGCCCGGTCTCTCAGCACCACGACCCTGTAGCTTCGGCGCACCACCTCTTCAAGCTCCGAAGATATGAAGACGACCGCCACGCCGCTTCGAGCCAGCGATTCGATCAGAGATTCGATCTCAGCCTTCGCGCCGACATCAATACCCCTGGTCGGCTCGTCGAGTATGAGCAACCGGGGTTCGGAGGCAAGCCAGCGCGCAAGGATGACCTTCTGCTGATTCCCGCCGCTCAGATTCTTGACTGCCTGCTCCAGGCTCGGAGTTATGATTCCCAGCGCACGAACGTACTTGGTCGCGATCTCAGCCTGCTTCCGCCGCGAGACGAGGCCGAAGCGTGAGATTCGCTTGTGGATCGCAAGAACTATGTTCTCTCTCACCGAGAGATCGGGTATGATCCCCTCGGTTCTCCTATCTTCGGGTGAGAAGCCTATCCTGTGCCGGACCGCCGACATCGGAGAGAAACGCCTCACCGGCTTGTTATCTATGAAGATCTCTCCGGAGCTCGGCTTGTCAATGCCGAAAAGGAGTCGGGCGACCTCAGTCCGGCCCGAGCCCAGAAGCCCCGCCAGCCCCAGCACCTCGCCACTCCTGATCTCAAGATCGAACGGCTTGACTGCGCCTTTCCGCCCAAGCTTAGACGCGTGAAAGAAAACGCCTCCCGTCACTGCCTCGTGCTGAGCACGCTCTTTCTCGAACATCGCTTCCACGTCTTCCTTGCGCTTCCCGAGCATATGCCCGATCAGTTCGAGCTTCGGCAGAGACGCCGTCTCAAAAACACCGACCTGCTGGCCATTTCGCAGCACGGTTATCCGGTCGCTGATCTGGTAAACCTGCTCCAGAAAATGCGTCACGAACACGACGCCAATACCATCGGACTTCAGTTTCCGGATGATCGCGAAGAGCTGCTGCACCTCGTGTTCGTCCAGGCTCGAAGTCGGCTCGTCCATGACGATGATCCTGGAAGAAAGATCAACCGCTCGCGCTATGCCGACCATCTGCCGTATCGCGACTGGATAGCCGCCAAGGGGCAAAGTCACGTCAATATCGATTCCAAGCCTGCGCACGATCTCTGATGCCCGAAGGTTGATCTCACGCCAGTCTATTCGTCCCATCTTCCTGGGCTGTCGGCCGATGAGGATGTTTTCCGCGACGGAGAGATAGGGTAGGAGGTTGATTTCCTGGTAGATGGTACTGATGCCCTTGTCCTGAGCATCTCCTGGCGAAAGCGGGGCAAACGACTTTCCATCCAGCACGATCTCGCCGGAATCCAGAGGATAAACGCCCGTTAGGACCTTGATGAGCGTGGACTTGCCGGCGCCGTTCTCGCCCATGATGGCGTGGACCTCTCCCGGCCGCACGTCAAAATCCACGTCAACAAGCGCCTTCACGCCAGGAAAGGACTTGTTGATCCTCCTCATTTCGAGAATGGGGAAGTCACTCATCGCCATGTCACGCACAAGTCGAATGTCTTGGAGTGCGGCGGGCCACCGCTGCACTCCAAACTAGCTTCGCAAGGGGTCAGTACTTTCGCGTCTTGATCACACTGGCAGCAGTTGCCTGCTCGAAAAGCTGATCCTTCACCGTGATCTTCTTCGGGACGGACTCACTTTTGACGATCCTCTCGACCGCGTCGAACGCTCTGGGGCCAAGAAGTGGGTTGCACTCCACCGTCGCATTGAGCTTTCCCGCAATCATCGCCTCGAAGGCGCCTCGCACCGCATCTACCGAGACGACCACCACATCCTTACCCGGCGCCATTCCGGCGGCCTCGAGCGCCTGGACCGCGCCGAGGGCCATGTCGTCGTTGTGCGAATAAACCGCCTGAATCTTCTTGCCTTCGGACTTTATGAACGCCTCCATGACCGCCTTGCCGCCCGCTCTGTTGAAGTCGCCGGTCTGCGACTTGATTATCTTCATTCCTGGATGCTTCTTCAGCACCTCTTCAAAACCGCTCTTCCTATCGATGGCCGGCGCGGCCCCGGGAGTTCCCTGCAGCTCGACGATGTTGGCCTTCCCCTTCGTCCTGTTCGCCAGCCAGCGGGCCGCCATCCGACCCTCCTCGACAAAGTCCGAGGCGATCAAAGTTGCATAGAGGCTCTTGTCCGACACCTCAACGCCCCTGTCAACAAGGATCACCGGTATCCCGGCCCTCTTCGCCTCCTTCAAGACCGGCTCCCACCCCGTTTCCACGACCGGAGCCAGGATTATCGCGTTCACCCGCTGTGCTATGAACGATTTGATAGCCTTGATCTGGTTCTCCTGCTTCTGTTGAGCATCAGAGAACTTGAGAGTGATTCTGCGCACGCGCGCCTCGTCCTTGATGGAGCCCGTCTCGGCCGTTCGCCACCCGCTCTCAGCTCCTATCTGGGAGAACCCTACCACGAGGCCCGTCTTCCGTTCACGAGAACATCCCTGAGTAAACACGACCATCAGACAGACCAGGCTGACCAAGAAGACAACTTTTCCGACCGTTCTCATCGCACTTGCTCCTTTAATGGCAGGTTCTGCGCTCCGAAGCGCCGCCTGCGACTCGCACAGCGTTGCCCATAGCTCGACAATGATCTGTTTCGCGTTCTTCGGCCTCTCTCCTTCTTCGCTGCGCCTCCGAGGTGAGACCTGAGCTTCCAGAGATCGAGAAATGTGAACTGGCAGCGCCTGCGGACCGGCGGGAACCTGGAAGATGCTGCCACGGGAGGAGGCCATGCCCACTGACGTCCTACTGTCTGCGCTTCACTGACGCGGTTCCGAACTGACATAACACCTGGCACAAACTTTGGGGGCAGGTCAACCCTTCGTAGATAGTCTAAGGCCCAGTTGCCTCTCGATGGTCATGCTTGTTGAGTGTACGAAAGGGTTCGGAGGCCAAAGGGAGTGTACTTCGCGCTTTCAGCCGCCAAGAAGGACGATATTGGCGTAGAAATGTTGTATACTGAAGTTAGTAAGCTGAGCGATCAGCGAACGACGGGATTTCCAAATCTGATATGGCAAATCCCGGGAAGGAGATTACTAGCTTGGCAAGGCTGACTCTGCTCGTCTGCCTTTTGGTTGCCGTCGCCATCCCAGCCGCAGCCCAGACAGACATAGACGTCCTCTACATCCAGAAGACTCCACTCCTCAACTTCAACTCGGCGAATGGCGGCTGGCCTGCCGTCGGCTCGACCGTCACCTGGAACGCCAAGGTCAAGAACTGGGGAAGCTCCGTAATCCCATTCTTCGTCTGCGAGTGGTGGCTCAATGGAGTGAAAGTCCAGACCAACACCGTCACCAACCTGGCCGCCAGCGAAACCCGCAACATCACCTACAATTGGATCTGGCAGCAGTCACCGAATACGCTTGAGTTCAGGGCAGACACCACCAGCGTCGTTTCCGAGGTGAGCGAGCTAAACAACGTCTATACGATCCAGACCAATGCGCTCACCATCGGCTCGTGGGTCGAACAGGGCGTATACGACTGGTTCCACGCCCATCAGATCGAGCTCGGTGACGGCGCCAACTCGTTCGACGACTGGTGCTACAGGCAGGTCAAGAAGTGGAACGAGATGCTCGAGCTTGCCGTCTGGCCGGTCAGTCCAAACGGGATCGTGGACCGTGTGAGGATGGAGAAGGTGGTCGTCGTAGCCGATGGGACGCTGCCGCTGCACGGTGGCTACGCAACGAACAACCCGGACAGCGACGACAAGACGATCGACCTGATGTGGGGCCATCCATATTATGCGGCCGACTGCCAGCCCGGTGGCTACTGGCAGGTGTCCACGACCGGGCCATTCTTCCTCGACTACGGCGAGATGCATGAGCTAAACCATGCTCGCTACATCGTGGATCACTACGGCTTCGACACGCACCAGGGAGACCCGCCCACCATCCTCGTCACCGACCAATACGGCAACCTGGTCGCCGGCACCGCCCTCATGCCCGTCGTCGCCTGGGCCATGGTCTATGGCAATAAGTGCGCCGACCTGATGGGTGCGGGAGGGAACCACTACAGCGAGTACGCCGCTGGCGCCTGGAACCGAAAGGTAGGCATCAGGGGACCCTATGGAAACCAGAACTCGCCAGGGGATATCGGCATTTACATGCAAGACCTTCCCCAGAACAACTGGTTCAGGTTTATTGATAACACCGGCGCCCCGCTCGTGGGCGCGACAATTTCCATCTACCAGGCGACCTCTGGGAGCGGGTGGTACGCGAAGTATTTTGATAATACCGCCGACATCGCCGCCACCACCAACTCCGATGGCTACGTCAACCTGGGCCGCTGCCCTTTCAGCACTGGCGGCTACGTCTACAATACCTACGGCCTCTCCAACGCAACCTTCATCATAAAGGTCTTCAAGAATGGCCAGGAGTACTTCACATTCGGAGAGGTCTCGGACTTCGGCATCGAGTATTGGAGAGGGAACACCGGGAACGCTTACTACACCGTGCTCGTCCCCTGGGGCGCGACAAATACATCCACTCCCGTCGGACCCAACCAGTTCAGACAGGAGATCTATAACTCCACAAATCTCACCAACCTGGTGGACGTGAAGGCGCTTGATACCAACAGCCTCGGCGGGTTTGTCCTGCGGATGGCCGACCGCCCTATCTCCTCCGGAGTGGACCGCAACAACTTCTCCTGCAAGTTCACTCGAGATATGTTCTTCAACAAGGGAACGTACAAGTTCTACGTCTTCACCGACGACGGCGGAAGGCTGTACATTGACAGCACGAATTACATCAACCACTGGGTAGATGGCGGCGTGGTCCCCCAGAAAGCCGGTGTTACGTTCGCCAGTTCCGCGCTTCACACGGTCCGGATGGATTACTATGAGGCAAGCGGCGTTGCCGTAGCTGCTCTTGCCATCAAGCCTCCTCTCGGTACCGTCCCCGGCCCTGATGAGTGGAAGATGGAGATCTACAACTCCACGAGCTTCACCAATCTGGTGGAGGTTTCGGCGTGTCAGAAAAGCGGCGGAGAGGGATTTGCCCTGAATTGGGGTGAGAGAGGGCCGGGGCCGTGCACCGGCGGCGACGGCTTCTCCGCCCGATTTACCCGCACGTTTGCCTTCGTCGGAGGCACCTACAGGTTCACCACCACCTCCGACGATGGGGTGAGGCTATACGTAGACGGGCAGCTTAAGATCAATAACTGGACCGCGCATCCCCCGACACAGGACAGCGCCACCGTGAGCCTTGCGCCGGGGAGCCACACCGTGGTGGTCGAGTGCTACGACGCGTCGGGTCCCGCACAGATCGCGCTTGTGAGTGACCGGATCGTGCCGGATTTCGACGTGACCTACATCTCCCGAACTCCTCGCTACGACCGTTACAACGTTTCCTACAACTACTCGGTGGACCCGAACGAGCCCGAGACAGGCAAACCGTATCTAACTGTGGAGGAGCAGGCCAAGCAGCGATGGCCCGATTCTGGACAGACGGTCACTTACACGGCGCATGTCAGGAACATCGGGGCGGCGTCCGCGGCGTGCGACTACAAATGGTATTTCGATGGGGTTGAGGTAGGTTCCGGCACCACGCCAGCCCTGGGCGTTGGCGGGGAGTTTGCCGCGACCTACTCCCGGCCTTGGGATTCTGAACGCTTTGCGCACATCATCAGGTTCGTGGCGGACCCGGCGGACGCGGTTCCCGAAGCGTATGAGAACAACAACTCGCGCACGGACTTCACGAACGCTCTCTCGTTCCGCCTGCACGTCTGGCAGAGCCTCTACAACTGGTTTGCAGCTAACGCGGAAATGTATGCGAACGTGGCCTCGTTCGAAGACTGGGCGCAGCAGAACATTGGGCATATGAACCGGCTGCTGTCGGAAGGCATATATCCAGGGACGCCGGAAGGGATACCTGAGCGGGTCAGGATAGATGAGATCGTAGTGGAGCCTGATGGCACTCCGGATCCCGACCCCAGTGGAGCTCACGCGCCGCTCGACTGGCCATGGGATGGCCGCCGCGGGTTCACCAACGACTACCTGGCCGACCAGGGCAACGGAAAGAACTACTTCGAGAACAACGTCTCGTATCTCGTAAGCTACGACCCGACGCTGATTCGCGCGCTCAGCTATGAGCTCGGACTCGTAAGCCCCGACGCTTTGAACATCCCAAGTGCCTCGAACTATGCTCAGGCGGGCATCGGGCATGCGAACACGTTCGAGCAAGCGGCGATCACGAGCGGCGGGCCATTCTACTCCGAGCATGAGGCGTATGCGCTCACCGGCAACCTCCACATGCGGCGAGGGTTCAGCGGCGAGTATCTGTACGACGTGCCGCGGGTCGTCCGGCTGCGCGTGCTGGACGCCTACCGCCGCCCGCTGCCCGCCGCGAATGTGAAGATCTACCAGGAGTATCCCGGAAAGACTATCCCGGCCACGCTCAGGTTCGATCTGACGACGGACTCGGGTGGCTGCGTCACTCTGCCGAACCGCAGTTGTTTCGGCGAGATCACGACCGCCACCGGGCATACGCTCAGAGACAACCCATTTGGCATCGTCAACACCAAGGGAGAGAACGGCGTTTTCTTCGCAAAGGTCACCAGCGGGTCTGTTACCGACTACCAGTTCATCGAAATCCTTCAGATGAACATCGCCTGCTGGCTGGGCTACGGTGACGATTACACCTATGACCTCCAGGCAAACATCATCCCCGAGGGAAAGCCGACCACGAGCGACCTCTACGGCGTCAAGATGCATTCTCCCACGTTCGGGTACGCAGTCGGAACCAGCGGAAAGATACTGAGGTACGACGGCAGCAGTTGGAGCCTGATGACCAGCCCGGCCACGACAACGCTCATCGCAGTGGACGTCAGCCCGGACGGCTCGACCGCCATCGCAGTCGGAAGCAGCGGCGTGGTGCTCATCTGCAGCTCCGGAACCTGGGCCAAGAAGACCTTCCCCAGCTCGTACGCCCAGTATTGCTGCGCGACGCTCAGCAACACGGTGATGCTGGTTGGCGGGGCACAGGGCGACCTATATCGCACAACCAACGCCGGCGCTAGCTGGACCAAGATCACCGCCAGCTCCAGCAGCCAGGGGATAATCAGGAGCATAAGATTCTTCGACTCGAACCGGGGCATGCTCATCCCGTCCACGCCTCCCATATTCTATACTGCGGACGGCGGGGTGACCTGGACCGCTGCCACAGGCATAGCCGCTGGGGTCACCGGCTTCACCGATGGTGCCATACCCGCCCTCTCAGAAGCCTGGTCGGCAAACACCCTCGGGGCAATCTACTTTAGCTCGAGCGGCGGAGGCTCCTGGAGCAAGTATGTGGACTTCGGCACCAGCGAGCAGTGGTACGGGATGGATATGTGGACAGGCGGCTCCGGTTGGGCTGTGAGCCGCTACCACATTCTGTACAACACTACGGTCGCCAAGCGGTTCGATGAAGGCCGCTGGTTCAACCAACCTGTATGCACCTCCGGCACCCAGAACTATATCTACGATGTTTCGCTTACGTCGGCCAACGAGGGCTGGATGGTCGGCAAGGGCGGACTGATCCTGCGGCTCTCCAGAGGCCCGGTCGGCGGGTATCTTTCGCGGGACACGATTGCGGCCGCGAAGGCGCTGCCGGACGGCGCTCGGGTCGTGCTGCCTGGCAAGGTAGTCACGGCCGTCTTTGCAGGCGCTCTGTACATGGAAGAGAGCGACAGGTCCTCCGGCATTCAAGTCCAGACGACCGCGCCGGTTGCAGAGGGCTACCGCATTGCCGTCTCCGGACAGATGACGACCTTGAATGGCGAGCGCGCAATCATAGCCGACTCGGTGACAATCGTAGAGCAAGGTCAGACTGTTCCTCCGCCGCTCGGGATGACGAATCGTGATCTTGGGGGCGGCGCATTCGGCAAACAGCTGGCCGTCGAGGAGTGGTGTCTGAGGAGCGCGTCCGGCTCGGACCCGCCGGTTGAAGAGCGGCTTTTTGGCGAAGCGGTCGGACTGAACAACATCGGACTGCTTGTAATGACGCCGGGCGTCGTGACGGATATTGACCCGGAGTACTTCTACATTCACGACGGCTCCGGCTTCGACGACGGCGATGAAGCGGTCAAAGGGGTCCGGGTTGCCTTCACGTGTCCCGCGGACCTGGGCGACTTCCTGCAGGTAACCGGTCTCAGCAGTTGCACAATCAAGAACGGGCACATCGTCAGGCTGCTCAGGCCGAGACGGCCGGAGGACATTGTCGTCCTGAGACCGTAGCGCGCTGTCGTCAGCCATTGGCCACGCTGGCAATCCCGTATCACTGGAAGACAGCGGTTTTTCTATGCTTCGGCGCACGCACTTCGCGCCGAAGCACAAAGATTCGACCCATAAGGAGACGGTGTGCACCACGATGACGGAGATGCTAGAGGTACTCGATAGGTTTCAGAAGCTCAAGCTTCGAGGTGATCTGGAAAGTGCGGAGCGCCTGCTTACTGGCTGGGCGACCAGGACGGGTGAGTTCGCTGACATGTGTCTGGCGTTCTCTGCTCTCCACCTATTCGCTCTGAATGAAGGACGCCTTGACAAGGCCTACGCATACGCCCGGGAGCTTGTGGCGCTGGACGGGGAGGATCCGTTCGCGCATGACTGCATAGCTCGCGTGCACCGACTGCGAGGGGACCTACTCCAAGCAGAAAAGGAATCTCGGCGTGCGATGGACCTGGCGAGCGGGAGCGAGGATCCGATGAACGTGTTCTCCGATGTGACTGGTCTGGCAGAGATCCTCCTACTCCAGGACCGCCTGGACGAGTGCGAGGCCCTCGCCCTGTCGGAAATGGAGGAGGCTGCCAGATGGTCAGAGAGCCACCCTTCGTTTGCCTTTGCACTCGCACCACGCCTTCGGTTGTTAGGCCGCCTCTACCGGAGAAGACGAGACTATGCGAGGTCTATTGACTATTTCAGGAGAGCTTCGCGGGTGTTGGTGGCCGCGCGAAAACCGCTCTTCGGCTATGATGAGCTGTTGGAGGAGCTAGTGTCGGTGATACGTGAGTGCGAGACGCACAGGGCCACGACCACTGATGGCTAGCCCCTTCTATGCTTCTATGCTTCCCTATGCTTCGGCGCACGCCTTGGGACTGTTCAAAAAGCCGTGAGCGACTGGAGCTGGGAGGGCGAGGCTCCTGCCGAGCCTTGTTCCTGCGAATGGAGAGCGGTTCGGCGGGAGCCTCACCCTCCCGGTGCCACACAATTTGAACACTCCCGCACCTCGCGCCGAAGCGAGCATCGCCCCGTACCGTCTCGGTGTCCGCTCACACGATCAATCAGGTGAAGCGGCTACCTTGACCCTGGCCGGGCGGATCACACGGTCGCCCAGGACATAGCCGGTCTCCACTTCCTCCACGACCGTATTCTCGGGATACTCGTCGGTCTCGACCCGCATGACCGCCTCGTGCATCATCGGGTCGAACTGCTGGCCCACGGCCTCGATAGGCCGCACGCCTTCCTTTTCGATGATGTCTTTGAGCTGACGCAGCGTCAGCTTGACACCTTCTACAAGGCTCTCAAAGCTTTCGATCTGCTCAGCAGCCTGGAGCGCGCGCTCGAAGTTGTCTATTGCCGGGAGGATCTTCAGGATGAGCTCCTGGGACGCGAACTGCATCGCC
>Ga0315289_10015361_pt1 | contig 10630 bp, 10 predicted proteins | sample YL17G11_40_MG_FD_203452 | JGI IMG/M metagenome (GOLD analysis project Ga0315289, IMG submission 203452) | Sediment microbial communities from Yellowstone Lake, YNP, Wyoming, USA - YL17G11_40 | ecosystem: Environmental > Aquatic > Freshwater > Lake > Sediment | place: USA: Wyoming | collected...
GTACTTTTTAACCGCGAGGTTTACGCTAATCCCTCTGCTGTCCCGGGATGAAAATGATAGCCGAGCTGATGTGGCTTTCATATTTGGGGGCGGTGTTCGGCTGTAAGACCGGCCGCAACCACCCCCCGACCAGCCCACGACGTGACCCGTTCTCCTATTTATGGTCATTTATACCATTCGTAGGTTCCTGCTTCCCCGCAGCCGCTGAATTAGAAAAACCTTCCGCCCCCATAAGTAAGGCCCAACTTTGGTCAAAGCAGGCGCTAAAGGTCATACGCTTGCCCGTGGCTGGGCAGTCAAAGGCCAGATGGCGAGCGTGGAGTAGTAGGCGGTGGCAGTTGAAGTGGGTGCGAAAGGCCCGGTTATGCTCGCCGTCGCCATAGCGGGTGTCACCAATAAGGGGGTGAGATTGGCCTGCGAGGTGGCGGCGTAGCTGGTGGGTGCGGCCGGTCAGAGGTTTAAGCTCCAGCAGTGAATAGCGCGCCCTCGGGTATGGGCGCACTGCTAGCGGTATGTCCCACTGCGCCAGCGTCTTATAGAGCGTGATGGCCTCTTGTGGCTCTTGCACTGGTGCATCACTTTCATCTAAGCGCCCAAGCGGTTTAGCCATCGTGCCCTCAGCTGGCAGCCAACCTCTAGCGATGCCGACGTAGGTCTTATCCACACAGCGGCCGGCGAACTGACCGGCTAGCTGAGACGCGACGCTGGGCGAGAGTGCCATAACCAAGGCTCCAGAAACTGGGGCATCTAAGCGATGGACGGGGTAGACCCATCGGCCTGTGTGCTGGCGTAGCCAGGTCATGAGCGAAGCGCCGGGTCGACAGCCAGGACCTGGGTGTGTCGGCATGCCTGCGGGCTTGTTGACGACCACTAGATCTTCGGTCTGGTGGATGATGACTGGACGACCTAGGCTGGTCTCAATGCAAGGCGTCATGTGGATGAGATAGTACCTCTGAGACGCATCTTGCGCGGCGCCGGTAGAATGCCGACCCCCAAGTTCCTTGGGGACCTAGTGCGGCTGTAGGGCTCGCTGAATTCAGGCTTCGGCGCTGCTAGGTTCTAGGATGTGTTTAAAAAGCTTGCGCCAAGTCTGCCAGCAGATCATCGGCCGCTTCAATCCCGGCCGACAGGCGGATTAATTGCGGTCCAATGCCCAATTTGCGGCGCAGTTCTTCGGGGACAGATGCGTGCGTCATTTTCTCTGGATGATTAACCAGAGATTCGACTCCGCCCAGGCTTTCTGCCAGGGTAAACACTCGCAGCTTTTTAAGAAACTGTACGACGTCCGCATAGGACCCGGTATGATCAAAGCTGACCATGCCGGAAAAACCGCGCATTTGCAGGCAAGCAACTTCATAGCCCGGATGCGAGCTGAGGCCAGGATAGTATACTTTTTTGACCTTCTTGTGGGTTTGTAAGAATGCTGCGATTGCCAGTGCATTCTTTTCGTGTTGCTGCATGCGCACCGCCAGGGTTTTAATGCTGCGATGCAGTAAAAAGCATTCCAGTGGCGCCGGCACTGCGCCGGCGGCGAATTGAATGAACTTCAGCTGTTCATAAAGTTTGGCATCACTCACCATCAAAGCGCCACCGATCATATCGGAATGCCCGCCGATATACTTCGTCGTGCTGTGGATCACGATGTCGGCGCCGAGTGCCAATGGCGTTTGAAAAATGGGCGACGCAAAGGTGTTGTCGACGACTAAGATCGCCCCCTTCTCTTTGGCCAGCTTCGCCATCTTAGCGATGGAGGTGACCTTCATCGTCGGGTTTGATGGTGTTTCAAGCCAAATCAATTTGGTCGCGGCCGTGGCGCTGGCTTTAACCAAGGCGTCGTTATTGAAGTCTATAAACTGAAAATCCAGATTGTAGCGCGCAAACAAGCGGCGAAACAGCCGCCCGGTGCCGCCGTATACGTCATCGGATACCAAAATCCTTGCGCCGGGATCTAAGAGTTGGATGATGGCCTGCTCAGCGGCTAAGCCGGAGGCAAAGGCCAGGCCGTGCTGTGCGCCTTCGATGCTCGCCAAGGCCTTTTCGTAAAGCGCGCGGGTCGGGTTGTCGGCGCGCGAATAGTCGTAGCCTTGGTGCACGCCTGGTTCCGACTGCACAAACGTCGAGGTCATGTAGATCGGCGGCATGATCGCCCCGGTGGCTTGGTCTGGCTCAGCACCGGCGTGCACGACCTGCGTAAAGCTCTTAGCATCGATAGCCATGCGTGCACCTTTTATGGTTAGGGCCCGTCCGATTATAAGATTGGACGGAGCTCCAAGTAACAATGGCTGAATTACTGCGCTGCTGTTTTCAACACGTCAGCCAACTGGCCTTTGCGGTGCATTTCAGCGGTGATGTCTGAGCCACCGACGAATTGCCCTTTGACGTATAGCTGCGGCACGGTCGGCCAGTTAGTGTAAGCCTTGATGCCTTCGCGGATATCCCAGTCGGCCAGGACATCGACGGCGTGGAAGGTGACGCCGTAGGAGTTAAGGATCTGCACGATATGCGCGGAAAACCCGCACTGCGGTGCGGCTGGCGTGCCTTTCATGAAAAGGACGATGGGGTTGCTGTTGATGGTCTCTTTGATTGTTGCTTGGACGTCTTGTGCGCTCATGATCGGGCCTCCGGTGCGTTTGCTTAGCAGTGCAAAATACTGGTTCCGCCTAGTTCAGGTCAATAGATGAGGTGTGATGAAATCAACAAGTCCACCGCTTCCGCCTTGCCGGGCTGGATTCATAAAAGATAAGGTGGCGCTCGGTCATATACCAAGGGGAACCATGGCGCGGATTATCAATGCAGTAGACGCCCTCGGGCAGTGCTTTAGTGTCAGCATTATTGCGGGTATTTTCAGGGACTTTCAGCCGCAGCTGGGGTTGCTGAAGGCGCCTGGCCCGAGTCGCCCATTACTGTCGGCGGCGGACCTGAACGGGCTGAGCGGGGAGGTTTTGGTCGATGCCGGCGGACTGACTCTGGTTCCCGGTGCGGTGGACGTGCATGTCCATAGCCGCGATCCTGGGATGAGCGCTAAAGAGGACTGGCACAGTTTGGCCCGTGGCGCCTGGCGCGGGGGCGTCGTAGCGGTCTGTGATATGCCCAACACCATACCACCGACGATGAGCCGCGAGGCGGTGTTATTCAAGGCGGAACGGGCCGCAGCGTCCGGACTTGAGTTCAAACTGTTAGTCGGGGTCGGCGCTCATAACGTAGCGCAGGTCGGTACTTTGCTTGCTGCCCCGGACCTGCCGGTTTGTGCTTTAAAGGTCTTCTATGGGCGCACTACCGGTGAGCTTATGTATGACGACCTTGAAACGCTAGCGCGCGCCATCCCGGCGAGCTGTGCCAAGCCACTGGTCTTTCATTCCGAGGATCAATGCACCGTGGATTGCAACCAAGCCCGCTTGGCTTCAAGGCTAAAAGATAAAGATAACAGCGCCTTTGAGGTTCACTCGGATATTCGCAGCGCGGCCGCCGCGCACCTTTCGACCAGAACGATTTTGGAGTGGGCCCGCACCACTTATAAACGCCCCATCCATATCGCCCATGTCAGCACGCCCCTAGAGATCGAGTTGGTGGCTGAGGCCAAGGCTCGGGGGGTACCGGTCACGGCCGAGGTCGCGCCGCACCACCTGCTATTTTCGACTGACGACTATGCCCGGCTCGGACCTCTGGTGAAGATGAACCCACCGTTGCGCAGCCCGGCCGAAGTTGAGCAGCTCAATAAACTGGTGGGTGCCGGCCTAGTCGATATATTTGCCACCGACCATGCGCCGCACCTACTCGCCGAGAAGTACGCCTCGGTGGCGTCATCGCCGTCAGGCGTGCCTGGGGTCGAGTTATTCTACCAGCTGCTTTGGACAGTGGCTAAACGCACTGGCTTACCCTTGGCAACGGCACTTAAAATGGGTGCTAGTCGCCCGGCGGAGCTGTTCGGGTTCCCGCAAAAAGGCCGTATTGCTAGTGGATATGACGCTGATTTCGCCGTGTTAGTCGCCTCTGAGCGCATGATCAATCAACAAGAAACGGTCAGCAAGTGCGGATGGACTCCCTACGCAGGGCTACATCGCACCGCCGATATCGTCGCCACCTGGAACCGCGGCCGGCAGGTCTATGCTGGATCTGACCCTTCGCTTGGACACCAAATTGAACAATAAAGAGCGCCCGACCTCTGGAAGACACCCACAACGCGGCCGCCGCAGCGGTAAGCGCAAAGAATTGATGAGCGTGCCGCAGGCCAGCATCGAGGCTCAGGTTCGGTTAAAGACCCTCCTTAGCAGCGGTACCTACATCGTCTTTGATATCGAAACCACTGGTGGCAATCCCGAGAAAAACGGCATCACCGAGATCTTCGCCATCCGCTATAGTCAAGGTGAGGTGCTTGGCACCTACTACAGCATGGTTAATCCTGGGATCCCGATCCCGCCGATCGTGCGCCGAATGACCGGTATCAACAACCAGATGGTGCGCAACGAGCCGCGTATCGACGCCGTCATGCCGGATTTCGTTAAGTTCATTGGCGATGATGTGCTTGTCAGCCACAATACTATCGGTGATATGAAATTTGTCCGGCACTTTGCCAAGCAGACCGTCGGCATCGATATGGAGAACTTCTACCTCTGCACGCACCTCCTGGTGGAAAAGCTCGCGCCCGAAACCCCGGATAAATCGCTGCGTGGTTTAGCTGAATACTTCAAGTTGGCCAGTGGTGAATTGCACCGCGCCGAAGCCGATGCCTATGTCACCTTAGCATTGTTCAAGGTACTCCTCGGTCGCCTCAACGAGCGTGCGGTTAAGCGCATCGACGAAGCGGTACGTTTGCAGGGCGACCTCGAGTCCGGCATGCGCCTTGGTTGGGGTATCCCCGAGAAGAGTTTGGAGCAAGTGCCGGCGGCACCGGGGGTATTCTTCCTCAACGATCATGAAGGCAGACCGCTGTTTTTCGCTAGCTCGCTTAACCTTGAACGCGATATCGCCAAGCTCAGAGTCTTTCATCAGTTGCCCCGGCAGCTACTGCGGCTGGTGCTTAAGTCTGCAGATATCACCACCCAACGAACGCCAAATATCTACGCTGCCGTCTTGGCCGAAAGCGCCGAGTTGGCCAAGGGTAGCCCCGCATTTCATCCGAGCGATTTACACCAACGCAGCGTGCAGTCGCTGTTCATTGCCCATGATGGCGATGGGCTGCGCGTCGGTTTAGGCGCCATTGAAGCCGGCACGATTTATGCCTTTGGTCCGCTGCGTGACCGCCGCATTGCCGGTGAATTCCTCGATCTGATCGCGGCCTTGGCTGAGGCTAAAGTCGGTCGTAGCGGCGTTCGCTTGCCTATGCATTTTGCCGGTCCGCTGCTCGACTTGTTGCACGGCCGCCTCGAAGCTACCCTGCTAGAATTGATGCGGCAACGCCGCTCCTTGCGCCTGTGGTTCAAACCATCAGCGCGCCAGGAGCTAGGTAGCAAAATTAATCTCCTGCAAGGTCTGTCCTCCATCCGCGTGCCATCGCGCTTGCATTCGCTGCTTGAAGAAACCGGGCTGATCATCGTGCCGGCGCCGCACGGTGCTTGGCATGCCCATCACATAGTCAACAGCCGTCCCTGCGGTATCACCACTCTGAACGGCGATATTGAGCGCGAGCTTTGGCACAATGGTCAGGCAGAGGTTTTAGCGGCACAGCTCGAGCAGGAGCTTAGTCAACAAGCACAACCCGAGCCGCTGACGCAGCACCAAGCTGATATTGCGAATGCGACCTTGTGGTTTCTGCACAATGGCAGGTTCGATGGGCGTTTTATTTCGCTCAAACAACTGCGCCTACATGAACCCGAGACGCGCCCTAAGCCGCAGCTGGCTCCTGTTTAGCCTCTGGCTCCTTTACCTCACTCTCACCCTTACTCTGCCCAGCTTCAAAGGCGCTCACGACCTGTTGGTGCAGGGTCAGGTAGGCCTTGGAATCGCGGGAAGGCTTCATGCTCGTGACTCGTTCCTCAAGCATTACCCGCTTGCGTTCGGGAAGCAGCGACTTCATCCGATCCAGAATGGTCGTTGGCCCAATCCAAGCACTAGCCAACTCATTGGAGTTAAAGTTCTGCAATACGTCAGAAAGCGCTTCGTCAGACAAGCGCTCGACCCAAAGCAGCGATGGGATCGTCTTCATAATATCCGGATCCTGAATATTCTGCGCCCGTATCTTCTCTTCGTCAGCGTCACTCTTAATCCTGAGTTTGATCTTCTTCTTCAACACCCGTGGCTGGCTTTGGCCTTGCAGAGCCGAGAAATCAGGTTGATTGTCGGGTTCCTTGCTGGCCCTTGCCTCAAGATCAAGGCGCTCGCTGGCTTCGTAGGCAAAGCGCTCTATGCGCAAAGAAGGCAGCTTACGTAGAATGGCAGGATACTTAGCCGCAAGTTCCATAAGAGCGCTATTAGGGACTTTATTGATCGGTAGCGGCGCCAAATAATAGACATCGCCGTCGACGCCAAGGTCGACCTCATCCGCGCCACTAAAGTAGTCTACATAGTCCCGCAGCAGCACATCTAGACCGAGGAATTTCTGTCGACGCGCGACCTGCAGCCGGCTCCAGATAAAGCGAGCGTAGCCATCGAGCTCACACCAGTAGCAGTCATAGAGTAATGCTAAAGCACCATCCTCGGGCAACTCCGCCATCGCCTTCTCAATGGAACTAAGGTCGCGACTACTTGCAGCCTTCTCATTGCTTCCGGGCGCATTCTGGCTGGCGATCTGCGCTGACATACCAGCAGGCTCCTGTGCACCTGCGGACGCCTCGAAGGCGCTGGCCATCTTCTTCAGCCCTTCCTCGAGGACCTTGGTTTGCCGGCGCAGAGTCATCATGATTAGCAAATAATTGACTACAAGAAATACCACCACCAATCCAACTGCGACGCTGCTAGCCAAAAGCGCCACCTTATGGCTTTCGGTCCAATCACCAACCGCCTCACTGAGATCCTCGATCCAGGAATTCTGATCTTCCGTTGGCGCATCTACTTTCGGCGCCTCAACTTTTTTTGCATCCGCGCTTCGGTCGGTCAAATCAATGATCTGATGTGGCTTCAGTTTATAACCACCGAGCGGCTTCACATAGCTAACGGTAGCGCCCTGAAAGAGATGTGACGCTACCGACGTAATGAGGAGTTTAGTCTCCTGCGATATGGGTGCGCTAGTAAATATCTGCACAGCGACCATCTTGATTTTCAAACGTCCTTGGCCATCTTGTAGGTCGATTGATTTAACGGTAATTAAGGTCTGGGGTAGCTTTACATTGGCCGCCTTTTCCACCTCGATTTTAGCGTTAACCACGGCGTCCGGGTCGAATCCACGCATAATATTGAAGATTTTATCTTCAAGCAAAATTTTCATCTGAAACAATTCCGCACCCTGGCCCATGGCCATTCCCGGGATGATCAGTAGTAGCAGTAGGGGGATTAAGCGCAGAATAGGCATCATTCAGCGGCTCCCGCCCTGAATCTGCTTTAGAGACTCCTCAATGTCTTTGCGTTCTGGGTGAAGTTTGAGGATCTCTTGGAGAATCTGCGCTGCCCTAGGCGTCTCATTAGCAAGTACTAAACAGGATGCGTACAGTATATCGAGGTAGACGGTATCCGGGTACTCCGCCCTGAGTAGGCCAACCAAGTCACTGGCGTCTTTGCCCTTTTGTTCAGCGATTAGGGTGTGCGCCCGCCCGACTGTTTCGATCGCCCTTTTGATTTCCTGTCGGTTGCTCGCCGTAAGTCCCGCGGCACCCTGCGGGGTGGGCTGCAGTTTCAGTTTCAGCTCCCCGCGCGCCTCACCGACTATAGGCACTACATAAACACTGACGAACAGCGGAGACTCAATCATCGCCGGTTCGGACGTAATGACAAAGCTCTTTCCCTTGCCAACTTTTGTCTTCGGATTCTGGCCGTTTGTGATCTGCACATCCTGGTCGACTTGAACCTTTATGCCATCCGTGTCATCGCCGCCAAAAAGGGCACAGCCAGATAGGGTTAAAACCATATAGGCTACGTGGCATATTGTATGAAATTGGCGCCTTAGCATGGTCAGAAGTTCACTCGTTTCATCTCTGGCGGAGGATGAAGGGGGGAGCCATGACAACAAACGGTCGTAGGTGGCTAACACTATACAAACTAGGGGTTAGGTATCGCGCCGGTGCTGCGGAAATTCCATGATAAATTTTGTATGCTTGGCGCGATCGTCGAGGGTGATTTTTCCTTGGTGCCTATCCATTACAGACTTAACCATGGACAAGCCGATGCCGCTGCCTTGGTGCACGGGCTTAGTGGTAAAAAATGAATCAAACATCCGCGCGCTAATCTCTGGCGGAATACCGGGACCAGAATCTGCAACACTAATCGTTATCATGCCGTCAACAATACTTGATTCAACACGAACCCATCTATCCGCAAGATTCTGGACGGCATCAAGCGCATTTGAAAGCAGGCTGATGATGGCCTGTGATACTTCGGTCACCCGTATCATTCCAAGCCGCTCACCAATGTGCGGCAGGCAGCTAATCATGGTGTCACGAACAGCCGCCTTTTCTCTACTGAGATCGACGATCCCCTGTAATATCTCAGGAAGATCAACCTCTAAAAACTCATCCCTATCGCCGGTCTGGCCGATGGTCAACAACCCCATAACGATCTTGTTGATCCGATGGGCGGTCGTTTCAATCTTCCCAAGGATCTTAGAACACTCTGCAGCTGGAATCTCTGGGCGTTCGAGAAAACGTCGTGCGACAGCACAGTTACCAAGAATAATGGTGAGTGGGTTATTAATTTCATGAGCGATACCACCTGCCATTTCGGATATCGCGACTAATCGCGAAGCAAACGCCACCCGGGTTTGCCTCTCAACCAGGTCACGCTCAACCTCCATTCGCTTAGTCACATCATGACACATGCAGATGACAGATGTGACGTTTTTGCCGTCGAAAAGAGGTATATAATTAACCTCAGGAATCCGTCCTCTATACTCCAAATTAGCGGTAAACTCGGTACCTTGGTAGGCCATCTTTAAATGACTTATGGTAATGGGCAACTGCCTACGGGCATCTTGAATCTTGGACCCAATCATATCAGCCGTATCTAATTTAAAATCGAACACGAGCTTCCCATGAATGGACACCAATGTTTGCATCTCGTTAAACACCAGCAACAACATCGGCAGCGCGTCCAGCACCATATCGGCATTGATAGGCTTCAAGCTGGCGCTTTTCATGAGGACACCTTGCCCAAAAAGCGCAGGAATATTTCTGGGTCCTCTGCCAATTCGGCATCCTTGCCACACTCCTTACATTTACAATATTGCAAAGAGCTTGGTTCCATATGCCTAAGATCGGCGACCTTAAAGAGGACAATATCTTCGTAGTTGCAGTCAGCGCAAATATACTGCGCACAAATGGACTCTACAGTCGATTTTCCAGCAAATGAATTGATCATATTTAATTGCATAGTGAAATCGACTGAGCACTCAGACAGCGTGATCGCACAGGACACCTGCAAGGTGTTAATGAAACTAATCCAACAACGAACCCCTATCGAATTGATATAGGAGACGTCCTTCAGATTAATGACGCACTTGCCTTCTATTTCGCGAATGGCATCCATAAGTGCAGCTCCAGACACCTCGTTGATGGGGCCAGTAACATGCATTTGACTAATGCCGTTAACCTTCTCAATGCTAAAAAATTTACTCCCGACCATGGACTTACCTAATGCGATCTAGGTTTATGACGCTGACCAACGACGGACTCTATCTCCTACTCTAATAGTAGCACCAATTCACCATTTAATCTATTTAGGCGGCAGAACAAACATGATCGGCAGCGATACCCGAAATGCTGAAAGAGTCTGATCAACAGCGCGCAGACTATCCATCGACAAGTTGAATCCTAAGCGCAATGACTCAGTGAGCCGGTAGTCCATACGCCCGCCTAGTCCAAAGCCAGAATATGGCACGGTTTTAGCGCCGAGATAAGAATACTGACTTATGCTGATGTATCCCTCGAGCGATAGCGGGACCTGGCGTGTCAGCTTCGCTACCTCGCTTTGCCCATCGCTCCAGACTGTATGCGAATGACCTGGCGTGTCTAGGAAGAAATGACCTACTTCGGCGGAGAATCCGGTGAAACGTGCCGAGAGATTTTCGCCAAGAAAGTACATCTGCCTTATTTGAAGTCTAACTATATTTTGGGTGTTAATAAACAATGCAGGACCAGTCGCTATGCCCCACGCGCCAATGCTCCCGCCGTTCGCCTTTAAATTGATGTACTCTGGAGCCACGCCGATGTAATAGGACGGACCTATCTCCTGAACAGACAAGGGGTCGGTAACACCATCATCTTGAATGTCCTCAACCTTAGCAGATTTTTCATCTGCATTACTGCCAACCTTATCTTCGGCTAACCCATTGCCACCGCCAAAGGCGATTGCAGCTGAGCCAACGAAAATGATTTTAACAATTCTTGGCAATCTATTGACTCCCAGGTGCTGCATCCTTGATGCGCCGCAAAATAATTTCGACTCGGCGGTTCTTTGCGGCATGGCTTGGGTCAAATTTGCCATTCGCATCGAGGTCGCGAATGACCGGTTCAAGACTCCCCATGCCCCGCACGGTTATTAGCGATGC
>Ga0315289_10015366_pt1 | contig 10629 bp, 8 predicted proteins | sample YL17G11_40_MG_FD_203452 | JGI IMG/M metagenome (GOLD analysis project Ga0315289, IMG submission 203452) | Sediment microbial communities from Yellowstone Lake, YNP, Wyoming, USA - YL17G11_40 | ecosystem: Environmental > Aquatic > Freshwater > Lake > Sediment | place: USA: Wyoming | collected...
AGAAGGGGGCTTCCATGGAGTATGCTTATCTCGGCCGCTCGAACGTCAAAGTGAGCAGGGTGTGCCTGGGCACCATGCATTTTGGCCGTCGCGCCGCCGAAGATGAATCATTTGCCGTAATGGACCGGGCGCTCGAAATGGGTATCAATTTCTTCGACACGGCCAACGTATATGGGCAGCCACCCGGACGGACCGAAGAGATCATCGGCCGCTGGTTCGAACTGGGCAATGGACGGCGCGAGAAAGTCGTGCTGGCCACCAAGGTATATGGTCATATGGGACAAGAGGGGCCGAACGAAGAGGGCGGCTTTTCGGCCTACAAGATACGCAAGCACGTCGAGGACTCGCTGCGCCGGCTGCAGACCGACCACATCGATCTCTACCAGGTCCATCATATTGACCGACACATTACTACCGAGGAGTTCTGGGGCGCTTTCGAGCGCCTGCAAGCGCAGGGTGAGGTGTTGTACGTCGGCACCAGCAACTTCCCGGGCTGGGGCCTGGCCAAGTTCCAGATGGCTGCCTGGCAGCGCGGCAACCTGGGCATCGTCTCGGAGCAGACGATGTACAACCTGCTTTGCCGCTATCCTGAGCTGGAAGTGCTGCCGGCGGCGAAGGACCTCGGTATCGGCGTGATCCCGTACATGCCGCTGGCCGGGGGGCTATTGACGGGCAAGAAGCAGTCGGAGCCGGACTCGCGCACCAACCAGGTCGAGGACGAATACGGCATCCGGGTCAGCGATAACCAGATGTTGGAGCAGTTCTCGGCCTTGTGCCGGCGACTCGGCGAACGCGAGCATGTGGTAGCCGTCGCGTGGATCCTGGCCCATCCCGCCGTGACGTCGGCGATTGCGGGCGTGCGCAGCGCGGACCATCTGGCTGGGCTCGAGAGAGCTGCGAGCTTGCGGTTGGACGACGATACCATGAGACAGCTCAACGAGACCTTCGACATCAACCGTGGACGTCCGCTGCGCGCGGCGCCTGCTCCTGAGGCGTATGCCTGGTAGAGGGCGGGGATGAGGTAACTGCGCGTCGCGATCACCGGCTTTGGCGGCCAGATCCCACTTGACAAGCTGCCCGCTACGTGGTATGTTATCGATAACATGTGTTATCGATAACATGTGTTGGGTTTCGTTTGCTGGCGGCTCCTCCGGCCGTACGAGGTTCCGGACAAGGCTTCGGTGAGCAACATCCAGAACGTCGCAACGCGAGCGGGCGTCTCCACGATGACTGTTTCGCGCGTGCTCAACAACTCCGGGTACGTCAGCATGGACGCGCGGCGGCGGGTAGAAGCAGCCATCGCCGAGCTGGGCTACGTCCCCAACACGCTTGCTCGCAGCTTGCGCTCCAAGCGGACCCGGACGTTGGCCCTGGTTCTCTCCGATATCACCAACCCCTTCTTCACCACAGTAGCCCGCGGGGTCGAGGATGTGGCCAATGAGCGGGGGTTCAATGTCATCCTGTGTAACACGGACGAGTCGGAAGAGAAGCAATGCCGCTACCTGATTACCCTGCTCCAGAAGCGGGTGGATGGGGTCTTGCTGGTGCCCGCGCGCAGCACACCAGGGCCGGTGGCCTGGGTTCAAGACCGCGGCGTGCCGGTGGTGGTCATTGACCGGCGGGTGCCGGCAGCCAGCGTAGATGTGGTGCGAGGCGACTCGGAGCGCGGCGCCTATTCCCTGGTCAAGCTCCTGATAGAGCTGGGCCACAAGCGGATCGCCGTGCTGTCGGGCCCGGAAGGGGTCTCTACGGCGGCCGACCGGGTGGCCGGCTATCGGCGGGCGATGGCCGAGGCAGGGCTGTGCTGCGACGGCACCCTGATCCGCCATGACGCTTTCAGCCAGGCAAGCGGCTACCGGATGGCGCAGCAGATGCTACAGCTTTCCCCGCGCCCCACAGCCCTGTTCGCCGCCAACAACTTCATCGCCATCGGCGCCTATAAGGCGGTACAGGATGCCGCCGTGCGCATTCCCGACGACATGACCGTCGTGACGTTCGATGAGATTCCGGTATCGTTCGTGCTGGATCCGTTCTTGACGGTGGCCGCTCAGCCCGCGTATGACATGGGGAAACAGGCTACCGAGCTGTTGCTGGAGCGCCTTTCCGGCGAGGCCACGGACGGTTACCGGGAGATCGTCCTGCCCATCGAGATCATCGTACGGAGATCGAGCGGCCCACCACCAGAGACCGCCGGGCTGGCGCGTTGACTTCGCTCCCGAAGGAGATCGAATTATGAGTGCACAGAAGACGGCAGAGACTGATCCCGCCCTCAGGAAGGACGATCTGATCGTGATCGCCGGGGCGGGCGGTTTCATCGCGGGGGCCTTGACCCGCCGCTTCCATGAACAGGGCCTTGCTCGCATCCGTGCGGTGGACAAGAAACCGTTGCCGGAATGGTATCAGCGAGTGCCTGGCGTCGAATGCCTATCGTTGGACCTGAGCGACCCCGACAACTGCAAGCGGGCCTGCGAAGGCGCTGCAGAGGTGTACAACCTGGCGGCAGACATGGGCGGCATGGGGTTCATTGAGCGATTCCGGGTGGAGTGCCTAAGGAGTATCCTGGTCAACACGCACATGATCGAAGCCGCCTACCGCGCGGGCACACGGCACTATTTCTTCTCTTCTTCGGCTTGTGCCTACAACACCGATCTGCAGAAAGACCCCAGCGCCAGGGCGCTGAAGGAGTCTGATGCCTACCCGGCCAATGCCGAACGCGGCTACGGCTGGGAGAAGCTCATGTCGGAGATCTTCTGCCAGGAGTATTGGGCTGAGCGTGGCCTGGAGACACACATCGCTCGCTTCCACAACGTCTACGGCCCCCTAGGTACCTGGGACGGTGGCCGCGAGAAGGCGCCCGCGGCCCTGTGCCGCAAGGTGATAGAGGCCAAGGACTCGGGCAAGCTGGAGATCGAGATCTGGGGCGACGGCACGCAAACCCGCAGCTTCATGTACATTGACGACTGCATCCTGGGCATTGACATGACCGCCCACTGCGATGAGCTGACCGCCACGCCGATCAACCTGGGCTCGGCGGAACTGGTCTCGATCAACAACCTGGTGAGCATGATCGAGGAAATCGGCGGGGTCGAGTTAGCCCGTACATACAAGCTGGACGCGCCAAGAGGTGTGGCAGGCCGCAACAGTGACAACACCATGATCCGGCGTATCCTGGGCTGGGAGCCGAGCACCCCACTGAAGGAGGGCCTGGCGCGGACGTACGCCTGGATCGAGCGGCAGTATGCCGACCGGAAGGCCGGCAAGCGGACGGTGAGACGGTGAGCTGAGGGTATTCTCGAGGCGGATGGTGCAAAAAGGCGTTGCTTAGGTGGCCCGCGAACTATCCGACGTCATCGGGGCGATTCCCTATCGCATGGCGCTGGCCGGGGGATGGATTGACCAGCCGTTCGTCTCGCGCCTGAATCCCACACCGCCGGGCTCGATGGTCGTAGTAGCGCTCGAACCGCTGTTTTGGTTCATGGAGCGCTCAGGGATGGCTACGGGCACCAGGAACGTTGCACTACGCCTCTGGAGCGGACGGCTGCCGGATGGGGAGCGCGAGGAGCTGGTGCGAGAGTTGTATCGGGAGGAAAACCGGAACCTGCCGGAGCCGTCGGGTTCGCAGGACATGATCGGCCTGATCTACCCGGGGATCACCCGGCTCGACTACGACTACGATTACGAAGGCGGCTACTTCCCGCGACACATCGAGTCCAGCAACGACCCGGCCACGGCACGGTGGTTGGAAGAAGTGTTTCACATGCTGCCGGTGGCTCCGCGGCCAGCAGGCTACAACCCGCTGGGGGTCAAGAATCTGGACCCGAACTGGATCCAGCGGCTGGGCGAGAGTGGAAAGGACTGCTACACCGCCATCCTGGCGAAGGATATCAGCGGCCTGGGCGAGTCCATGAACGAATGCATGCGCTGTTGGGAAGCGATCCTGCCCCACACCGTCCGGCATCCTACGATCACGGCAGACCTGATGGGCCTGCTGGAGGCCTATCAGGCGCGCTACCCCCGGGGGGGGGCGATGTACTCCGGGTCGGGCGGCGGCTACCTGTATGTCGTGTCGGAGGAGCTGGTGCCAGGGGCACTTCGCGTGAGGGTCCGGCTGCCCTCGTAGGGGCGACCGGCCAATCTTGTGCGATAGAGATCTGCGTGTGATCCCAGCAAAGCAGGTCCTGGTTACGGGGAGCTTTGACAACCTCCGATCTCGGCACGTGCGCTTCCTGGAGGAAGCATCCCGGCAGGGGCCTGTCCACGCGCTGCTATGGCCCGACGACGCGCTCGCAGCCCTCGAGGGGCAGCCGCCGAAGTTCCCATTGGCGGAGCGCCTCTACCTCCTCCAGGCGGTGCGTTACGTGGAAGGGGTAACCGTGGCAGGGGATAACGTGAAACGCGACGAGCTGCCTGGCCCGGCGCAAGTAGGGCCAGCCACGTGGGCGGTCCTGCCTGAGGAAGACGATGAACCGAAGCGAGTATTCTGCGCGGCTCGAGGGCTCGAGTATCATGTGGTGAGCGAGGACGCACTGGCGCGGTTCCCGGCGAAGCCCACTGTTGTACGGCGTAACCCAGGCCACAGACGGGTGCTGGTGACCGGCTGCTACGACTGGCTGCACTCAGGCCACGTGCGTTTCTTCGAGGAGGTCTCGCAGCTCGGGGATCTCTACGTCGTGGTAGGCCATGATGCCAACGTCCGGTACCTCAAGGGAGAAGGGCACCCCCTCTGCGGCGAGGACGAACGGCGCTACATGACGGAAGCGATCCGTTACGTGACCCAGGCGCTGGTCTCCTCGGGAAACGGCTGGCTGGACGCCGAGCCGGAGATCGCCCTGGTCCAGCCGCACGCGTACGCAGTGAACGAGGATGGCGACAAGCCGGAGAAGCGGGCCTTCTGCGAAGCGCACGGGATCGAGTATGTGGTGCTGAAGCGGACCCCGAAGGAGGGCCTGCCACGCCGGGAGAGCACAGCCCTGCGCAAATCCTGATCGCGGACCTTCTCAAGCCCGGCTTGGCCTTGGCGGCCGGATCGGATCGGAGCTGGCTTGCACATCTAACGCATAGAAGCGAGAAAGGACCTGTATGAGCAACGTGGAGCTTCGTTTCCGCCAGGTTCACCTGGACTTTCACACCAGCGAGCTGATCGAGGGGATCGGGTCGGAGTTCGACCCGGAGGAGTTTGCCGCCAGCGTCGAGAGGGCGCGGGTGGACTCCATAACCGTTTTCGCCCGCTGCCACCACGGCATGATCTACTTCGACACCCGCCTGCACCCCGAGCGGCGTCATCCGCACCTGACCCGGAACCTGCTAAAAGAGCAGATCGAAGCGCTTCACGCGCGCGGCATCCGCGCCCCGATCTATACGACCGTGCAGTGGGACCACTTCACGGCGACCGAGCATCCCGAATGGCTGTGCATTGATGGCGAAGGGCGGGTCATAGGCACGCCCCCCTTCGAGGCCGGCTTCTACCGCGAGCTGTGCGTCAACTCGCCTTACGTGGAGGAGTTCCTCAAGCCGCACACGCGGGAGATCATTGAGACGCTGCCCACCGACGGCATCTTCTTCGATATCGTGCGCCCACAGCCGTGCGCGTGCCGATACTGCCGCGCAGGCATGGTGGCGATGGGCTTGGATCCGGCGGACCTCCAGGCGCGGCAGCGGTTCGGTGTGGAGACCATCAACCGCTTCAAGCGGGACATGACCGCGTTCGTGCGGCAGTTCAGCCCCGACTGTACGATCTTCTACAACGCCGGGCACATCGGTCCCCGGCACCGGGCTGTGGCGGACGCCTACACCCACTGGGAGCTGGAGTCGCTCCCCAGCGGCGGGTGGGGCTACCTTCACTTCCCCATGGCGGTGCGCTACGGCCGTACACTGGACAAGCCATGCCTCGGCATGACCGGTAAGTTCCATACCTCGTGGGGCGACTTCCACTCGTTCAAGAACCCCGCCGCGCTGCAGTACGAGTGCTTCCGCATGTTGGCGCTGAATGCGCAGTGCTCCATCGGCGACCAGCTCCATCCGAACGGCAAGATAGACCCCGACGTGTACGCCCTGATCGGCTCGGTCTACTCCGAGGTGGAAAAGAAGGAGCCGTGGTGTCGCCGGGCACAGCCGGTAACGGAGATCGGCGTGTTAACGCCGGAGGAGTTCATCGGCTTGGGCCATCGCATTGACCTGCCGCCGGCCCTGATGGGGGTTACCCGGATGCTAGAGGAAGGGGCGCACCAGTTCGACATCGTTGACTCGGCCGCGGATTTGGATCGCTACAAACTGCTGGTGCTGCCCGACAACATCCCCGTATCGCCTGCGTTTGGGAGCAGGCTAGAGGCGTACCTGGCAGGCGGCGGGGCCCTGATCGCCTCCTACGAGTCGGGCCTGGATGAGCATCAGGTTGAGTTCGGGCTGAAGGCGCTCGGGGCGCGGGTCAAGAGCGAGGGGCCATGCGACCTGCACGGCGAGCTGGTGCGCGGGAAGGTGTTCATGCGGGGTGACTACGTCGAGTACGTCCTGCCCCGGGGCGCTATCGGCAAGGGGCTGCCGGAGACGGAGCACGTGCTCTATATCCGCGGCATGGACGTCGAGGCCGCCCCCGGCGCTGAGGTGTTGGTCCAGAAGGTGCTGCCATACTTCGACCGGACATACCAGCACTTCTGCTCGCACCGGCAGACGCCGTCTTCGGGCGTTCAGGGCGGGCCGGCGGTCGTGCGTAACGGCCGGGCGATCTATTTCGCGAACCCGATCTTCACCGAATACAACGGGGCCGCGTCTCGCTGGGTCAAGGTCATGTTTCTCAACGCGATCGAGTTGCTGATCGGGGAGCCGCTGGTGAAGCACGGCGGTCCCACCACATTGCAGGTGAGCGTGAACGAGCAGCCTGCCGAGAAGCGGTGGGTGGTCCATCTGCTGCACTACATCCCTGAGCGCCGTGGGATCTTCTTTGACGTGATCGAGGATGTGATTCCGCTCTACAAAGTTGCTCTGTCGGTGCGGGCGCCGAAGCCGGCCGTCGCCGTGAGGCTGGCGCCGGAGGGAACGGCCCTGCCCTTCGCGCAGGTGAATGGCCGGCTGGAGTTCGTCGTGCCGCAAGTCAACGGCCACCAGATGGTCGAGCTGGCCTTCTGATAGGAGGCAGTGCATGTCATACGCAGACGGGTGGGCAGCCGTCAACCTGGAGATGCCGGCGCGCATCCCGCGCACCGAATACTCGGCCGACTTCCACTGGGACCTGATCAAGGCGGTCACCGGGATAGATGTGGGGGTGGAGAGCCCAAGAGAGGTCAAGGACCGGGCCAGCCTGGCTTTCATGCGTGCCTGGAACTACGACTTCTTCTGGAGCACGCTGATCGGCTATGACGAGTTCGGTGAACACGCCACCGACATGGGCCATGCCGAGTACGAGGCGGGCGGCGTGGACCGGCGCGATACGATTCACTGCCCGTACACCGATCCGGAGCAGGTGCTGTCGTTCGATCCGTGGGAGACCCTGGGCCCGAAAGACCGTGGTGAGCTGGTCCGGCGGTTCGAAACTGCTTACCGGGTCAACTGCGAGCATCACCCGGATGGTGTCAACATGACCGGAGTCTATCCGACGCTGGTATCCGGCTTCATCGGCCTCTTCGGATGGGACATGCTGCTGCTGGCTGCGGGTATTGACCTGGAGCGGTTTGGCGCCATGGCCGATCGTTATACCTCCTGGATACAGCAGTACTTCGACGCGCTGGCCGAGTCGGATGTGCCCGTGGTGATGGTGCACGACGACATGGTATGGGCGTCTGGGGCGGTCTTCCGCCCGGGCTGGTACCGCAAGTACGTCTTCCCCAACTACGCGAAGCTTTTGGCGCCGTTGCGGGAGAGTGGCAAAAAGATCATGTTCACGGCGGATGGCAACTTCACGCGGTTCGTGGACGACGTTGCCGCGACGGGGGTACACGGCTTCATCTTCGAGCCTATGACCGACCTGGAGCTTATCGTCGAGAAGTACGGCCAGACCCACGTGATCATCGGCAATGCTGATACCCGCATCCTCCTCAACGGCACGCGTGAAGAGATCCGAGCCGAGGTCGAGCGGTGCATGGCGCTGGGCCGGAATTGCCCGGGCTTCTTCATGGCGGTCGGCAACCACATTCCGCCCAATACGCCGGTCGAGAGTTGTCTGTACTATAACGAAGTCTACGAGGAGCTGTGCCGGAGATAGGCGGGTGGGAGGTAACGCGACATGACATATGAACCTACCTGGGAATCGGTGAGCAGGCACCCGGTGCCGGACTGGTTCCACAACGCGAAGCTGGGGATCTTCGTCCATTGGGGCCTCTACTCGGTGCCCGGATGGGCGCCGCTGACCGGCGAGCTGGGGGCGGTCGTCCAGAAGGAGGGTTGGGCGGCCTGGTTCACCCGGAATCCTTACGCCGAGTGGTACCTCAACTCGCTGCGCATTTCGGGGAGTCCTACGCAGCAGAACCACGTGAAGACCTACGGTGGGGGCTTCACCTACGACGACTTCGTGCCCATGTTCAACGAGGCGACGCGAGCTTGGGACCCAGGCGACTGGTCCGGGCTCTTCCGCCAGGCTGGTGCGCGCTATGTGGTGGTGACTACGAAGCACCACGACGGGTTTCTGCTGTGGCCGAGCAAGCAACCCAATCCATTCAAGCGGGGCTATCAAGTACAGCGCGACCTGGTCGGTGAGCTGACGGAGGCCGTTCGGGCGCACGGGATGCGGATGGGTCTCTACTACTCCGGCGGGCTGGACTGGACTTTCAACGACAAGGTCATCATGGACATCACCGACCTGTTTCAGGCCGTCCCGCAGACGCCAGAGTATGTCGGATATGCCGATGCCCATTGGAGCGAGCTGATCGACCGCTATGCGCCGGCAGTCCTCTGGAACGACATCGCCTACCCCGCGGCGGCCGACCTGCCGGCGCTGTTCGCCCGCTATTACAGCCAGTACCCCGATGGGCTGGTCAATGACCGGTTCACGCAGCGGTTTCGGTTCGATACGGGCGCGTCGGCGATCGTGAACCTCGACCATTTTGACTTCCGGACGCCGGAATACGCCACATCCCACGAACTCAGCGAGAAGAAGTGGGAAGCGACACGCGGCATCGGCTTTTCGTTCGGTTATAACCGCAACGAAGGGCCGGAGAACTACATGACGCTGGAACGCCTGGTGCACACGTTCGCCGACATCGTCAGCAAGAACGGCAATCTGCTCCTGAACGTGGGGCCGATGGCCGACGGGACGATCCCGGAGTTGCAGCGGGAGCGGCTGCTGGGCCTCGGCGCCTGGCTGGCGGTCAACGGCGAGGCGCTGTTCGACACGCGGCCCTGGATCAGGGCCGAAGGTCGCACGGATGGGGGCACCCCAGTGCGGTTCACCCGTAAGGGTGAGCTGATCTACGCGATCGTGCTGTCGCAGCCGCAGCACGGCGAGGTCGTGATCGAGGCGCTCGAAGCGGTTGACAACGCAGCGATCCATCTGCTGGGGCACGAGCCGGCGTTGCGTTGGCGGCAGGAGGGCCGCGGGCTGGTAGTCGCCCTGCCCGATGGGCTGCCGGAGGGAGTTCGGCCCGCGTCAGCCTACGCGTTGCGGATCGCCCCGGCGCCGCGGCTGGCCGAGTAGCCTGGCGGCCGGTGGGTTGTCTGGACTGGAGTCTTGCGCTCCAGATACCAGTTTGGAAGGGTGGTCGGTGATTCGCATCGGTTTCAGCGAGGTTACGCCGCAGCTCGCAGCGCTGTTCGATCTCCGTGCGCCTGCCAGCCTGCGCTGTCGCTCGGTCTTGACGGGCGCGGAGCCCGGCGCGATCTTGACCGATGACCCGAACCGGCCTGGGTGGGGCGCTGTTTGGGAGTCGGGCGAGGGCATGCTGTTCCTGGGAGGGACGCTCGACCGGGCCACGGTGCACACAGTGATTGCCATCCTGAGACAGGAAGGCGAGGTTCTGGTAGGGTTCTGGGAAGGTGACCAGGTCGTCAGCCTCTTGCCTCCGTCTCCCGAGTGGGTCGGCTCGTCGCTGGAGTTCTATGATCGCCCTGCGGAGAAGAACGGTCTGGAGGCTTATCTGCGTGAGCTACCCGTTGGCCACACGCTCCGCGAGTTGGATGCGGCGCTGTTGGAGCGCTGTCTGTGGTACAAAGACACGGTGCGCCGGCACGGAAGCGCGGAGGCCTTCCTGGAACACGGCATGGGGGCATGCCTGATGCGTGGCGACGAGATCTTGTCCGAAGCCTATGCCGGCAAGGCGATCATAGGCGTACGTGAACTGGGCGCAATCACCGTGGAGCCGTACCGAGGCCGGGGGTACGCGACCATGACCTGCGCGTACCTCATCCTGGCGTGCGAACAGGCGGGATACAGCACGTACTGGAACTGCGCCATGACCAATGTGCCGTCCGTGGCCGTCGCACGCAAGATGGGCTATCGGACAGAGAGGGAGTTTCGATGGTGGGGATGGTCGCAGATGGCGCACGGATAGTGTGCCAGGCGCTTCGGAAGCCCCTGGCACCTCCCAGGCTCGGGTCGAATGGATTGACAACCGGGCGGCCACGGCTTATACTGCGTTAGTAGGAAGTTGCCTCGCAAGCGTCGGTCGCATTTGGGTTGTCTTCTGGACACCTGGGCCGGTATCC
>Ga0315289_10015367_pt1 | contig 10628 bp, 13 predicted proteins | sample YL17G11_40_MG_FD_203452 | JGI IMG/M metagenome (GOLD analysis project Ga0315289, IMG submission 203452) | Sediment microbial communities from Yellowstone Lake, YNP, Wyoming, USA - YL17G11_40 | ecosystem: Environmental > Aquatic > Freshwater > Lake > Sediment | place: USA: Wyoming | collected...
AGTACTCTGCGTCAGTCTGGTCCAGGCCACGCATGACGATCCAGGGCTGGTCCAGGTTACCGGTTGAATGCAGGTCTGAAGTCCAGCGGTCCACTACCGGGAGGCTGCCCTCGTTCTCGATAGCGACAACCGTTCCTTCGCCGATGTCAGGGGACACGGCGGCCTTCTGCTTGAAGCTATACTGCAGCGCGCAGGAGTTCGGCCAACCGCGGACCACATCGAAAATGGAAGTGAGGCTCGACATGGCTTGGCTCCTTTACGACGCGACTACGACGGTGCCGTTGGCACTGTCGACGCCGATGATCTGTCCAACTGCTTGTTCGTTGGCACCAGTCAGTGGCTTGAGCACGCCCGCGAGAGAGCGGCACAGGTCACCGATGGTGAACGACTCGGCGGTGACAATCTGAAAAATGAGCCCTGTCCCCAACTTCAGACAGGTGCACTTGTTGGCGATGGCTCCATCGCCCTGGTCATTGCCCTCGATGACTAACCACGGCTGGTCCGGAGGGGTGATTGTCGTGGCCAGCGACGTCATCTTATCGACGACCTCGGTGCCCGCGGCATTTTCCACATCGACGATGTTTCCCTCGGTGAGGGTCACCGCACTCTTTGGCTGGATGTCCCGGCGCAGCGCGCTGTTGTCGTGCGGGGGGAGACCAGCCAGAACTTGGAATTTCGAGTAGAGGATGGACATTGCGTTTCTCCCTTACACGCCCGTGAAGGTGATGATGCCACCCGAACCAGAAGTGGCGTTGGACCAGTCTACGCGACCGATTGCATGGAGGACGTCCGCGTTCTTGACCACGAGACCCGCGTTGGCGTCGACATAATCACCCGGAGACAGGGTGTTGGCCACCGCGCACTTGACCTTGACTGCGCAACCCGTGGCCAGCTTGACGCAGGTACAGGAGTTGGTGAACTCGCCGTCGAACTGGTCATCGCCCTCGATCACGATCCAGGTGGTCTTCTTGGGATTGGCCTTTGCGGGAGACGTGAGCGCTTCCACGTGCGCGTGTGTGTAGCCTGCGGCCTCGTCTGTCAAGGCCCACGCGGTGGTGTACAGGAAACGCTTCTGGTAGTAGATGCTGTTGACACCGTTGATGTCGATCTTGTTTCCGCTGGTGGGTGTGTCAGCCACGGTCCAGGCGTCAGGGACCTTGTCGTGGTCCCCTTCCTTGAAGTACATGACCTTGTTGGCTGAGGCAGCGAACGAACCAGCCGCGCCAGCTTCGATCACGACCACGCGGGTGTTGTACGGGGGGGATGATCCATCGTTCGGGACGACCACGTTGAACTTGGTGCCGTCCCACTCGACGATGTCGCCATCGGTGTACCCTACACCCCAGGTGTTGACGACGTAGGCTTTGCCCGCGTCGGCGAGGACCAACGTCGGCGGTGAGCCACCGCCCGTTGCGTCGGTTTTGATGCGCAGTACTACAGCCGATCGCAACTGTGTGGTCCCAGTGGTCACAATCGTTCCGGCAGGTAGCGTTACGCCATCCTTGGGCGGAAAGTCGTGAGAAAGGGCGCAGCTGTTCGGCCACCCAAAGTGAACATCGAACACAGAATTCAGGTCGGACATTGTTTGCTCTCCCTATCAGCCGATGGCGAATTTTACCAACCGGTCCTCGGCGAGTTTCACCTGCTCACTGATTGGCAGGGACCCTATGTTTGCGGTGTTCGGGCGTGTGCTCGGAGACCCGAGGTTTTCAGAATCGTTGCTAAGGGCCAACTTCTCGAGGGTGTAGAGGACAACGGGATCCGCCTGGGCCAGTTTGCCCACTACATCCTCGGAGATATCTTCTCCAGTGGTGGCTGAGACTTTCTCGCGGATGGAAGAGATCAGCTTCTTGCGGATAGTTTGGACCTCGGCCTGCTTCTCGGTTTCCACCGCCTCGATATAGCTCGCCGCTTTCTCGAGAACGTCTGCGATTGCCAGTTCCAGTGTCATGGTCTACCACCTATCTTTCTGCGGAGGAGTTCCAGACCGACGGCTGCTTGTGCGATTTTTGCACACTGGACAGCACGGTCTTGTTGGTTTTGGGCCACACGGGTCCGCAGCTCGGCGGCGAGCTTTCGCAGGAGTTCTTTCATCGCAACCCCCACAGGAAGTTCTTCAGCTCGTCCATGCTGATACCGCTGGTTTTACTGCGTAAAGAGGTTGCCAGTTTCACCATGGACTTGCCGAGCACGGTTTGTACCCTGGCGGTCTCTTCGGCCAGGTTCAGAATTTGAACCTCAGCGATTTTGGTCATGGCTCCGGATTTCACTTCCGCCAGGACTTGTTCTGCGAGTTGTCCAATGGAGCCTGTCATGCGTACCACCCTCCCTGCATACCGTAGTAAGGGTCAGTTGAGGTGTACCCGTCTGCGTACGGGTCGGCGTACGAGTCAGCGTACGGGTCGGCGTACTCTTCCGGGTAATCCATCTCCGTACCAGGTTCGGCAGCGGCGCCCAGTGTCCCAGCCCCCGAGGGGTGCGTCATGCGGTATAGACCGTAAGCTCCCGCAGCCGCGGCTGGGACACCCAAACCCCATCCCAGGGTTTTTTTCCAGTTGATATCGGCGGTTTTTACGATCCCTGAGCTGGAGACAGCCTGGAACAGGGCCGCATATGTGGAAGCCGCTGCATTCATGTTTCAGCTCACATGTTCTGGAGCAACTGCACCGTGTCATTGAAGCCGCAGGTGTAGTAGTCGCTCGCGAGCTTCGTCACCAGTGCCGTTCCTTCGGAGTACCCCTGCTGGAAGGATGCCAGCTTCTCCTGGCCACCAGGACCCGCGGCGATCTGGCTCACTTGCGCTACGGTGTCGGCGTAGCCCTGAGAGAAGGAAGCAAGCTTGTCCTGCCCTACAGCCGTGCTGGCCAGCTTCTCGACCTGGGCCACGGTGTCATGATAGCCCTGATTGTACGAACCGACCACTGCCTGACCCTCGGGGGTCGAGGCAAACTTCTCAAACTCATTGGCTTGGGCTTGGGCGAGCTGGGCCTGGGCATCGGTGTAGCCCGCGGAGGCGTACTTCTGGAACTCCTCGGGGTTGTTCTGCGCCCACGCCTCGAACTCGTCCTGCTGGGACGCGGCGGTCTTTTCGGTCCCACCCATCGAGGTGTTGTACTGCATGCCTCTGGCGACGAAGCCGTCCATGATGCAGGCTCCGTAGAGTTGCGCCTCTTTCAGAAGCGCTTCCTGGTCGGCAGTGGCCAAGTTCTGGGCAATCTTGGTCAATTCATCCGTGGCCGACGCCGTCTTGGTGTGCGCTGATGCTGTCTTGTCGGCCACTGCCAGGGCTGTGTTCAGCGCCTGATACAACTCGTTCTGGGCGGCAGACGTCTGGGGAGTATTGGCGCTAGCGGTTTTTTGCATGCCTGCACCACTGGCGCTCTTGAGTTGGTTCAGAACGTTTTTCAGCTCCATGGTCAATTTCTCCTTTTCCGGGTATTCACGGGGAATAATAGGACGTTTTCATTTGCTAGACAAGTAATTTTCAAAGACAAATCACCTCACCCAGCCACGAAGCCACTTCTCCGAAGGAAGCGCTCGCCAATTTGGGATTCAGAGCTATGCATCGAGTGTGTGAAAATGGGGTGAACGCACGATCATGTACAAGCCGCATGGTTGCAATCTTTACGTTAAAATCGGGTGTGAAAAGTTTGTACGCGCCAGACAACAACGCTGCGCTACCGATAACGTCACGAGCTCGAGCGTTGGTCACTGTGCGCGAGACAGTGGATGCCAGCTTGGGGGCCATTCGCGCAGCATATGCTGGTCCGGTCTGCTGGTCCACCAATATGTAGCCAGGGTGCGCGGGGGCGTAGGCGGATTTGTACAAGGCGGCATCGACCAGGCGACGCTGAACGTAAGGGCGCAAACACGAGCGCTTCTCGAGCAGCGAGGAGAACTTGTCGACCAGGGCGGGGTCTACGTTTTTTTGTTGAAGATCGAGAAGACGGGTGTCGTGAATCTCTTCGACCAGATCTGGGTTCTTGGCCAGGATGTCGAACACGGCTTGCTGCGAAGCGAGGGCGCGCTCCAAACATCCTTCAGGGATCTGGGTACCTGGTAGAACCCTCCACACCAGAAATTTGATGAATTCTGGGGTAGTTAGGTAGATGCCCATGGAAGACAGTGTTGCCAGCACGTGGGGTGCGCGGTGGCGCAACATCTCCTGGAGAGTGGCGTCATCGAGCGCGGGCATCGTGCTCGCGGCTGGGTTGGCTACTGCATCGGCAAACTGCCGAGTCATGTTCAGATCGCCGTCGTCTTCCTTGGCCGCAGCGATAGTGCCGTTGATGATCTTGTTCATGACCGAGAGTTTGCGGGCGTCAGCGAGCTTTCCTGAGAGGAGGGCTGCGTGCTCACCGAGCTCGGCCGAGCTCCAGATTTCAGGAACCTCGGCGACCTTCTTCATCATGAAGCCGATGCGGTCGGCCGGGCGTCGGACCATGGAGAGGTCGAAGAACCGGGGTGCGGGGTTCCACACGAAGACCTGTTTGCCGTTGGGCAGGTACTGACTCAACTGGAATTTTGCGTGGTCGCAATAGTGTGCGCGGGTAGGCGCCATATTCCCACAGCACGCGCACACGTCATACTTTATCTTACAACCCATACTACATGCAGGATACTTACCTACCTCGACCTCCTGCACCACGTCTTCAGCCTTCTTGTTGTCGAGGGCGAGTAACAACTCAACCCGATGCATGGGCCAGTTGTAAAAAGCTCGGAGGATGTCGCCGATTTTGCCAGCAGGGTCCTTGTTGATGTGGTGCCGGTAAACTCGAGCATCTGTCTCAAACGACTTGTAGTGTTTGGGGAGAACTTCGTCGGCTGTGATAGTTGTATTTCCAACACGCAATGGGCGCTCTGGCCAAGCATCACCGTTCCTGTTGGGCCCGTATACTTCACCCGCCGTCATAGCCAGAACCAGAATGATTGTCTTCCCGGGAACCGGTCTGACATTCTGGATGTAGCTGAGTGCGTCTTCAGCGAGCTTCACGTGTGGAACATTACGATCCCGCGCCCGAACGATCTGGATCGTTGGCTCGGAGTACTTCGTGTACTCATCCAGGCGGATGAGTTTTGGGAAGTCGTAGTTCATACAAGCAGGTCATTCAGAATCGTGGCCCCGTACCCGCGGTTCAGCGCGCGGATCTCCATGGCCAGTTTCTGGGTCTCCTCAGAAAGCGTGTTGGGCAGCAGATTGAGTAACCCTTCGATGGCTCCAACAGTGGCCATCTTGGTGGCAGCGTCAGCGAGGATGGGGTTCATGGTGACGGCCGCTGTCTTAGGGTTGTCGAGCAAGGAGGACAATTCCCCGGTTGCGGTGGGCCTATAGACCACAGACATTCCTTTGGTGGGTCTGGTCGTGTCTTTAGGCATGCCTGCCTTTGCGTTGTAAAGAATGTACCCGTGACGACCTGCAATAACCGTGTCCGCAGGCTTGTTGTTGCGCGGGTCCATCTCTTTTAACTCCTTGGCGGAGTCTTGGAGCTGCTGAACGAAGTACTTGTTAGGCTCGAAATGGTTCTTCGACTTGTCTGGCCCAAACCAACCAGATAATTTGTTGAACCCATAGATGCTGATTGCCAGCTCGGACATCTTGTTAGCCATCTCCTGCACTGGGTTCGAGATCGAAGCCGTCTTCACACTGAAGTTGGCCATGCCAAAGATTTCAGCATCGACCGCGACCTTGGTCAGCGCGGCTTCGGCGCTGGCGACCTTGCTCAGTTCATTCGACACCCGCACCGCGCGGACGATCTTGGCCAACTGGGGATGAAGGGACGGTACCATGGTCAACCTCGCTCTACGTCGCGAAGCGCACAGAGACCAGCGATAATCCGCTGGTACTCAGCGTTCTTTTCGTACAGTTTCGCCCCCAGGATGGCCACGGCTGTTGGCAGATCGGACAGCTCGGCGATCTTGTAGCCCTCGCTACGCAGCCGCGCGCCGACCACCTGGTGGAGGCCTTGAGAGGCAACTTTGTTCCGAAGTTCGGCGATTACTGGCAGCATGGTTGCGTCCTCCGTCTCAGGTTCCGGCCGTCGTGTTCACGGCCCGTTCGGCATCGGCCAGCAACTTGATCGTGTTGTAGTTGACTCCGCTTCCCGTGGTGGCGGCCTCGCGCAGGAAAGCTCGAACAGCATTGGGGTCGGTGGCCAGTGTCGGGGCGAAGCGCTGCATGGTGTTGAAGGAGTTCTGCAGCGACTTCTTGTCGGCGGTGGCCAGCAGCTCATCGCTCTTGGACACGTCAGCGAAGACCTGGTCCGCGTCACCCATCAACATGTTTCCCCCACCACGGATAACACGGGGGATAATTTCTTTTGCGGCTACTTGGCCCATCCCTTGAAACAATCCGCCGAATATCGATTTGAGGGCATCCTCACCACCAAAGCTAGAGCCCCCCATCGCCGTTGACATGGAGTCATCCGGTGTGGGCGGTGTCCGGTTCATGTAGTGCTGTGCCGCCAGCATCCCGCCGGCTCCCATACCCGCGCCGAGCGCTCCCGCGCCCAGGTGGGACATCCATCCAGCGGACTTCTCAAGATACTGCCCCAACGGGGTGATGTTTTTCACAGGACACCTCCAACTTCCTTCGTGAGCAGGTCGATACCCGCAGCGCAGGCGCTCGCCTTGTCCATGAGATCCTTCATTTTTTTGAATCCATGCATCTCAGGTGTGTCCGAGTCCACCAACCGCGCGGTTTTTTCGAACACAGCGCACTTGATGCTTGGCATCCGAAGGGCGTAGCGGAGCTCACCGAGCAGTGGCACTGCGTCGGCGCCGTAGACGTCGATGGCGTCTTTCTCGAACTCTTCGAACCTGGGGCCATAGAGCTTGGCGAACTCGGAGGCGAGTTTGTCGCGCTCTTCATTGTACAGATGCAACGCGGCGAGCTTCTGTTGCTTGAGCTCTTCGGCGACCTTGCGGATCTTGATGATCATGATCTGGTGGCGCCGTGGGCTCGGATCGTTGGTCGCGTCGTTGATGGACGTGCCGACATTGGCGAGCGCCGCAGGGGACGCCGGGGACGGGTCAGCGGAGAAATCTCCGAAAAAGTCCTTGATCTTGTCGGCCACATCCGACCCACAGGACGAGCCGCAGCTGCAGCCATCGTCGCTGGTGACCACGTCTTTGAGCACCTGGTCGGGGTCAGCGGGGGTGAAGTTGATGATCTTGTCCCCGTCGTTTTTTCGGTCAAATAAGTCCAGGTGCGCCAGGGTGTTAGCCACCTGCACCAGAGCCTTGATCTGGTCTGGGTTCAGACCCATGGAGTCTGAAATCTTGACCAAACTCCGGTTCAACGGGACACTCTCGTTGACCATCTTGGCTACTGCTTCTTTGGCCAGGTTCTCGTAATCTGCACGCTGGAGCACTCGCATTTTCGCACCTCAGTGAATAATGTCCTCAGCCTTTAGACCACTCTTTTCGTCATTGGTCGTTTCGTCTTTGGCGTCAAGGGCCATGGTGATTTCTTCGACACCCGCTGCTACGGTTTCTTCTTCGTCGTGCTCCGAGGCCTTCAGAGCCAATTGAGCCCACGCGCGCGCCTCACGGGAGATGTCGGAGTCGATAGGGTTGGTTTTTGCACGCGCGGCGAGCATGTACGCTGTGGCACGAATTTCGCTCTGAACCATCTTGGCGGTTGGTGCTGTCGACGCAGCACCGCGTGAAATCCGGATCTTCAAACTTTCTTTGCCCAGATCTACCGCCATTCGTTTTAGCTCGGTTCCGTAGTCATTTCGATTGTAGGTGTATGCGTACTCGATGCGGTCCAGCTCATCCTCGAAAACATTCGGGTCGAAAAACAAATGTGCATATGCCCCTGTTGCAGTGGCGTCAATCTTCACAATTGATTCGATCTCGGTTGCTGAAACTTGAACCAGCAGGAAACTCTCAATCACCTCGCGTTTATACGTATGCGTGTACAGGTCGTATGCTTTGGTAACAGCTGGTCCCACGGTTTCTCCTTGAAGCAGATGGTAGAGTTCTCGCTCCAAGCTGTGAGTAGGCTCAAGATTGTTTTTTACAGCGTTCTGCACCGCGACATACCTATGATTAGGCGCCCATTTCATTGTTTAGTTTGGCGGCCATGGCTGTTTGATTGATCCGGAGAACCAGCTTTCCGAGATTCCCAAAGACAGTCCGCAGCCGCTCTTCCAACTCCGAGAAGTCTTTTTCACCAAGTTCTGTCCTGTACTGGTCTTCCTGCATCCACAACGTCAACAGGATTCGTGCCAGATGGTCAATAGAATCCTCTAGCGCAGGGAGATAAAGAGATACGATTCCCCGCAGGTCAGGGTTGGTGGCCATCGACCCGATAGCCGTCGACTCGAAGGCATCACTGGCTTCCGCCGATCCAAAAGGTGCAAGGCCAGCTGCACCCTCCATCATGGGTCCCGCCTGCTGTGCCATCTGCTCGGACATCATCGGCTGTTCCATGCCCGGCTGGCCCATGCCCGGCTGGCCCATGCCCGGCTGGCCCATGCCCGGCTGGCCCATGCCCGGCTGGCCCATGCCCGGCTGGCCACCGACTGCGGGCATTGTCGGAACCGGTGAGGGTCCTGTAGTTGGAGCCGGCGGCATGCCTGCTTCTGGCGGTGCGCCGACTTCAGCCTCGGGGGGCAATGGCGGCATTCCCGCCTGCTCGGCCGCGACCTGCTGGGCCCGCTGCTGGACAGCGTCCAACACCGAGAGTTGATTGGACAAATCCCGTTGCTGCTCTGCCAGCTGGCGCGCCACATCCGCTGCCTGCGCGGCCAGCTGGGAACCGATCTCGGTCACAGCCACGTTCACCGGGTCAGGTGGCGGGGGCGGAGGAGGCGGTGGGGGCGCCATCATGTACGGGTCCATGGGAGGTGCGCCCATCATGTTGGGGTCGCCGCCCATCATGTTGGGGTCCATGGGCGGCTGCCCACCGCCCATCATGTTCGGATCCATGGGCGCGGGACCGGCGGCCATCGCGGGAGGTTGGGCCAATTTGACGCCTTCTCCGTGCTTCTGGCAGAGCATGGCGAACTTCACCATCTGTACCGGGCTGACCAGGAAGAACTCGTGCTTGGACTTCGATGCTGTCTTCTCGAGCAACAACCGTGCCTCCGGCTCACGGAGCCCAAGATTGATGACCAGCTGCTTCAATGTGCCCAGCTTGGTCTGTGGCATCGCGCGTCCAATGCCAAACATACCGCCCTTGGCATTGATCAAACGGACCTTGCTTGCTCCCGCATTCTTCAGCAAGCCCGCATACAAATCGGTGCCTTGGGCGGTTTTCAGGAAGTCACCCTGTGCCCGCTGCCCGCTCAAGAATTTGAACGTGGGCGGCATGTAGACGACGCCGCTATCCTTGGGGGCCACGATCTGCCGGATGGCGCTCTTGGGGTCGGTGATGATGGTCTTCGGGCCGAAGCTCATCGGGTCGTCGTGCGACTGCGCTTCCATTCGGCGGACACCATCACTGCCCGTGGTCACTCTATGCAGAGTGACAGGTACTGTCGCCGAAGCTTTTCCAGCTTCGTAGCGCACGAAGATTCCGAGGCCATTGTTCGGAGTCCCTTGCGCGGCGAGAGCGTTGCGCAGCTTCTGACTGGCCTGGTACTCGGGGAGCAACTGCCCCACGGGCGGGGTGTCGGTTACGATGATGTCCCGATTCTCTGTGAAGATCAGGTACTTGCGTTTCAGGTAGGCATCGGGCAGCGGGGTGCCGCCGGTGTACTTGCTGTGTCGGTCCTTGGCTGACAACCCGCGAGGGTGTGGCACCACCAACGCGTCGATTGTCTCCCCTGAGATCCTCTTCAATCGATAGAACCCAGGCTCCTTGGCCTCGTGCAACCAGACTGTCTCCTGGGTCTCCATCGCTACTTTGAAGAATGGCCGATCGTCCTTTACGACGTAACCGTGCTGGAGGGCGGCCTGGAAAGCATGGCCGGCGCGCGCGCCGAATTTCTCCCGGAACGTCTCGATAGGGCTATCCGGTGTGAGGAAGCACACACTGCCCACATCCGCAGTCTTGATCACGTGCGGTTGCAGCGCAGACGCGATATCCCTCATGTCGAAGTTCTCAGAGGCGAATTTCAACACTTTCCTGTTTGTTGTCAAAACCTTGCGAAAGGCCTCTTTCACATAGTTCGGCGCTTGGTGAAGGAAACTGGTCAGCTTGGATCCTTTTGCCGACGCGTAGGTGTATCGCCCGGAAGCTGGGGGGATCACCAGATTGCGGATGTCCATGTCCGTGATCATGTCCTTGGGGGGTTTCACACCCTCACCCAGCACGTCGAGGTTGGCGCGATCGATTTCTTCGAGCCAGCCGGGTTGCAGCGGGAGGAATATTCCGTTGTCCTTGTCGAACATGATCTCGATGGGCTTGATCTGATTGTTCGCCAGGATGACGGGAATATGGAGTGTCTTCCCCCCACGGGATAGGACGAAAACACCAACCGCTGAGCCGCTTCCGATGTCAGAGGTCAGCACCTGGAACGTAATGACCTGGGGGATCAGATCAGGGTAACGTGCGTTGAGCACATTCTGCGCCATTTGCCCAAAGCCGTCTTCAAACAATTTCTTGGCGTCCTCGCCGGTCGGAGGCGGCTGCATCATTGCCTGGGTGTTCGGTGAAAGTGCTGGCATTACTAACCTCG
>Ga0315289_10015369_pt1 | contig 10627 bp, 9 predicted proteins | sample YL17G11_40_MG_FD_203452 | JGI IMG/M metagenome (GOLD analysis project Ga0315289, IMG submission 203452) | Sediment microbial communities from Yellowstone Lake, YNP, Wyoming, USA - YL17G11_40 | ecosystem: Environmental > Aquatic > Freshwater > Lake > Sediment | place: USA: Wyoming | collected...
TGCGCCGACAAGCCTGGCCAGCTCCCGCGCGAACCTCACCTGGGTCCTGAAACGGGATCGCCATTGGTTGCACGATTCGATCGCCTGGTCCGCAGGGGACAGCTTGGAGAGCTTGGACACAGTGCTTCCTCCTGGGTCGTCTCGCGGCTCTAGCTTTCGGCGCGAATCAGCTCGTTGATCCGCTCGTCATCGAAGATACTGTCATCGGCGATGTCCGGCATGGACGATTCCAGGATCAGGGCGTCCTCCACGGCCATGAACTTGTGCCGGGCGTGCTGGTTCATGACGTAGACCTCGCCCTGCTCCATGATCCAGGTCTTGCCGTCAACGGTCATCTCCACCCGGCCTTTGACGATAAAGAACGTCTCGTGCTTCTTGCGGTGGTGGTGCATGGGGCAGGTCTGGCCCGCGAACTGGAACATGAACTGCCCGCAGTAGCCAAACTTCTCATTGTTGGCCACGATGAATGTGCTCAGACCGACCCGGTCCCAGTCCCCCAGCCCGAAGTCCCACAGGTCAGGCGGGTAGACCTGCGGCATCTTGAGGCCCCAACCCGCCGTCACCTTGGCGATGCGGTCCAACTGTTCCTGCCTGCGCCGGCCGCTCAGGGCCAGCCCGCTGGGGGCTACGTCCGACATGTTTCACGGGTCCTTTCGTTACAGGTCTGTGATGGCGTCGATGGCCAAACTCGTCTGGACGACCTGGTCAGGTTCGAGCATGATGGCGCGTCCGCTGTGCCGCTCGATGGCCCGGCCCTCGACCCGGCAGGTGCCCGGTTCAATAGCGAGCACGTAGGTCCGCTTCTGAAGGTACTTCCACAAGGTCAGGTGCGGCAGTTGTGAACGGTTGTACCGTAGACGCACACCCAACCCGCCCGCCAGATCCGGGTTGGTCAGCCGGACCTCCACCTCGTTTCCCTCGACGACAGGGTACAGCACCAGGTCCTCGGCAGCATCCTGGGGGTCGGTGATCGCCGAGTAGTCGTCCACGCGTCTGCCTTGGCGGTCCTGGGCGAAGGCGGCAGGGATCTCAAGCCGTGACCGGCCACTCAACAACGGCCAGCCGAAGTTGCAGTGGTAGTTGAGCAGGACGACCGCTGGGGCGCAGCCGCGATTCTCCACGTGGTCAGTCAGCACGAGGCCTGCGCCGTCGACGGGGCTGCTGACCGTGCGTGTAAGGACCAGGTGGCCTTCCTGGAGAGCCGCCAGTCGGCACTGGCCGGACACCTCCAGAAACGTGCCCTGGGCCCGAGTGCGGGTTCCCCACGAGACATTGCAGGCCGGGGTGTTGCTGATTCGTCCATGGCCTCCGTACTGCGTACCGGCGTCTTCGCAGGGCTCGCCGACGTTGTCCAGCCCGCACGTGGTGACGATGCCCCCGTGGAACGAACGCACCCAGTTCCAGCCCCGCCCGTCATACAAGGCCGGGGCGGTGATGCCTGTGGGGAAGCTCCAGTCCAGAGGAATGCCCCGGTATCGGAAGTTGCAGATGTCCATCCCCCGGTCAGGGACGACGGTGTATTCCAGGCCCTGGCTGGTCCGGACGTCAACCGCCAGCACCCCGCGCTGCGGTCCGTCGAACAGGGTGACCGGGCGCACCTCGGCAATGGTGGACAGGCCCGCCAAGCGATCCCGAATCTGCGGGAGTGAGAGCTCCTGGCCGAAGACATTCATAGGTTCACCATAGCTGACAGATTCTCACGCCGCACCCGCGAAGACAGGCTCACCAGACATCCTCGCCTCACTCATCACTGTCCTCCTGCGCCGGCGCGTTGGGGATGAATGTCGCAGGGATGTAACGCGCCAACTCGGCCCTGACGTCCGCGAAAATCGACTCCCCAGCCAGGTTGCGCCACTCCAGCGGATCGGCGTCGTGATCGTAAAGTTCCTCGCTGCCGTCGGAGTAACGGGTGTATCGCCACCGCCGGCTGCGGACGGAGCGATTGCCCATCAGGCAGTCGGTCAAGGCCGGCCGATCCCACGGGCCGTTGGGCCTTTGCAGCAGAGGCCGCAGGCTCACGCCATCCAGGCCCCCCGGCACGGGCAGGCCGCAAAGGTCTGACAGCGTGGGATACAGGTCGATGAACCCAGCCGGGCGGGGGCATCGCCCGCCGGGGGGCGTCAGGCCCGGCACGGCAAAGGCCAGGGGGGCCCGGCACGCCTCCTCCCACAGGGTCAGCTTGCGCCAGGTGAGCTTTTGGCCCAGGTGCCAACCGTGATCGCCCCAGAAGACGATCATGGTGTTGCGGGCATAGGGGCTGGCGTCGAGGGCGTCGAGCACGCGGCCGATCTGCTCGTCCACGAAGCTCACGCACGCCAGGTAGGCCCCCACGGCCTCGGGCCATTTGCCGGCCTGGCGGATCGCCTCAAACTCGCTCTGGCGGCGGGCGAAGCTGCGGGCGATGGGGGGCATGTCGTCCAGGTCGTGCTCGTTGATCGTGGGCAGGGTGATCTGGTCGGGCGGGTACAGGTCGAAGAACCGTTGCGGGGCAATCCACGGCAGGTGCGGCTTTCGGAAGCCCAGCGACAGGAAGAACGGGCGATCGTGTCGGCGCTGGAGCTGGGCTACGCCGTAGTCGGCGATCTTGTGGTCGGCTGCCTGGTCCTCATTGGCAGCGATCGGGGCCCAGACACTGACCTTGGGGGCGTGATATCCCTTTGTCCGGTCGGCCTTGGCGCCATCCTTGCAGGGGTCCCAGTCATCGAAGGATGCCGGATCCGGAAACGACGAATGATGGATCTTCCCGGCCCCCAGGCTGACGTAGCCGTGCTTCATGAAGTGCTGCGTGAGCGTGACGCAGTCGGCCGTGACGGGGCTAAGACGCATGGGTTGGCTGTTATTGTAGACGCCGGTGCGAGCGGGCAGCAGGCCGCTCATGACCGCGGCCCGGCAGGGGTTGCACAGCGGGGCGGGGGCAAAGGCCTGCTCGAACGTCACCCCCCGGGCACAGAGCCGGTCGATATGGGGCGTGCGGGCGTTGGGGTGCCCCCCGAAGGCGCCTACCCACGAGTTCAGGTCGTCCACGATGAGGAACAGCACGTTGGGCCGACCTTGAAGTGCCGCATTCGCCGTCGCCGGCTGTGTGGACCCCAGCGCCCTTCCCAGAGGTCCCAGACCGCCCACGGCGGCAATGCCTCCAGCCAGCGATGCTCCCAGGAACTGACGGCGGTCCAGTTGTTGGTGCTCTGACACGGGGCATGTCTCCTTTGCTCTGTTTCTGCCAGCCGGTCCACAGGCCAGCGGGTGCAACTGGTGCTATTCCCCGCCGTCCTTGGCGTCTGCGCTGGGGGCATTGTCGGCGAATGTGGCGGGAATGTACCGCGCCAGGTCCGCCTTCACGTCGGCATGCGCCGATTCGCCCGCCAGGTTGCGCCACTCCAGCGGATCCGCGGCGTGATCGTACAGCTCCTCGGTGCCGTCGGAGTAGCGGGTGTACCGCCACCGCCGGCTGCGGACGGAACGATTGCCCTTCTTATAGTCGGTCACGGCGGGCCGATCCCAGGGCGCGTTAGGCTTCTCCAGCAGCGGGCGCAGGCTCACCCCGTCCAGACCCTCCGGGATCGGCAGGCCGCACAGGTCGCTCAGCGTGGGGTAGAAGTCGATGAATCCCACGGGGTGCGGGCAGCGCCCGCCCACAGCCGAGATGCCCGGGGCCGCGATGGTCATCGGTGCCCGGCAGGCCTCCTCCCACAGGGTGGTCTTGTGCCAGTGCAGCTTGGGACCCAGGTGGAAGCCATGGTCTCCCCAAAAGACGACGATGGTGTTGTCGGCGTATGGGCTGGCGTCGAGGGCGTCCAGCACCCTGCCGAGTTCATAGTCCACATAGCTGATGCAGGCCAGGTAGGCTGCGGCGGCCTCGGGCCACTTGCCGTCGTTGCGGATGGTGTTGAAGGTGTTCTGTCGCGCCCAGTGAGCCGGAATGGGCGGCACGTCATCCAGATCGTTTTCATTGACCAGCGGCAGCGCGATCTTGTCGGGCGGGTACATCTCGAAGAAACGCCTCGGGGCATACCAGGGTACGTGGGGTTTCATGAACCCCAGCGACAGGAAGAACGGACGGTCGTGCGCGCGCCGAAGCTGCGCGATGCCGTATTCGGCGACCTTGTGCTCACCGGTCTGTTCCTCAGGGCTGTCGATGGGCCCCCACCAGACGTTGTCGACCGTCTTGTAGATGTCGTCCTCATCCGGCCCGGCGCCCCAGGTATTGCTGTCCCAGTCGTCCCAACTGGCTGGGTCGGGGTAGCGCATGTGGTATATCTTGCCCGCGGCGGCACTGTAGTAGCCCTGCTGCATGAAGTGCTGGGTGAGCGTCACGCAATTGGCCGTGACGGGACAATCCCGCATGCGCTGGCGGTTGTCGTAGATGCCGGTCCGCGAGGGCATCAGGCCGCTCATCACCGCCGCCCGTGACGGGTTGCACAGCGGCGAGGGGCAGTAGCCGCGTTCGAAGGTCACGCCCCGCGCGCAGAGCCGGTCGATGTTGGGGGTACGGGCGTCGGGATGCCCCCCAAAGGCTCCGGGGAAGCAGTTCAGGTCGTCGGAGATCACGAACAGCACATTCGGCCGGCAGCTCGGTAGGGAGGTGGGTTGAGTGGCTGGTTGGGTCGCCGCAACGCCCTTGCCCAGCGGCCCCAGCCCCATGGCCGCTCCGCCCGCCAATGCCGCCCCTAGGAACTGCCGGCGACTGAGATGGTCACGTCCCGCTTGCATGGCGATTCCTCCTGCTGGACTCTAACTTTCCGCGGGACCAGCTTGCACTGGTTCAGCCTGAATTGGGCGAAGGCCCACTCCGGCTGCGCAACTGATCCGTCCGGCCGCCCGACGGCTCCTCGTATTCCTGGGGTGGACCTGAGGCATTGGGGGCCTCTCCGCGGCGGGCCGAAGCCCCGGTCGGCTGCCCGCGGGTTGCATCTGCGCAGAACCTGCGTCCGTTTGGCCGGTTGCTGGGATTATCCCGCGGCTGCCGGTCACCGTCAATCGGCTATCCGGTCCAATCTGCACCGGCGGTCGCTCAGCCCTGCCGGCCGGGCGCGGGATAGTTGGCCCGCACGTCGTCGAGCACCAGCACCCAGTCTTCCTTCTCGCCGCTGGTGGGCGGAGCAAACTCCATCGTGCCGGTGTTGGTGATGGTGCCTGCGTCGTCGGCGCCGCCGGTGCGGGGGTTGAACCACCAGACCCGCAGTTCTTCCCCGGAGATCCGCCCTGTGTTCAGCAGTACACGGCGGGACTTGGGGAAATAGGCCATCAGGTACGTCGCGTTCGAGAGGCCCGGCTGACCGTCGCGGGTGGTGGACACGTGGTCCAGCCCCCACGCCATGCCCGAGCGGACCAGTAACTGGTCGGGGATGCGCGTCAGGAAGGGTCGGCTGAGCATCAGGTTCTTGAGGTAGACCACCTGCTGGGCACCGGGCAGATCCAGCGCCTGGTCCCACGAGTGGTGGATATCCCACAGCGGCTGGCGCGGCGGGGCGTACATCTGCCAGATCGCGTGCGTGCCGTAGGTGTGTCCGAACGCCCCGGCAAAGATCGCCCAGTAGCCCTTCAGGCGGACCGCGAACGCGTCGTTGGGCCGCTTCTCCGGCATGTCATTGGCCGGGTACTCATAGGCCGGCTCGGCGTCCATGCAGGGCTTGACCGGTGTCAGGCGGTAGTCCCGCTGGATCATCACGTAGTTGGTGCTGGTGGGGCTATGACCGGACTGCGACATGTTGAAGTCCAGCCACCAGGCGTCGTGGAACCACAGCGACGACTGGTTGCCGCCCCAGGGGTGGTAGCTGATCAGACCTCGCCCGCCATCCCCGGCCTGGATGCCAGCTGCCATCTGGTTCCAGACGTCCTCGACGCCCGTGCCAGGTCGGTCGCCGCCCAGCACCCAGATGATGGGCTTGGTGGCGTAGCGCTGGCCCAGGAAGCGTCCGAAGCGGTAGGAGTTGTTGGCATCGAGCAGGTACTCCCGCCCGGCGCCACACCAGTTGACCCCCACGTGCTCCCCCCAACTCGGCAGCATCGCCACGACCAGCCCCAGTGAAGCGGCCCTGTCGACGATGTAGTCCACGTGGGCGAAGTACGCCTCATTGGGTTCATCAACGTTCATCGTGGGGAAAGGCAGGTCACCATTGGCGTTGGGCGTCTCGAGGCCGTCCAGCTCCGACAGGACGACCGCCTGAATAGCGGTGAAGCCCTTGGCGGCGCGGTTCTCCAGATAGCGGTCGGCCTCGGCGCGGTTGAGGCGGTGAAACAGCTCCCAGGCAGTGTCGCCCAGGAAGAAGAACGGTTGGCCATCGTCATGAACCAGGTAGCGGCGGTTGTCACTTACTCTAAGCAAGGGTCTTCTCCTATCGGGTATACCGGGTGACCTGCCTGATGCGCCATGGCGCAGCCTAGTGCGGATCATACTGGCCCTCTCCCTCGCGTGCGATAGGGGTTCTTGCGCGGGGGGAGAGGCGGTCCCGAGTGCCTGCCGAGGTTACGCGTGCACTAGTCAAGCGCCGCGGTCCATACTAGACTACCGGTACTCGCCCCATAGCGGCTGGGCCGGCAGTTCTGGAAATGCCTTGCCAGCCGAGGGAGACTACCATGCATCTGCATGAACGCGCGACGCCCTTCCTCCTGGTGACAGCAACCCTCTTGGCCGGCTGTGGGCATGCCGACCTGAGTGGCCCGGCACCTGAACGCGCGCAGCGGTCTGCCTTCGTCGACCCCAGAGGCTTCGTGCTCATCGACGGCCGGCCGAGGCTGATCCTCGGGATGTACGGCAGCCAGAGTGACGCCCAGCTCCAGGACTTGTCCGCCAACGGGTACAACCTGGTGGCCCAGTTCTGGCCTCCCACGACGGCATCATTGGATCGGATCTGGAGACACGGGCTCTACGGGTCCGTGCACCTGTATGACGACCCGCGGGTGAAGGATCCTGCCGACACGTCTCCGCCGCCCAAGGACTGGCCGGGCCTACCCGAGATGGTCAGCGCGTTCAGGAGCCACCCGGGGTTCCTGGCCTGGGAGTTATATGACGAGATCACGGCCCAGTCCGTCTGGTACGGCACGGGGTGGAAACAGAAAGACGAGTTGGCCCAGCTGGAGCAGTTGATCGGGGCGCAGACGGCCGCCGATCCGGATCTCGCCGCCGAGCGGCTGGAGCGGCTGCGGAAGAGCAAGAGCCTCATGGGCCGGGGCCTGCCGGCTGAGGGTGAAGCCATCCTGGACCAGCTCTGGACTGAACTGGGCCAGCAAGGGCCCAACCCCCGGCTGCGAAGCTCATACAGCTGGGCCCGTGCCGACCGGATGGCCGAAGGGCTTGGACGCCTCTGTGACTACCTGCGCCAGCAGGATGGCAAGCACCTCATCTAGACCAACCACGCCGCGCTGAATTCCGTCGATCGCCTGGCCAAACTGAACCAGTACGTGGACGCAGCCGGGTGCGACCACTACCCGGTCGACGGGGTCGGTACGCCCTCGACCGGCCAGAACCTCTATGAGATCGGCTGGTTCACCGATCGCATGCGGGCAGCCGCCCCCGGCAAGAGCTGTTGGATGGTGCTGCAGGGCTTCGGCTGGCGCGACTTCGTCGAGGAGAAGTGGCACACCAACCCGGACGAGACCTTGGGCCGGCGCCCGAACCTGCGCGAGACGCGGTTCATGGCCTACGACGCGATTGTCCATGGCGCCAACGGCATCATCTACTATGGCAGCGACTTCCTCGAAGGCGGCGTGCATCGGGGCGGATATTTCAAGGGCGAACCCCTGGGCGATCGCGAGGTGCCCCAGCTCTGGAAGGACATGATGACCATCGGGCGGGAGCTGCGGGCACTGGAGCCGGCCATTCTCGGCGAGCAGCCGCCTGCGCCGCCCAAGGCCTCATCCGAAGAGACCATGGGACCTCTGGACGGCCAGGGACCGGCGCTGATGCTGCGAAAGGCCGGCGAGGACTGGGTGCTCATCGTGGTCAATGAGACGAACTGGACCGGGGCGTTCAGCGTGTCTGACCTGCCGAAAGAGCTGGAGGGAAAGACGCTGCACCGGCTGCACACCAAGGACACGGTGGCCGTGCGCGATGGCGGCCTCCGCGACGGCATCGTCAGCTGGGGCGTCAACGTCTACGCCACCAGCCGGCGGTTCGAGAAGCTGCCTGACTGAACACGGGTAGTGCGCACATGGAGCCCTGCCGAGAGCCGCTTCGGCGGGGGCGCGGCGCGCATCCGCCGCATCAGGGGCGTGCCGGATCCGGGCCTGTGGCGCGCCCAGACGGGCCAGCCCCCCAAACCAGGATGCACGCGTCACCGGCCTCGAGCGGGCGCTCCAGGCTATCACCGGCGAGGGGCGTTGCCTTGCCTTGGGGACCGACCTCCTGCATCGCGGTGCCGCTGGCCCAGGCAACCTTGAGCCGCGCGGGAGACTCATGGTCGCGGTTGACGATCACCAGGTGCCGCCGGTCCCCGTTGGCCAGCAGCGACACCACCGCCCCCTTGCCCTCCACCCGCACCGATTGCACCGGCTCCGCCGGCTCGTACAGTCGCGTGCCCTCGGGCAGCGGCTCGCCCACGTGACCCACGCTCAGCACCTGCGAGCCCATGAACACCCACGCCCGGGCCTGCAGTTCCTGGTTCACCTGGCGGACCAGTTCGTAGGTAGCAGTGGGGTTGAGTTCGCGGTCCAGGGGCCCGGGCCTGAAGTCCTCGCCACGAGGCGTGGTGTACGTGAAGTACTGCAGGCCCTGTGCCCCGTAGGCGAGGTTGCTGTACTGCTGCAGCCGCAGGTGCCCAAGCGTGGGGGCGGGGAACGAGAAGTGCGGCGTCGACAGCGCGAACGCCCAGAAGGATAGCCGATGCTCGACGGCCAGGCGGCTGATGATCTCCAGGTTCAGGTAGAAGTCCTTGCTCAGGCCCTTTGTACTGACGGGATAGTGGTCGAAGCTGAGCACCTGCACGGGCACCTTCTGCAGGAACAGCCGCACATACTGCTCGTAGGTCTGGGCCTGGAGTTGGTGCTTGGGCGAGGCATAGGTCGGCAACAGGTTGATGTAGAACAGCTTGTCGGGGTCGATCCTCCGCAGTCGGGCGACCAGTTCTGCCAGCGCGTCGAAGGCCTCGGCGCCAGGTTCGTCGACGATGAAATATCCAGCCACGGCGGGGTGCCCCTTCATGGCCTCGACGACGGGTGCCAGAGCGGCCTCCGTGGCCGCGAGGTCATGCCGCTTCACGGGCACCCTGACGATCAGGCTCACGCCTGCCGAACGGGCGCTATCCGCCGTCTGCTGCACCGCCTCCGCCCTCTGCCAGCCCAGGCTGTGCGTGAAGCCCGCCTCGGCCATCTGAGCGAAACGCTCGGCCGTCGCCTGGTCGCCGACCAACCCGTGCCAGGCCATGATCGGCAGTGTCGGGGGAGGTGAGTGCGGCGATTCCTGCGCTTCCAGCGGCCCGGCAGGCCATGCCACTAGTGTAGTGCGGCATAATTATTGAAACTTATTCCACTGCATTGCGTCTAATCCTTTGGAATGAGAGGATTAGGCCCATGCGGATTGCCGCGAAAGTCACCGTGACGGACGAAGATCGAAAAGCCCTCAAACGTTGGGCGCGGGGCCGCCGCAGCCCTGTCCGCCTCATGCAACGGGCCGAGATCGTCCTGTTGGCCGCCGCAGGCCAGCAGAACAAGGACATCGCCAAGACCGTCGGCGTCACCCGGCAGTTGGTTGGCCGCTGGCGGAATCGCTATGCGGCCCAAGGACTGGCGGGCATTGAGAAGGACGCGCCCCGCAGCGGCCGAAAGCCCGTTCGTCGCGACGCCTTGGCCCAGAAGATCATCCAGACCACGCTTCACGAGAAGCCATCTCAGGCGACGCACTGGAGCACGCGGACGCTCGCCAGGGCTTTGGGCACCAGTGACTCGATGGTGCGGCGTGTCTGGCAGGCCCACAACCTCAAACCGCACTTGAGCCGCACCTTCAAGCTCAGCAACGATCCGCACTTCATCGAGAAGATCACCGACGTGGTGGGCCTGTACCTGAATCCGCCCGAGCACGCCCTGGTGCTCTGCTGCGACGAAAAGAGCCAGATTCAGGCGCTCGACCGCACCCAGCCAGGCCTGCCGATCAAGAAGGGCCGTTGCGGCACGATGACGCACGACTACAAGCGCCACGGCACCACGACGTTGTTCGCCGCACTGGAAGTGGCCGAGGGTAAACTGATCGGCACCTGCATGCAGCGGCACCGTCATCAAGAATGGCTGAAGTTCCTCAAGCTCATCGATGCCCAGACGCGGCAGGATCTGGACCTGCACCTGATCGCCGACAACTACCACACGCACAAGCATCCCAAGGTGCAACGATGGCTGGGGCGGCACCCTCGGTTCCACATGCACTTCATCCCGACCAGCAGTTCTTGGCTGAACCTGGTCGAACGGTGGTTCCGGGAGATCACGGACAAGCGCATCCGCCGCGACTCGTTCGTCAGCGTCCCGCAGCTGATCGAGGCAATCATGGACTATATCGAGCACCATAACCAGAACCCGGAAACATTCGTCTGGACGGCCAAAGTCCAGGATATCCTCGCGAAGATCGCCCGTGCGCGGGCCGTCTTGAATAATGTTCAATCTGGTTGACGCACTACACTAGATACTTGGGTGGAGCGCCGCG
>Ga0315289_10015371_pt1 | contig 10626 bp, 30 predicted proteins | sample YL17G11_40_MG_FD_203452 | JGI IMG/M metagenome (GOLD analysis project Ga0315289, IMG submission 203452) | Sediment microbial communities from Yellowstone Lake, YNP, Wyoming, USA - YL17G11_40 | ecosystem: Environmental > Aquatic > Freshwater > Lake > Sediment | place: USA: Wyoming | collected...
TAATCCTCAACTGCATTCGCCATCGCCACCGTCGTATCAAGCAGCGTCTGATGCGCCGTTGTGAGCTGACGCATCAAACCAGGGATGGCCAGCCTCGCCTCTACAGGCGTAGGCACAATGGTCCCGCTCTCCTTGATCTTCGACCCGTGCTTCACCAAGAACTCACTCACGTTGCTCGCGAACCGCTGGAACGCAGGAACCCTCGTGATGTCCTTCGGTGCTGTATCCGCTACTGCTCCTTCTAGTGCCAACAAGGCAGCAGTAGCGTTGAACAGATTCTCCACTTCATCGATAGGAAGTACCCTTCTTCCTACTGCTCCCACGTTGGAGCGAAGTTGTGTCACCAGTAGTGCTACCGCAGTCACCTGCTCTTGTAGCCGCTGACTTCCCAAGAACACCGCATAGAACGGTGCAAGGGGATACAAGATGAACACACCAGCCGCAGCCTCTTGTACATCCCCGAATGTAACATCTGTACGCCGTGTACCGAGAGAGTCAGTGGGACGACGGATGGCACCTTTGACGAGCTTCTCTACGGCAGCTTGGATCTCTTCGGGGGTGTAATCAGCCATGGGTCAGGTCTTTCGAGCGAAGTATGAGTCCATCCAGCGTCGGACGATGGATGGTACCTCAGGCCGTGCTTCAGCGGGGATGAAGCCGCTGACTACGTAGCTGGGCTCGAAGGGGCGCAGGTCAGGAGCCGGCTCGGCTTGCAGGCGACGATACTGCTTCTGCTGACAGATGGTGCGGCCAATGAAGTCCGCGAGGGTTTCGTGGGGGAAGGGCCTCCTCATCGGAAGGCTCCGACGTATTCGGGGTCACCCCAACAATAGTCACCCTGCTGGTTTCGATGAAGCTCCTTGTGTCCTTTGGCCAAAACGCACGTGGTCATGGGGCTGCCCATTTTGGTACAGGGCTCGAAGAACTCGGCGCATACGGCGCAGTAGCCTTGCCAGCCTGGGCCGTCTGCTTTGTTGGAGGGCTCACGACGAACGTGGTGGGTAGGGGAGTTGGGGCAGATCACCGGATGTCTTTCTTGGTGAGGGTCATCTCCTCGGGGTCGCTCCTTGAGGCCCGGAGCCCGTCATCTTTGCCGCAGGCGGGACAGGGCTTACGGCTGATGAGGCCACGGGTCGAGGAGTAGCGAGAGTGGGAGCGGAAGATGGCGCCGCACCGGCATTCGCAGGTGTTCTCAGGCCATTGGTTGTGGACCTCCCACTTGATGCGGTCTCCGGGGTCTTCGCTCATTCGGCTGCGCCTCTGGCTGGCTGTTGGAGGAGCTGGGCGTATTGGGGCTGGGAACGGGCCTCGTAGCCCCTCAGGCGCTCTCGGAGGGCCTTGAGGAGCCTACGGGCGTCCCGGAGGGTACGACGCTGCTGACGGGCGATGAGGCGTAGATCTCGGCTGTCCATGGTCACTCCTAGGGGTTGGCGTCGAACATCGGGTACTTGATGCCTGCGGTGAACTTGACCCTTTCGAGGCAGGTTTGGCAGGCCGTGGGGTCATCGTGGAAGAAGGGTTGGTGACTGGGGAGCTCGAGGACCTGACCGCAAAGGGTGGGTGCCTTCGAGCCCTGGATGCGCTTGCCCACGGTGAAGGCTTGTGGCTCGAAGCAGACGAGGTGCTTGGTGGGGTAGCTCATCGCTGTTCTCTTCCCTTCTCGATCTTGCGCCTAACACTAGCGCGTTGATCTTTGAGGCTATTGGTCTTCCACTTCTTGTGCGGTTTGCAGAGGCCACATGTCTTACCGCATCCGTTGTGATTGCTACGGCTCATGCATCACCTGTTCAAAGAGGACTTCGACTTGTTCCCAGATACGTACGAGGTCATCACGGCCTCTGGTGAGCTCGATGATGTTGACCACGTTGATGAGTGCTCGTCCATGGGGCCGCGTTTGGTTCCGCACGTGGGTCTGCAGGAAGTTACGGGCATAGCCTAGGAGCGTGCCGGCGTCTGTTTGGCACTTCTCCTCTATGATCGCCTGAAAGTAGGGCGAAGAGAAATCAGCCAGCATGGCTCCGGTACTTAACGGCCTCGGGGCACGGACCCCCTACGCACATCTGACAGGTACTCTCGGGATGTCCACCCGCGAGGGCGCAGTTGTTGATCCGCCCATCAGGGTATCTGTCGTCTTTGACGACCACGACATCCTTCGAGTTACACCGGCATTGAGGCCACTCGTCAGGCCCTGGTGCTTTGATGACCGTGCATGCCCCGCACTTGAAGCACTGGATGGTGATAGCCAAAGGCTCACCGAACTCGAGCTTCGCAAGCTCCACGGCCACTTGAGCGGCGTGCCCTCTGTACTGCTCGAGGGTCATGCCCTGGAGTGCTGCATCGGCCATCTCCCATACGCGATGGTTGGAGCTACAGGCTGGGTGCTTGCAGGTCTCGAACTCGGGGCAAACCTTGCCCTCGTTCATGTGAATCTCCATGAAGAACTGCTTGAGTCGCTCGACCTCGTCCATCACTTCACCTTGTTTCGTATGCACCAAGGGCACTGCCAGCCGTAGGCCTTGCTTCGCTTCCAGCCCACGCTCTTGGCCCACTCATGGGTGAGGCGCAACGTGGGTTCTGATACCTGCTCCATCTTCGAGCAGGTGCCACACCAGATGGTGTGCTCCGTAGAGACGTAGCCTTTGTAGTCGTTGGCCATCGAGGTTCTTATACCCGGAGGCTGGTAAGAATGACGTAGCTAGAAGAAACGCCCTTGTGGGTGAATCTTCCGGTCAATAGCCAGTATCAGCTTTTGGACTTGCTGTACTTACCACTGACGCCATTCAGATGCGTGGGGGGTGGAGCGAGGCGCTGACGCATGCGGTCGATCAACGCCAGCTCACGCCGGTCGAGCTCCATCTCATCGACGGTGCTGATGACCACCGGCGCGATGAGCACCTTCTTCACCGGGGCCGCCTTGGGGGAGGCTGCCGGGTAGGAGGAGAGGTTGATGAGCTCCTCTTTCGCGAGCTTCTTCGGAAGCGCGTTGAGCTTTCGGAGGTTCTTCTGGATCAACAGAAGGGTTTTGGTGTCGCAACGCTCCGTAGTCATGAAGCTGCGAAGCGTCTTGATGTTCACGCCGCAGAGCTCGGCGGTGTCGCCCAAGCCCGACTTCGTTGCCTCCATGAACGCCTTCACGGCCGCTCGGAGCGTGCTCAGGTCAGGGGCTGCGTCATCTTGCTTCTTGCCGACGCTGGCCACGGTGGACTTGCTCACGAAGTGCTCGTTGATGCGTCGCTGCGTGTCCTTCTTCTCTTTGGCGGACAAGTCCAGCTTGCACACTCCTCGTCGGGCCGCCGTGGAGCTCGCGTAGTAGCCGGCGGCCAGCCTGCTACAGAACTCCTCGAGTGTCATTCTTACGTAGTTGGTCATGAGTATCTTTCCTGTATGTAGTGTTGGATGCGTGGTAGCTGCGTTGGGTGAACCATCGTTTGCTGCCGAAACAGCACGATGCCTCGTACCCGTGCAGGCCTCGGCTTCTTGTCGAGGCCGAGCTGCAGAACACGGATAGCGCCTGAGACCCAGGGCACTGTCACGGGTAGCTTTGTTGCTCGCCCAATGATGTAGGCGATCTGTGCAAGGTTCAACCACCCAAAGATACTGCCTGCGTTTGGGCGCACGGTGATGGGCCCCGGAGGCGGTGGCTTCACTCTATCGAACCGGCATGTGCAATGCGGCTCATCATGTCGGCAGCAGCGACAGCGTCGCTTCTTTCTTTTGGGGGGTTGTATCGGAGAGGGCATGTCGTGAACTCCTTCACCTCTCTTATTCCCCAAAGCTGGTTGTAATTGCCGAACGGTAGCTACGAAAAAGAACCCTTGTGGGATTCTCGTTCGTGGTTGTGCCGAGCTGGAACCTACCCCCGCCAGTTCGGGAGCTCCATGCAGCTGTACGTAATGGCCCCACTGGGTTTCGGCCATGTACTCGTCACACAGTAATGCCGTACACGAGGAGGATAGCGTTCAGTCGAACAGCCACATCCTCGGGGATGACGTTCCCTGCCACACGGTCAACGTCGACCTCGAAGTCCACCTCCTGCCCCACCTCCTGGTTAGCGGGGATGATGTAGGAGAGCACCGTGTAGCAACCCGATCCATCCGGACGCTCACGGCTCAGGTCAACGTACGAGGCGTTATCCTCGTCTCCAAAGTGGATCACCCACTCCCCGATTACGATCTGCTCCATGCTTATACCTCCTTGTATTCTGAGGTTGAGCTATGGCTTCACGCTTATCGTGGAGCTCGTCGATGCGCCACGCCAGTGTGGTGCTTCGGTTGTGCGCTCCTGGGAGAAGAAGCTGCACCGCTTCCCAGCGGGCGTACTCATCCCAAGCGCACGCGTTCTTCGCGCTGCCCGCATCTTCAACACCGAGGGTGCCAAAGAACCCGAAGAGCGCGGCCACGAGCTGCTCTACCCCAGTGAGGAGCAGCTCGTTGTAGATGTACTCTTCCTCAACCAGTGCTACCTGGTCGTCGAGGAAAGCAGCCTCACGTTGGGCGGCCCTCATACGGACACCTGCCGCTCTTTGGCGTAACCACCAAGGAGCAGGTAGTCGAAGTTGCGCACCATATCCAAAACCGCCTGTCGACAGCCTGGACTAAACTCCCTAAGGTTGGGGTCCTCTCCGTGCATCGCAAGCATGAATCGGATACGAGGAAGAGCCTCACGCTCCTCTGAGTAACGCTCCCATGTCGAGAGCTCTTTACCAGAGAGCACCCTCTGGTAGGGGATTGCGTAGTAGGCCTGCATCCCGCGTTCCTCAAAGTCCAGCCAGATGAATGACCCACCGAGACGGCGCATGTCCGTCTCCGTGCAGTAGGTCCAGCCGCCGCACTTTCGTAGCTCGGCTTCATCAGCCGCGTCACCTGGGCTGTCGTTCGTGCGGAAGCACGACTCGGGTTGAAACTTGTACCAGGGCACAAGCATTACAGCCGTGACCACACGGTTCGAGCCCGATAGAACGAAGAGCCCACCGTCGTGGTCATTACAAGTGCCCTTAGGCACCAGGATGTCCCCACCTCGGTACCAAGTCCTCACGTGCAGCCCCGCAGAGCCATGAACGTGTCAACGCCCATGATCTCGCTGCCCGGCATGTCACGAGTCCAGCGTGGCTCGGGGAGTCGGTCTACGCGCGTGACCTTCACGTCAGCAAAGCTGTCACGCGTGAAGATCTCCTTCGCCGTACACATGGTGCAAAACACCGCGTGCTCATGGGCGAAGCGAATCCGTACCTTGCAGGTCTTGCAATGTACCGGAGCGATGAGGGGAGCCTTTTCGAGGCTCGACCCAGAGGGAGGCGCACAGTCGGGCATCCTTTTGCCAGATGCGGGCTTGTTAGTTACCACACTATCCTTATCCCCGATTCTTGGCTGTATTTGCTTCCTCCTATGAGAACGCACGCGTTCGTAGTTTCTGACACAAGCGCACGAACTCGTTCTGTTCCTGTTCGTCCTGCTCGTCTCTCAAGATCTTTCTTCCAAGAGCAAACAGCTGATGCGCCTCCTTGGGGAAGTTCTCTTTCGCCTCGAACTTGTCCAACGCGGTGAGTACCTCAGGCAACGGCTTGGCCACGAGGTTTGAGAGAGTTGTCGGCGGCCACCCCAGGTCGGCCAGGGCGACGTTCAGAGAGATGACTACTCGGTCTATGTTCCGCCACATGGCGTGTTTTCCCTTTCGTTTGGATGCTTGGTATCTTGAGCGACATGAACCTTGAAAGCGTTCGTTTCGCCGCGTTTAGTGATGAGTTCATGAAGATCGCGGTAAGCGACAAGTGGATCAAGGACCGCGTGCTTTCTGGGGGCATCGAGGCGGGTTCCGAGAAGCTGCAGAAGTTCATGAACAGGATGCAGAGCCGGGCCGCTCGTCTGGGTCAAAGCACCGAAAGTGGCGCGCTGAAGCAAAAGGCAAAGAGCCTGACCGCTTTGAACGAAGGCGCTGAGCTGGCCCGTGTCTTCCCTGAGATGAAGCACAAGGCCCCTTCGCCGAGGCGGTCAGACTTCGAGGACCGGTTCATGGCTGGTGCTGGTACTGGCGGAAAGTCCTACCCCGGCGGGTACCGCTCGCCCGGTGATGCTCCTGAAGGCGCTCGACTTGGGTGGCGACGCTAAAAAAAGAAGAGCCCACCCGTTAGGGCGAGCTCTTCTTTTTAGTCAGACCCTGTGACAGGTCTTCACCCTTTCCAAGGCCAGGAGTCGATGATCCTTTGCGCCTCCGCCTTCTCCTTCGCCCGCTTCTCTAGATCCCAGCGGAGATACCGCCGGAACACCCAGAGAAACACTAGGGCCAGGAAGATGATGAAGAAGTCCATGGGGGTTACCCCCTCATATACCACCGAGCAGCCTTGCGGATGCCCATGTCGACGAGCTCGGTCTTGAGGTCCTTGGCACCGCGCTTGACGCCCTTTGCGTAGAACACACCGAGGACGAGAGGGGCAACCGTGGTGACGACGAAGAAGACCGCCGGTGCGATCTCCTTGACCTTCCGCATGACGTTGCGTTGGCCCCGCTTGAAGCCCTCTTCGTTGGCCTTCTCGACGGCCTCGGCCATCTCTTCCGCGGGTGTGGGCTGCTTCTTGATCTGCACGTCGTAGCCGATCGTACTTAGTTTCTGAAGCTGAAGGAAGAGGATGTTCGCCTCCTTCTGCTCGAGCATCTCACCGAGCCGGTACTGCGTTTCGGCAGCCAGCTGCTTCTTGATATCCGGGTTCGCCTCGAACCGAGGATCGGAGAAGACGAACGAGGTGTTCACCTTCTTCTCCTTGGCCTTGAGCTCCGTCTTGTGCTGCGCGCAGAGCGTCTCAGGTGCCATGAAATCGTTCAGGCCTCCCTTGATACAGGCGTTGCAATCGGAATCTTTGGTGTTCGTAGTGTGTGTGTTCATGATGCATCCTCCTATGGATGAAGAGAGTAGATTGCTCTCTACTGCTCTTATCCCCGATTATTGGAGATAGTTGCATCATGCAGCTAAAAGAGAACACCGCGAAGTGTTCTCCCCATGCCTCGCCAGCATGTCATCGCTAACAAGCGCTTGTTTCAAGGAGCGGCACTAAGATGCCAATCGTCCTGGGTTCTCCCCAGGCACCATGAACGCCTACTAGCGGGCCAGTAGACTTACGAGCGTTCCATGTTGGAACCACTCATAGGTATTATCCCTTCTTCTTCACGCTGTTTGCGCGAGCTCAGTCCTTCTTCAGCAGCACTCTAATGCGGGCAGCACCAAGAAGCAGAACGTTGAAGGAGGCTGCCACTACGAAGGCCTCTGTCGCGAAGTGCATGAAGTAGAGGACTGGAGCCTCTGCAGCCAAGGCCATCAGCGCTACCCAGAGACCTACGCTCTCTTTGACCGCTGGCATGGCGGGCGGGCTACTGCTGCCGAGCGGTGGCTCGTCAACGTAGTCGGGGATGGGGGTCTTACGAGAGGGCATGGGGGCCGCTCAAGGGCGGGTTGCAGTTGATACAGTCAGGGCGACCGCAGCCCTCATCACGCAGGTCATAGATCTCCAACAGCCCCAGGCCGTTCTCGCCCATGCCGTGCAGCACCATTGTGCCGTCGGCCTTCTCGTCCAAGAGCTTCATGAGCTCCTCGAGCGTCGGCACCTCGAGCTCCCAGCGGTTCTCCTCCTTGTTGAAGGCTGCGCCGTGGATGGGGCAAGGAGCGTTGGCTCCTTCACGTCCCTGCTCGTAGTCACTCGCACGAACAACGTCGAACTTCATGCTCTGCCTTTCTGGAACGTAAAGGTCTCACGACACGTCAGACACTGAAACGTCAGACCCTCATGCTCTACCCAAGTGTGCCCACCCCAAGCGCAGGACAGCGCACGGGAGTACTTCTGTACCAGCAACAGCACCGTCATTTTCAACCGCTTCAGCGTACCCACGTGTTCCTCCTAGTTCTTGGTCTTCGCACGCATCTCGTCCATGAGGCGCATGGCATCCTTCACGATATCGAGCGGTGTTTCTTCTTTAGCTCCTAGCACCCATAGCAGGCTGCGGACCACGAGAAGAGCGTGCGGAGCGAGATCATGCTCTGCATTCCGTAGAACCTTCCCAAGCTCGAACAGTTTGCGAAGTTCAGCGGTAACCTCCGCGCTGGTTCGGAGCTTGTACATGCACACAGAGTACATGCCGCTAAGAAGAAAGCCCCGAAGGGCTCTCATTCAGGTTGGGTCGGTACGCTGTAGTTCTTCTTCTTTGAGCTCGTTCTGCTTCTCGAGAGCCTTCGCTATCCGCTCGAGCGCTATAGCGATGCGAGGCACCGCGCCCTCGTAGAACTTCTTGCCCATGCCTGTCAAAAAGAACTCAGCCATCTGCGTCTAGCTTGTCCTGCAGGAAGCGCTCAAGAAGGTCATTTGAGTGTTGCTCGTCGATGTACTCGCAGAGGAGGGAGATCATGGAATCTTTGTTCCATCCACTCTCCTTGGCGGCAGCCACGATCATCACGTGGGCCTTCATAGCCCGTATCTCAGCTTCTCGGGTTGCGTTTTGTTCTGCTTCCAACGCGAGCTGCTGCTCGGTCTCCTTCTTGATTCGTGCTGTAACCGGCCCTCCGCCCTGGTCATGTTCCGTGAGAAGAACGAAAAGAAGTTCTAACTTCTCCTCACCGGAACTACAGGCGAACGCCTTTTTCTGCGCGTAGGTATGGAGGGCGCCTAGCTGCTCAGTAAGCAACCGAACATTGAAGATACCGACGTGCAACAGCCCCTCTTTAGTGCGGGGAGCTTTCGCTATCGTCATGGACGTTACGCTCATTCTTGTATCAAGCATCGAGGTACTCCTTCATGCAGAAGGGGAGACCTCCTGCACTATTCTTATCCCCGAAAAACTGCTGAAAAGAGCAATCAGCTACCTGACCGCTTAGCCGTCCTTGACCACGGGCAACGGCACCTCTTCCCCGGGGCTGTACCTGTCCTCCTCGGGGATGATAGGCGTCGAGTCTCGAGCTTTCGGGTAGGGCTCTTCGTCGATGCTCATGTCGAAGCCTTCGCCGCTTGGCTCAAACGTGATCGTGAGCTTCTTCAGCTTCACGGCCCGCCGGCGACAGGCGCGCTCATAGGCCAAGCAAGCCTCTACAACAGCCTCATGCAGCTTGTCGACGGAGGTATGGGGCAGCGGCATTGCGTTGGGCAGCATACATCAGCGCTTCGCAAGGAAAGCCTTGCACTTAGCGCAGACTACGGCCTTTCGATCGGCCTTGGACCAGAAGTCGTTCTCGGCGAGGGTTTCGCCGCAGAGGGCGGGTAGTCCCCAGAGGACACCGGACTTTTTGACAAGGTGCGCCATGGACGCAGATGCCTTGGTATACGCATGCTTGCGTAGGACCCACCGGTGCGCCATCTGCCAAGGATACGTGGAATCTCCAGGGCTTGGAACCTGTGGCTAGAAAAGAGGCCCCTTACAGGCCTCTCTTCACTCTTCGATGGCGATCGTACTACCGCACGGACAGTTGCGAAGCTCGATGCTGAGCGCCGGTCCGTTCTCATCCTCAGCGACGTGCTGGTGCCCTACTAGTTGAAGGTTCTTCCACTCCAGGAAGGTGAACTGCTGACCGCACCCACATACCTTGATGGGTTGCGTCTTCACTTTTCCTTTGGATTGAACTCGTCGCACTCTTGGCATCGGTCAGGTATTTTCCCACCGCGCTCACGAACATCAAGGCACTTCTCGCATAGCCAGATGCGATCCCGTCCTTGAAGGTCTTTCTCTTCAACTTCTTCCGGCATGGTGAGGTGTCTCCTTACTTTCCTTATTCCCGAAAGCTATACAGCCTTGTCCTCCTCTACGAACCCGTACGGACTCTCGATGCGCTCCTCTTTGCTCTTCCTCTTGTCGCGCTCTCTGCACAGCTCGCGATAGACCTTGACTGAAGCAGGCGGAAGTACACCCTCGAGCATCTTGCCCTCGACCTCGACACTAAGTTGCTCGTCCGTGAGGCCGCCGTTCTCTACCAGACCGCCTTGCTGTGCGGTCCATCGAGCCTGCTTCTTCAGCATCAAGTAGCGTTCGTACTCGAGCACGCCCCTGTTCTCGAGCATCCTGATGGCGTTCGCAAGGTGGCCATCAGTGAGCGCATAGTTGGAGATCTCACGCCCGTCCTTGGTCCTCCAGGTGGGCTTTGTGCGAGGTGATACATTAGGCATGGTGGCTCCTGCATAGTTCTTATCCCCGATCTGAACGCAAAAAAGCCGGCTCTGGATGACCAGGCCGGCTAGCGCTTTAGAGAGGTACTTGAGCTAGTTCAACATCCAGGGCCGAGTCTCCTCGAACCCCATCGCACGAAGCATCGTGGCACAGTCTACGGGCTTGAATGCTCTACTCCAGAGAATGGCCGCGGGCTCATCGTGCATGCCCGCCTCGAGCTCTGAGGCTCGGAAGAAGATGTAGCCACCATGCACGTCTTGCTCACCCAGAAGGCCGCTACGACGCAGCGTGTAGATGATGAGCAGGCCGTCAGTACACGGGGCTGCGAAGGGGGGCGGACTGAAGATGGGCTCGCCACCTAGAGCTGAGGCAGAACGCATGAAGAGGGCAGGAGGGGCGTAGAAGACGTCACTATCCGACCCTAGAACGCTGACCGCAATCGCGTGTTGCATGCGATTCCCTCCGGCCGTCCAGGATACCGCGGAGCTCAACG
>Ga0315289_10015372_pt1 | contig 10626 bp, 7 predicted proteins | sample YL17G11_40_MG_FD_203452 | JGI IMG/M metagenome (GOLD analysis project Ga0315289, IMG submission 203452) | Sediment microbial communities from Yellowstone Lake, YNP, Wyoming, USA - YL17G11_40 | ecosystem: Environmental > Aquatic > Freshwater > Lake > Sediment | place: USA: Wyoming | collected...
TGATTAAATCTGATAAATATGAAAGAATACTAATAAATAGAAATAAACGAGAAAGGGGAATACCCGTGACCGTTTGCATAGCTGCAATTTGCGAAAATGACACGGTGGTTATCTGCGCTTCGGACCGTATGCTGACAGCGGGGGACATTGAATTCGAGCCACAGAAAAGCAAGATAACCCTATTAACAAATTCAATAATAGCCATGATTGCGGGAGATTCCTCCCTTCAGGCCTATGTCCTCCAAATGGTTAACGTAGACATTGCGGAAAGAATAAAGAGCAATCCCCAAAAATGGCTGCAAATTTCTGAAGTTGCGGATTTATACGTCCAGCACTATAACAAGACTAAGCTAAAGATGGCGGAAAATGCCATCCTGGCACCACTCAACCTAGATTCCACTTCTTTCATTGCAAATCAAAAACAAATGGACCATCAATTAATTGAAAAGCTAGTTGAGCAAATGACGAAATTTGCAATGGAACCGATCGGGGTTATATTTGCCGGTATTGATATGGTCGGGGCGCATATTCATGTTGTTCATAATTACAATTTTGACTGTCGATCTGAATGTCGGGATCGGGTAGGATTTGCTTCCATCGGAATTGGCAGTAGACACGCAAATTCAGAATTTATGTTTGCGGGACATACTGGTTCAAGAATGATGCCGGAGACCCTACTTCTTACGTATTCTGCAAAGAAGAGGGCAGAAGCGGCTCCGGGAGTAGGATCGGCGACGGACATGTGTTTTATTGGCCCGGCGTTGGGTGGACATTATTTTCCAAAAGAAAATGAAGACGTTTTCAAGCAGCTTAAAGATATATACGGGAAAGCACAGAAAAATATACGCCGCTCAAATATTAAGGCCAATAAAGAAATAGACAAATATGTTCAGGACCTGGTAGAAGATACCGCTAAGATTCAAAAAGAAACCCAAACTAAAGCCGATATAGAAACCGGATTTAAACCAACAACCTGATTATTTCTTGAATATCCCGAACATGATCTGTAATCTTGGCTTCCATCGCTGGGGTTACTCTTAATGTCTGATGAATCCGGCAGAAATTGTAATACATGAAATGAAGGGCTACGGCATAATAAAGATTTTCGACTTTCTTTGAAAAGCCGTTAGTTAGTCTGGTGAATCTTCGCATATTCATTCTCATGGTTAAATTCTGTCGTTCTACATAGCTTGTAGAAACATTCTCCGTTTCGGGATTTCCATTTATCTTTGTTTTTATTGTGCCAATACATTTCGGGGGACTATATCTTTTCTGTCCTTCTTCTGTTTGGCCGTATAGCTTAACTAGCTGGCTAAAATCCACGTCCTTTCCGAAGGCCCCCTCGACAGCCTCTAGGTACATTTTGTGACCATCCGTGGTCAATTGAACGCGATTTTTAAGGCGACCAGCCAAGTCCTTTAAAAAAATAGTCGCATCTTCTAGGTCGCGTTTTCCTACAAAGTATGCCGGGATTAATTTTGTATCTGCACAAATGGCGGTAAAAGTCCAAATATCGCCATACCCGAATTTGCCTTTTTTGTCTTTGGGAACATTTCTTTCCTTGGCATAGCAAAAAGACCAAATCTCATCGCATTGAATTAGCTTACAAGTAAGATTTCTAAGGCTTTTATCCTGATATTCCGCACAAGCCGCGCCCACTTCAGCCAAGAGTTTTAAGACTGTCCCCTTGGCTACCCCCGTAATGCGGCAAGTGGCTCGGATAGAATTTCCCTCTACCAGAGAGGCAATAATTTGGACTTGTTTCTCGATCTTGAGCTTGTTCATGCGTATAATATACTTGACCGCTCAAGCAATGTCAAGTAATATTTTTGGTTTGACCCCTTGACAATAAGCATAAAATTCTTTAAAATATAAGATGAATTTGTTGGTTTATTGTCTCAAAGAATCTCGTGTTTTAAATTTGACGAAAATAATACGGGGGCTAGAGGATTCGAACCTCCGGTAGGTGGTATCAGCACCTACATCCGATCCTAAATCGGACCCTTTAAACCAGACTCGGGCAAGCCCCCGTATTATTTTCATCAAAAGGGAACCTCATCATCACCCCCTGATTCAGGAATATCTTCAAAATGTTCCTTTAAATCAATTATCGCCATTTTATCTTGATCATTCCAATAAAGGTTGTATACTAGCGTCTTTTTGTGTTCAATGACGTAATATCTCAAAAAGGCGACAATCGAGATAATTCCAAGATGATTGTCTCTATATTTCCTGATGGTGTATGCTTCTGGAGTATTTTTGTTGGAAAATCTAATGCCAATCATTGAATTTTCTTTGTCAAAGTATAAAACAGCATATTTGTTATCTTGAACAATGTTTTTCATAGATGCGTAATTGAGGTTAATGCTCTTGTCTTTTGTAATAGTGGCAAGGGGCTTTGTCGCAGATTTATATTTTTTTTGTGTAAACTTTTCAAAATTAGACATAAATCCCCTCCTTCCGTAAAATAATTGCATATTTATTGTTTCTAGCACAGTATCAATATAGTATCTTTTGGTGTAAATGTCAATATATTTATAAAAAAATCGTCCGGCCGTGGGTCTGTGCTAGAAACCTTTGGCTGGAATAAGCCGTTTATGGCTTACCGTCCTTCACGGGCCGGACGACTCTATTTCTTTCTCCATCTTGCCATAGCCGCTTTCTTGGCTATTTCTTTCCTTCTTTCGGGACTAAGTTTTTCCGCCCTTGCCTTACCGCCCTTCAATCCCCCAAGTCTCCCGAGGGATACTGCGGCCGGATTTTTTTTCTTTATTAGTTGTCCGGTCGTTAGTTTTGTGATTTGGGCGGCAATAATGTTTTCGTCTTCTTTCTTCTTGCTTGTGCGCTTTAGCATATCTATAATATCGCATTTTCCACCTTGCTAGTCAATAACCGAAAAATTCAAATTGACCCACTACCAGGATCCACGCCTATCTGAGCTGCGGCTTGGCATCTTGCCATTGCAGAGCAGCGCTAACATTCCCAAGCCATCAACCATTGCGTTTGAAGAAGATAATGGGATGTTGACGAAGGCTACAGACGAGGAAATACTCCAAAGTAACATCATCAGGGCTAAAGAGAGGTGGCGCCCTGAGGGAGGTAGGTCATAAGCGAAACGCAACAAGGATTCATGCAGCTTTGCCAATATGCTGGTTTCTGCTCCCAACCCCACTAATGTTCCTTAAATCACCCGGGGCACGATTGAATGACGGCCTTTTTAGTGGTTTCAGCGTCTATTATTGCATCCATGGGCTCGCTTCGCCTGCCATGACCTTGGTATTCAGAAAAGTATTCCTGTAATCCTCCTCGTTCTTCTCTGCCCGCTTTTTAATATTCTCGGTGTTTTCATCTACGAATTCACGTCGTTTTTCTTTCAACGAAGTCGAGGGAACTTCGGAATCGACATCAGCTCGCCAGTGCCAGAACCGACTATCTACGCAACATAGGAAAAGCCGAAAAGCGGCCCACGCTATCACGTTGTCTTCATGGCTAAGAAATCGTCGGAACCATTGTTTTGCCCACTGGTTCTTCTTCCACCGGTCAAGTGCCTCCGAGGCAACGCGTTCTACCCAAGCTTTTGGCTCCGGCTTAGAGTACGACTGTAGAATCTCATAGGCTTTCTTTAAGTCAACAAATCCTGCCAGCGCAATGGCCCTGGCCTGGTCTAGAGGCAGGGAGGACCGCAGGCCTTCCTCGATCTTGGACCAAATCCAAGCTTCACCTTGACCCGATAGGGCTACCATGGCAACTTCAAGAAAATCACGGTCAGTGTTGCACTCCAAGAACCGTTCTTGCCAAAGCGATTTCATTTCAGCCGTGTCCGGTCCTTGGAACAATAGGCAATCCAGAATCGCGATTTTCGTCTTTTCGTATTGGCGACAAATCATGCCTGGAGTTTGGCGAAGGCGCCGGTAGAGCGCTCGTGCATTCGGGCTATTTTGCTGTAACAGCACTCCACACAGTGCTTCGTAGAAACTCTGTCCGAGCGACAAGAGTCGCTCGCCTTCTTCTCCTCCGTCGAGTACCGGTTCCATCCACTTGGCCAGAACGTCCGGATGCTGGGCAATGACGGCACTCAGCGCTTTGTTTCCCCAGAAGTTCCTGACAAACCATGCATTGCCTGCCTTTGCCTGTTCCTTGAAGGTCTGTTTGACGATATTTGTGAGCTCACACAACCTTTCCTCACTTATCGGCTTAAGTAATTCTTGCAGGCTTGTTTTGTTGAATGGGCTTGCGCCTCCCCAGAACAGGTCGCGGCTGGCAAAAGTTGCGGATCTGGAAAAAAGGCTGGAAGAAATCCCTACTGCCTGTAAAGTGGCGGCGTTTCCGTGAGCTTCACACTCGACCTCGATTGCAGGAAAATCAGAGGGGATGTCAGGGCACGTCGACCCAAGCAATTGCCAAATCCGATCGATGTCTTGAGCATATTGTCGGACTTCGTCGGGACGTAGGCCACGCTTCTCGACGGCAAGACCCAGGTAGGCTGGATGCACCCGTGAACGGATCTCTGAATACGGCAGCACGCTCCCTTTCTCACATAAGATCAGGCTGCCCCATTGGTTTTCTTCGGGCTCTCGTTCCGAGTCCCAAGCCCACTTTCCCTCTACAATTGTGCGAAAACACCCTTCGCTTCCTGCCTTGAAAATGATCTCCAGCGCATGGATGCGCACCCGCGAATTGGCCGAGTCTGCAAGAGACGCGATCTGAGTGAGTAATTCCGCGGGTATGGCTTCGGGATTCGCAGCAAGGAACCAGAGGACACGTTCTAGAGCCGTGCCATCCCCAGAGGTCGCAAAACTTGAGCGTACGATGCCCCAGTCCACAGGAGGTCGGAACTTCTTTTCGAAACGTAGCAAGTCCTTCGCTTTTTGCGGGCGATCGAGTATAAGGCGGAGTTGTTCGTTGGGTTCGCAATTCTGAAGCACGAACGGGAATAATTGAAACTCCGCGACTTCCTCTGGCTCTGTCCAATTCCCAGGTTTCGCGGGAAGTTGCTGCCATGCCTCGTTTAAAATCCTTAGCTCCTCTGGACCAAGAATCAGGGAGAATTCTTCAAGACGCCATGATATCTGACGGAGAGCCATTCCATGGCGTTCTCTGGCGCTCCGCACAATACCGCAAATCAGGTTAGCAAACGCTCGAGGTGCGTAAGCACATAAAGCCGGTGCCATCTCCTCGATGGAGTGGTCTTCCATAGTTTGAGACATATAGCACCAGGTTTTTGATAATTCTATTTTCTCGGTCAGCGGAGCGAGTCGTTCACCTAAATCCACGGGGACTGGTAGGTCCGGATCAACGCAGTATGATTGCATTTTCCGGGCGATTAAATCGGGCTTAAGGTCCGTCCTACTAAGGCATTTCTCGCAGTCTTCCCGCCGCCACGCGAAAAGCGAATTGCACGGATCCTTTTTGTAAAGTTCCCATGCCCAACTCGAACGGAAGAAGTCCTCATTTAGATCTCGCCGCATGCGACACGCTTCGGCACTCCCCTCGTAGTACAGGAGCAGGGAGGCAGCACGTCTGGCCAGAAGGTGGTTGTGCTTCAAGAGTTGTCCCGCTTTTCGCCTCACCTCTTCTCCGATGGAATCTGGGGAGGACCGGAGTACCCAGGCGAAAAGCTCCTCCTTTTGCGGATCCCCCATTATAGATTCCGCAAGGCATGCAGTAGCAAACGCATGAATATACGGTATTCGCGGAAGGTGGGAAATGACTGCAAGCGAAAATAAACGCAAGCGTAGGAAGCCCTCGTTGTCTACAATTCTGATCCGGCAACCAGCAATCTCCTCGACGGTGCCCGGTATGACTTCATGCCCCACTCGTTCTGTGATTTCTCGCCGGGTATTCTCAATATTCTTTCCTTCGGGTCCTCTCTGGAAGAAGAAACCTTCCGGGTATACGAAGCCCATCCAACGCTCGAATGTTTCTCTAAATATAGGAACAATCTTCGGCGATTCGCGCCATCGTAAGAAGGCCCGCATGACAAGTTCCTCGGCCCATGGATTCATCTGGAACGATGTCCATATTAACTCGGCAAGTTCGACATAACTTTGGGGACTTAGAGGCATCAATGCCGAGAAGTCATGCTCCATGGAGCATCCGGTGTTATGGCATTCTATCCACGCCTTTAACAGCGCTAGCCGCCCTTTTTCCGGGAAACCTTCGAGCGATAGCGCATGAATCGCTGCTGATTCGCAGATGTTGGCTTTGATGTCCATTTCTTGTTGCGGTTCCATCCAGCCAGCAATAACCTCATCAAGTGGTTCATTATGGGATTGAGCGGCATCGGCCACTTCTTTGGCAAGTAGTAGGCCGAAGCCCAGGGGCAGAAGACGTTCATCTATCCTGTACCGATTATCCTCGCGTTTCAGAATGCCCCCACTACATAGCTCTTCAACTGTCCCTGCTTGCCTGGCAAAATATGGGAGCATGTCTTCGAGGTCCCCGTACCTAATCGTCCCGACCCCCTCTCGCTCTTTTATCGCTAGTTCCTTTATAAGGCTTTGAAACCCCGCATCGTCCATAGAACACTGAGTCTTTCTCTGCAAGCGGTCTCGCCAATCCTCGTAAAGAAGCCTAGGAACAGTGACGTCCCCGCACTCCTCCATGCGCTCGCGGTATTTAACCACCATATCGAAGTAGCGTGGCTTTCGAACAAGCCGCAGGAGATCCGGTGAAAAATTTGAGCGGGACAACTCACGCCGCGCCAGAGCCTGATCCAGTTCTTCATCGTCGAAAGGTGGCATGGACCACGCCTGTGCCGCAATGCCGCGATGCGGTGCAATATACTGACTCCAATAAGAGGCGCGGCATGTGATCAGCAAGGCAACTCGGCTATACCATGGTTCCGCAGCGAAGGCGTTGATGCATGCCATCCACCAGTCGGGAGTTTGACACTCATTGATGCCGTCCAAAACGAGGAGTACGACCGGACTTCTGTCAACTGGTTTCTTCAACCAGCGTCCAAGTTTTTTTGCCCAAATACCCTCACGATTTCCGCCAAGCTGACGAGCTAAGGCGCCGGAGAGTAAAAAATGAGGCTGGTCGGAATCCACTTTTCTTGACGAAAGAAATACAACAGGCGGAAAATCTTGGCTGGCTCTAATGCTTCTGGAAAGCCAGGAGGCAGTAGCCCATGTTTTTCCGTCCCCTTCCTCGCCGTGGAGAACGAAGGACTTGCCGGTCCTCGACCATGCAGATAGCCATCCATCTAGGTTATTCCACGCGGATCGACGTTCGACGAGGCTTGTCGCGGAGTCTTCTACGTTGAGGATCTGAAGGAAGGCCGCTCGGGATTCGCGTTCCGATTGGAGACGTTCGACAAACCACTCGTTTTGGCGTCTCCGCCAGTTTTCGTATCCGATTTCTTCGGCATTAAATTCTTTCGTCAAGCGGCATAGTGACTCTTGAAACACCGCATGCGCTTTAATTGCATTTAGGTTCTGTCGTAGAGTTTCGATTTCCGTTTGCTTCAAATGTCCCGTCAGGTAAGAAACGGTCGTATCGGAGGCGCATGCGCAAAGCAATTCAAGAGAACTGGGGCAACCGTCATTAGGCGATATCGCTTGGATTTCGATCCCGTCTTTGTCGCCTTGCAGGCGAAGAGAGGTTATCACTTGATCGGGTATCGCTCGAGTAGCCGCCAAGACCCAGAGATCAAGATCCGGGTTCTCGACTTCCGCCTGCTCAAGTTTGCCCTGGAGTTCGGAAAGGTTAAATGGCCTGTCATCGCCAAACCGTTTGCACTCTACGGCTATAACATTACTTTGTTGCCTGTCCGACGTCATGTCACGTCCAGATTGAGTCCCTGACTGTGCAAGGTAAAAACGTCGGCCGGTCAAGAATTCTAATTGCTTCGCTACCAGCCCTTCGAACCCATCTGATCCGCTCGGAGGGAGGTGTCGTAAAAACTCCAGCAATTGGGTGTTCATTTATTTTTCAGCTGATGCTAGTCATTGAGGTCGCCAGGGGGGTTAACCAATGTTCCATGTTTTTTGGTCTATTCTTGCCTTATCTTGGCCCGCCCCCATTTAGTGTACCATCTGTGAAATGAAAGTTCCAGGTTAGGTCGTTGCGCGTTTTGTTTTGTTGATTTCTTCCCGAGACTTCTTTTTGGTTAGTTCAATCTCGCTCTTGAGTGCGAGCAGTTCCTCGTGCTGTTGTTGGCCGATATTCTTATCATAGTACCTTCTTGGCCAGGCGCCGAGCAGAAATATCCGATGCTCTCTCTCTTTGAGGAGTATTCGCGCCTTCGCCAGCAACTCTGTTGTCTCGGCTTGATAACTTTCCATGAACTTGATAATTTCCGACACTTGTTTTATTATGAAAATAACATTGTCTTTATAGTGTTCAGGGCTAATCGTTTTGCCCAGGGACATGCTTTTTACTTCATTATATGCGGTCATCATGACATTCAGATCGTGGTTGAGAGATTCGATGCCCATCATAAAATCGAAATAGTCGTTGACAAAATCGATGTTCTTCAGGTTATCGGCCAATTCGTGGCTGAAAGGGATAGGGGGCAAGTTCCATACAAGTATCTTCATGGAATTAAGGGCGTTTATGTCATCTCGACCAAGTTTGGCATTCTTGTCCAACTGCGCCATTGTGCGGTTGAGAAGCCTCTCGATTTTGACTAGGGCATTGAAATGCTCATTGTTGCCTTTTCTGAAAGCCGAGAGTCTTTTGGAAAATCTGTCAAAAACGAACACAAAGAAGGCGCCAAAGAAGGCAGCAATGCCGATTAGCACGATTTCGTGGTCCAGAATTTCGGCCTCGTATGAAAGAATTAAAGAGACCTCCACGGTAAGAACGAAAAGTACCAAGATGCAAAGGGACCAGTTGAACACTTTTTTAAAGGTAGCCATTGATTCACCTGCTTTTAACTCATTTGTACCAATTTGTAAGAGTTACTCATATTGCGGCCTATTCATGGCTGAGGCCCGACATCGAGGAGATCGGTCGACAAAAGGTCAGACAGCATGACTTCGAGCTGGGCGGCGGCGCCTCCGACCTCATCTCGGGTCGGGAGCGGCCGATTGCCGTGGACGAGGTTGCTCCTCAAGGTGTAGCAGTATTCGAAGAAGTCCTCTGCCAGCATCTCTTTATACTTCCTATCGCCAAGTTTTTCCCTAACCAAACGACGCCCCGCCTGGCGTATGGACTCTTTCTGGAGATACCCGAGGCCGCTCTTCAAATCGTGCTTTTCTTTCTGGTCAAGGTCGGCAGTCTCGTCTACCGCCGACAAGAATCCCTGGACGATTACTTTGACGTTGTCTAGCCGCGGCCGTTGCTTAATCAGCACCTCAACTCCCATCATCAACAGCATGAACCGGCCGTCAGGGGATTCCGGGAAAAACGAAGCATTGAACAGCAACAGGGCTGCCCGTTCTTGCTCGGAAATCTCTCGAGGCCGACTGAGAGTCGAGTTATAAACAGAAAGAAATTGCTCTAAGTTGATTCCCCGCACTATGCCGGCTGTCATAGAGCTAAACACCACACTCGGGCGGCTGGTTTGTTCATATATCATCAACCCGTGAACATCATTTAGCGCGGGCCTCCCCATTTGTTTGGAGACAGCATCCAGCCCCTCTTTCGTAAACCACGATTTTGCGGCTCTGTCACCGAAGTCTGCGCCCAACCTCAGTCGGGCGCATGCCCTGGCAAGAATATCCGCATAAAAGCGTCCGAAACGTTCTGCCTCTTCGGGAGTTGTCCATCCGGCGCCGTGCAGAACGAGCGAACCGGAGGCCTCGATTGTCTTGTCACGGTCTCTGGCTTTTAAAATGACTTCATAATTTGGCTCAGTAGTAGGAAGCTTCAGCGTGCTCTCGAAGCAATTTACGGTATCTCGTGGCGAACGCACATAACGCAACCTAAAAGCATAAGTTTCTTCTGACATATTACCCTCCTCTTTGGTTCGTTCGAATCTTAACTCCCATTCGTGGGGCCGTCAAGCCGTAGAGACCTAGATTCCGCTCCCCTCCCGCGCCTCCTAGCGCATTTTCTGCGCCTTCCCCCAGCACGAATAATGTGGAAGAAAGCACCCCTGATCTCAGTCCAAATGGGTAGGGAACAAAGATGGCGAGAGGAGGGCAGATGCGGGAAACAAGATTGCGGATTCCTTTGGTGATCATGTTTGTAATGCTAACGGCTTTATCTTGCCGCACAGGAATCAAGTCGAGCAACACAGAGGCCTGGAGGGACCTCTATGCGGTCGAAGTAAAAGAGATACTGCGGATCGGTTCTGAAGATCTTGCAAACGATCCCTACGTGTTCTCGGGCATCAACGACCTCCGGATCGACGCTGCCGATAACGTCTATGCCCTGGACCGTAAGGAATTCATGATCAAGGTCTTTTCGCCGACGGGCAAGTACATCAAAACCTATAAGGATAGGAATTTGCTTTTTCTGCGGCCTGGCGAATTCCCGCTCCGACCGATGAATCTCCCCGCCTTCCGATCCCCAAACTGACCCACTACCCAAACCCCGGATTTATGAACTTTTCTTGTGGACAAAGCGGAGAAAAAAGCTAAAAATAGGCTGGAAAAGACAATTCTCTCGAGGAGGTTCATGATGGATTTCCGGGATCTTTCCTTCCCTGAGGCTCCCTTGATCAAAGTTTCTCCG
>Ga0315289_10015373_pt1 | contig 10625 bp, 10 predicted proteins | sample YL17G11_40_MG_FD_203452 | JGI IMG/M metagenome (GOLD analysis project Ga0315289, IMG submission 203452) | Sediment microbial communities from Yellowstone Lake, YNP, Wyoming, USA - YL17G11_40 | ecosystem: Environmental > Aquatic > Freshwater > Lake > Sediment | place: USA: Wyoming | collected...
CAACTTTTCCCAGCAAATCCGGATAATCTAATTTCAGGGTCATAAAACATTCCGGACAGGAAGTAATGATCTTTTTTGCTCCGGTTTTTTTAATTTCGTTCAGATTATGTTGAGCTAATTTTTTAAAATTTTCAAAATCCCCGGTCCATAAAAGGTCGTGTCCGCAGCACCTCTCATTGGGCATAACCTGCGGCTCAATTCCTAACAGGTTTAAAATTTTAAGAGTCGAGCGTGATATATCCAATGAGCCGGCTTTAATATCTGAGAAGAAGGTATCGAAATAAGGCAGACACCCAACGAAATAGAGATATTCGCCATCTTTTGAAGTTTTAAAATCTGAAGTTATCCAGCCATTCCTGTCCTGATTTAATTCCGTTGCAGTCATTATCTTCATCAGAGAATGCAAAGCCCCACCGTGAGAACATTTCCCTTCCTCACCGATTTTCTTCGCCTCAAACCTTAGAAGTTTGGTGAACTCAACATAATCCACGTCCGAAGGGCAGATATCCTGACACCTCCTGCAGGTCAAACAGCTCCATAACCCTGTATCCTGCAGAACATAATCATCTGAGCGGTTTACCGTTAGAGTCACAAGTCTCCTCGGAGAATATCCATTCCTGACATTAGCAATAGGACAAACTGCAGTGCATTTCCCACAGTCCAGACAATAATAGGCTTTGGTTTTCTTAATGATTTCTTCTCTCATAATTTTGCTTTTCGGTTCTTGCTGCTCGCTTTTCGACATCTTATGGTGTCATTGCGAGTTTTCGTAGCGTCAGGGTTTATCCCTGACGTTTTTTCTCGTCGGGCATAAAGCCCGACGCTACGTCTTTTTTATCTTCCTTCTGTCATTTTCCTTTTTCTTTTCTCAGCGGACTTGGTCCAACTTTCTTAACGTCCTGCACAAATTCATTAATCAGTTGCGCCCATCTTCCACCTTCTGCGGCTGAAACCCATTCCAATCTTAACCTTTCCTTTTCTATCCCTAACATCTTGACCAAATTCTTGGTAATCTCAAACTGCTCTACTGCCCGATAATTTCCGAAAACGTAATGGCAGTCCCCGAAATGGCAACCTGACCACATTACCCCGTCCGCGCCTAATTCAAATGCCTTTAAAATAAAAGCAGGCCTGACTCTCCCTGAACACATTACCCGGATTAATCTGACATTTGGAGGATATTGCAATCTACCAACTCCGGCTGTATCTGCACCAGCATAAGAACACCAGTTGCAGGCAAACACCACAATTTTGGGCTCAAATTTATTTTCTTTCATGGACCTATTTCCCAAAAAAGGTCTGTGCAAAGATCCCGGCAATCGGTGGAAAGATCAGGGTAGATAAAAATCTTACGATTGCAACTTTAGGACCGATTATCGCCACCTCAACCGGAATCCTGTAAACCTGCCATAAAGACCAGGCTGCCACAAATCCCACCACCGCACCTATGCTGGCACCTGCCTTATAAAAACCTGCTACTAAAGGAAAAGTAATATAGGGTGCGCCAGGAGTTAAAGCCCCAGCCACACAGCCGATCATTATGCTTTTGAAACCTGCTTCAGTACCAAGCCATTTAGCTATTACATCCTTTGGAATTAAAATCTGCATTAAACCTGCAATGGCAAAGGAGACGATTAAAATCGGTAAGATATTGATAAACATCTTCCCACCAATTTTTATACCAGTAAGTGGAAGGGCTGAATTTTTAATATAGGCTATCACACACAAAATTATAGCCAGCACAATCATCACCCAGGTAGCACCGGTCATATTATTTTTTCCTCAATCTTTTTTAATCCATATTGCCCGCGTAGCGGAGGTTTTAGACCTCCGCGCTGAGCCCTAAAGGCTCAGCTACGCGTTCCACCACTACACAACTCCAAAGTTTTCTCTATCGTTTCGATATGTTCCTTTTCATGCTCTAAAAATCTTCTTAACACTTTTCCAAACGTCCATTTTTCATCTTTATATTTAGCATATTTCTTGGGGATATTGATTCTATTTCTATCTTCTTGGGAAAGATTTTTCAAAATCTTTATAGCCAATTCCCTGGTCTTTTTTAATTTCTCAAATATTTTTTCCGGTGGGCATTTATATTCATAGGGTAAAGCATAAAGCTCCTTGTAATCTTTCATCCTGGAAAGATACCACCATTCAGCATTGGCAATATGATTTAAAGTATCTCTGATAGAACGTTTATCTTTGTTTGCTTTCCAGTCTAATGTCTCATCCGATAATTTTCTGATCTTATTCAAAAGCTCTTTCCGGTTATATCTCATCCATTTCAGACATTTTTTAATGAAATCTTTTGTTGGTGGAATTAAATCGTAAGAGAACATAGCAGCCTTGCTTCCACTGATAAGGGGGCAAGTTCCTTTCTGGGTCTCCATGATTTCGAACTCAATCTTCTTAGGAATTATCAAACTTTTCTTACCATTTTTCTTCAGATATTCCAGATGTTCTTTTATCACTTTAGGAATTTTTTTTAAAGCTTTCTTTTTAGTTTTATCCCAGACAAAACATCCTGGGAGTTCCCGGACGTGAGCCATACAATAACCTTTTCTATCGATCTCCAGACAGACTCTATATTTATACATTCTTTTGTAGCGGCGAGGTTTCCTCGCCCTCTGTCTCTCATATCGCAGGGCCGGGAGTCCTGCCTACGAGGGTCACGAAATTTCTTCCATAGGTCGTACTCCCTTGCCCGACATTATCTATGGGCAATTCACGAATCACCCCTACATGATTATTTATAACCGTACAAATCCGGTGGTTTGATACCCAAAAGCCGCAAATAAGTAAATAGTTGACCACGATGATGCCAGTGTTCATCGTACAACATTGCGAAGCAAAGTGAAGCTGGAAATTGGTCTCCCCAGAAAGCTTTCACCTTCTTCTTCATTTGAACTGGGGTAAGCGATTTTGCAATCCGGTTGGTGCTTTGATGAACTTTTTTGGCAAGATTGATCAGATCCTTTACTTCTTTGATTTCACAGTATGCTTTTTTGAAATCTTCCTCTGTGATAACTCCTTTCTTGGCACCTTCTGCGCAGACCTTTTCATTAATATAGATATGACGCACCAATTCTCCAATCGACATCACCTCAGGACAGGGCTTGAAATCAAGTTTATTTTCCGGGATCAACTTGATAGTTTTCAGGGTTACTTTCTGAACGTTATCAAAATAGCTCAACATCGCCAATACATCTTTCTTTTCCATAAGACCTCCTTATAAAGAAATTACGTTACTTTGTATGGGCGAGGTTTCCTCGCCCTCTACCTTAAGTCTAAATCTTTTGTAGTGTCAGGGTTTATGCCTGACGTTTTCTCAACGTCAAGCATAAAGCCCAACGCTACATCTCTCACAATGACAGCTGAGACGCGTAGCCGAGCCTTCAAGGCTTGGCAGTTATTGTAGGGGCACGGTCCCGCCTTGGCGGGATGCCCCTACATCTCATTCAAAGAGCAAACAGCTTTCCACCATCTCTTCGATCTGTTCATCGGTGAAATGACGAGCCACAATTGCACCGGTGGGACACAAAGCCGCACAGGTGCCGCATCCTTTACACAGTGCCTCATTTATCTTAGCTATATATAACCCATCCTTTTCCTCCAGGGATGGAGCATGGAACTCACATATCCTAACACAGGTTCCACAGCCTCTACACAATTCGTGTTCGACTACCTGACAGACGATAGGGGCAAGGGTGATCTTCTCCTTTGAGGCCAGTATTGCCACTTTCCCTGCAGCACCAATTGCCTGTCCTATTGCCTCAGGAATTAGTTTTGGAGATTGTGCACATCCACATATGAAAATCCCTTCGGTATTAGTCTCAACCGGTCCTAATTTGGAATGTCTTTCCATAAAGAATCCATCTAATCCTCGGGGAGTTTTTAAAAGCTCCTGCAGATAAGCAAAATCTTTTTCTTTAGGAACCATCCCCACTGATAAAATAACCAAATCTGCTGGGATCTCCACCTCAGTTTTAATTAAAGGCTGAGGAATTTTTACCATCTTTAATTTATCCTCTCCCATAACTTCTGGAGGATTATCTTCATCATATCGCAAAAATAAAACCCCTAAACCACGTGCTTTTCTATAAGCCTCTTCAGCACCTGGATTAAAAGTCCTTAAATCCCTGTATAAAATTGTAACCTTGATCCCCTTTTCTGCTAAGGTAATTGCCTGTTTTATCGCCACCTGACAGCAATATCTGGAACAATATTTTCTCCCTTCTCTTTCTCTGGAACCCACACATTGAATAAAGACTACCTGCTCTAGCTTTTTATCACCGATTTTAAACTCTTTTTCCTGAAGTAGTCTTTCAGCATCTAAGTTAGTGATCACTTGAGGAAATCTGCCATATCCGAACTTACCCTGAGGATCAAACAGGTCTGAGCCAACTGCCAAAATTATAGTCCCGACTTTCAATTTTGAGGTTTTCGTTTCACCTTTCGTTTCAATAGTTATTTCAAAATTTCCTACAAACCCTTCAACTTTCTTGATTTCAGAAGAAGTTAAAATCTTCACTTTATTTTTAGTCAGCTCTTCAACTTTTCTTTTCACCAGCTCCTTTCCGCTAACATCAGAAAAGCTAAGCTTGCTTAAAGAAGCTGTTCTCCCTCCTAAGCTCTTCTCTTTCTCTATTAAGGTAACTTTATAACTTTGGGATGAAAGGTCTAAAGCGGCCTGAATTCCAGAGATCCCACCTCCGATAACCAGGATTTTGGAATCCATCTTAACTTCTCTTGATTCTAAGGGCTGAAGCATCCTTGCCTTGGATACTGCCATTCGGATCAAATCCTTTGCCTTGGAAGTTGCTTCCTCTGGTTCATTTGCATGCACCCAGGAACACTGGTCCCTTATATTTGCCATTTCAAAAAGATAAGGATTGAGCCCTGCCCTTTGACAGGTCTCCTGAAAGATAGGCTCATGTGTTCTCGGTGTGCAAGCCGCTACCACCACCCGATTCAGTTTATGTTCTTTAATTTTATCCTGGAGAAGCCTTTGAGTTCCATCTGAGCAGACGAAAAGGTCTTTCATCACAAAGACCACATCCGACAGTCTCTTTGCATACTCCTCTACTGCATTGACATCCACCACTCCAGCGATATTTATCCCGCAATGGCACACAAAAACCCCGATCCTCGGAGGACCGGAAATATCAATCGGTTCAACTTTTATTGGTTCTTTTTTAACCCTCTGACCTTTAAGATGTGAGGAGACTTTCAAGGCTGAGCCAGAGCCAAAAGCTACTGAATCGGTTATATCTTTTAACCCGCCAGCACATCCACAAAGATAGATTCCTTCTTTAGATGATTCCAGGGGTGAAGTTATATCTTTGGTTTTGAAAAATCCAGATTGATCCAGCTCAATCCCTAAAATCTCTGCTAACTCTTTAGTCCCGGAAGAAGGAACAGCTGCAGAGGAAAGGATGGTTAAATCGACTTTAATCCTTTCTACTTTCCCGTTATCCATATTTTCAACTGCAATCCAGAGCTCTTTGGTTTTTGGGTCTTCGATTATCTTTGAAGGCTTCCCACGATAGAAAACAACCGATGGTTCAGCTTTAGCTTTTAAATAAAGGTCTTCATAACCCTTTCCAAAGGCTCTCAGATCATGATAAAAGATGTAAATTTTCTCAATCTCCGGCTCGTGCACTTTAGCCATAATTGAGTTTTTAACTGCATTCATACAGCAGAAATAGGAACAGTAGGGAACTCCTTTATTATCATTCGACCTGGAGCCAACACACTGGATAAAACCTAAAGTCTTAGGCATTTTTTTATCGGAGGGTCTTCTGATATGTCCACCCGTAGGACCTGAGGCATTGAGTAACCTTTCAAATTCTAAACCGGTTACCACATCCTCGTGCAGTGAGTAATCAAAACAACTCAAAATGGTCGGGTCATATTCTTCAAAACCGGTAGCTAAGATAATTGAACCGACATTTATCTCTATATCCTGATCTGGCAAATCGTAATCTATCGATTTAGGCTTACAAACTTCAGAACAGCGCTCGCATACGATAAATTTTTTATTCAAACAGTTTTCCCTATCAATGACATAAGCCCGCGGAGAAGCCTGAGGAAAAGGTGAATAGATGGCTTTGCGCGCTCCCAAACCTAAATCAAAAGCATTTGGAACGATAACCGGGCATTCTTTGGCGCAATCCCCGCAACCCACACAGCTATTCTCATCCACACTTCTGGACTTACGCCTGACCGTTACTTTGAAATTACCCTTTTCCCCTGCTGCTTCTTTAACTTCAGAGTAAGTCCAGACCTTTATATTGGGATGCCGACCGGCATCTAACATCCTGGGACCCAGGATTCATATAGCGCAATCCATAGTGGGGAAGGTCTTATCTAATTGAGCCATCTTTCCTCCCAGGGTAGGCGATTTCTCAACTAAATAGACCTGAAAATCTGCATTGGCTAAATCCAGAGCCGCCTGAATTCCAGCTACCCCACCACCAATTACCAGGGCACCTTTTTTCGACATATTTAATTATTTATTTAGAAGCCTCTTTTATCTCCTGTCCGAACTGGTAACCCTTTTCAAACGCTTTCAAGTTCAAATCTTTCAGTCTTTCCGGAACAGAAGTTGAAACAGCTTTCTTTACCGCTTCTGGCGATACCAATCCAGTTACAGCAGTGAAAAATCCTAACATTACTATGTTAGCGACGATCTTAGCTCCCATCTCCTCAGCAAAACGGGTTGAGGGGATGGCATAAGTCTTGATATTCCCTTTTGCTTCCTGCGGAGTGACTAAATCATCGTCGATGATCAGAATACCGCTCTCATCTAAATTTGGTAAAAATTTAGTATAAGCTTCTTGAGACATGGCTACTAAGATGTCAGGTGTGGTTACATAAGGATAGAGGATCTTATCCTCAGAGACCAATACCTGGGAACTGCAGGCACTCCCTCTTGCCTCTGGACCGAAGCTCTGGGTCATGGTTGCATATTTATTATCAAATAGAGAGGCGGCTTTTCCTATAATATAGCCACACCTGATAACCCCCTGTCCTCCGTAACCGGAAATCCTTATCTCAGTCATCATCGGTTGGCCCTCCATATTCTACGAATTTATCTTTCAATACTCCTCTTAGACCCTGGTTTAGAGCATCCAGAAATGTAGGTCTTTCCCGGTCTATGAATTTACCTACGACTATCTTGGACTGGAACCCGATATCTAATTCACTCAAGTCTGCACCATGCTTTATGACTGAATTGTCATGATAAAACTTCATAAGGTCTAAGCCTGTGCCCAATCTATTCCTTCGAGCATAGAGAGTTGAACAGGGACAGATTATCTCAACGAAAGAGAATCCTTTCTTCTGCAGCGCCTCAGTGATAGATTTAGAAAGCCTTCTTACATCCAGAGCGGTCCAGCGAGCAACATAAACTGCACCACAGGAGGCGGCCAAATAAGGAAGATTGAATGGTTGTTCGAAATTTCCGTAAGGTGAAGTTGAAGTATTAGCTGTAATCGGGGTGGTAGCTGCACACTGCCCTCCGGTCATTGCATAGATGAAATTGTTTACGCATATGACCGTTATATCCATATTTCTTCTGGCTGCATGCAGGAAATGGTTCCCTCCTATTCCGATAGTATCTCCATCCCCTGAAAAGACCACAACCTTGAGCTTGGGATTAGCCAATTTCAAACCGGTAGCAAAAGGTATTGCTCTCCCGTGAGTCGAGTGAAAAGAATCCAATTTAACATAACCCGCTACCCTTCCGGTACAGCCGATTCCTGAAACAATAGCGGTATTATTTAATGGTATCTGCGACTTCTCCAGTGCCATCAAAAAAGCAGTAACTGCTGTTCCGATTCCACAGGTGGGGCACCAGATATGAGGCATCCGATCCATCCTCAGAAGATTCTCCATCGGATGTTCTTCTTCGATCTCTTTTTTCTCTGTCACTTCTATCTCACTCATTTTACAGCCTCCTTGATAGCCTTATAAATATCTTCTGGTTCATGCACCCAGCCACCTCCATGCGGGACCAAGATCGACTTAGTTTTCCCCTGGGCTGCCCTCTCCACTTCTAAGACCATCTGCCCATAATTCATCTCCACCACCACAAACCCTTTAATCTTCTGAGCTAATTCATATATCTTTTTCCCCGGAAAAGGCCAGACGATAATCGGTCTTAAATACCCAACTTTAATCCCTTCTTTTCTTGCTTTCTGAATTGCCGGGATGGAAACTCTTGAACTTATCCCATAAGAAACTACTACCACCTCTGCACCCTCAGTCTGCTCTTCTTCGATATCTACTAATTCATCTTTAAACAGTCTAACCTTCTCTATTAATCGCCGCACTAACTTTTCCTGCGCTTCCCAGGTCATCACCGGATAACCCTTTTCATCGTGAGTCAAACCGGTTACATGAATCTTATATCCATCCCCGGCTTTGATCATCTCCGGCACTAAATCCTTACCTGGTTTAAAAGGAAGATACTTCTCCGGTGGAAGTTCAGTATACCTTCTTGGATAAAGCTCAATTTTATCCGCTTCCGGGATAACCACCTTTTCAGTCATATGTCCTACACACTCATCCATCATCACTAAGACTGGTACTCTGAACCTCTCTGAGAGATTGAAAGCTTTTATCAAAACCCAGAAGCATTCCTGAGGAGAATTAGGAGATAAAGCTATGATCTCATAATCACCATGTGAACCCCATTTTGCCTGCATCATATCGGCCTGGCCAGGAAGGGTGGGAAGCCCGGTAGAAGGACCACCTCTTTGCACATCTACCACTACGCAGGGTGCTTCCATCATACAAGCTAAACCGATATTCTCCATCATCAGAGAAAAACCAGGACCTGAGGTCACGGTCATAGATTTAGCCCCACCCCAGGCTGCTCCTACAACTGCTGCCATAGAGCCAAGCTCATCTTCCATCTGGATGAAAACTCCGCCAATTTCTGGAAATCTCTCTGCCATCCTTTCCACAACTTCAGTTGAAGGGGTTATGGGATAACCAGCTACAAAGGTGCAGCCAGCCGCTAAAGCCCCTTCTGCTGCAGCATGGTCGCCATCTAAATAGTGAGCCCCGGTTAATACTCCTTTGGGATTAGCTTTCAACTTTTACCACCTCCTTTTTTTCTTTTACAAATAAGGCAAATTCAGGACAAAGCAGCTCGCAAAGCCCACAGTGAACACAATCATCCGGGTTTTTAGCTCTGGGAGGATGATAACCTTTATAATTAAACTCTGTGGAAAGCTCCAAGACATCTTTAGGACAATACTCCACGCAGAAGCCGCAGCCTTTACACCTTTCCCGGATTATATGTATCTCACCATGAGGGATCTGGAGCTTATCCGCATCTAAGGGCTTACGCCAGAACCTCATCTTCTAACCTCCAGATTAAAATTGATCATTCCTTCTTCAACAATATGATATAATATAAACAAATCGATATAAGTCAAGGCTTTTACCAAAAATTTTTTCACTTTTTCCCTTAATTTTGCTCTCAGTTGTGCCCTCACCAACGAAGATTGATAAAAACCCAACCTTGGGGGCAAGGTGGGATTACCGGTTAGGCAACTCCAACCCTCTCCCCTCGCTACTCAATACTCATCCCTCATTTTCCCTTTTTGCCTTGACAATTAACCCAATTCCTTTCATTTTTTTCACAACCGAAAAAAATGGTTAAAACAATTATCTAAAAACCTTTAACTTTTAAACCCATAGGAGGATCTAGTGCGTTACTGTGCGTTGTTTCTGGTAGTGGTGGTGGGGTTACTTGTCTGCGCTCTGGCTTACGCAGACGTTCCAAAGATGATCAACTTTCAGGGAAGATTGACTGACGCCTCAGGCAAGTTTGTGTCTGATGGCAATTACTCCCTAACTTTCAAGATTTACTCCGATTCATCTGGCGGAAGCTCAAAATGGTCTGAAACTCAAACAGTGGCAGTTAGCAAGGGGTTATTTAACGCAACTTTAGGGGTTTTGACTCCTATACCGGACAGTATTTTCAATTATTCCAATGCCTGGTTAGGGATTCAGGTAGGAGCAGACCCGGAGATGACACCCAGACAGAGGTTATCCAGTTTAGGTTATTCTTATCGGGGGGCAAAAGCAGATACCTCGAATTATTCTAAAGATTCGGATAAACTGGATGGACTGCACGCTTCTGATTTTGCAAGCGTGGGAACTGATTATGGTCGCTCTGGCGTGGCAACAGATTTATATGAGGGGGCAACTACATTAACTGAGAAGTATGTGAATGTGGTTGGACCGGATAGCGTTTATTCTACTTCAGGCACAGCTTTTAAAGGTAAAGTAGCAGGAAGTAATCTTGTAGCTTTGTACGGTCTTCAGGGTAGCGCAGTTAATATTTCCTCTGGGAATACCTATGGCTCCTATGGTTATGCTTCTAACAGTTCCAATGGTGCTGCTTATGCTGGATATTTTACCACCTCTGATTCGGGGGGAACCGGTCAACATTTTGGCATCGTAGGACAAGGTCTTGGAGCTTCTTCTGGTGATGCCTATGGTGGAAGTTTCACTACCTCTCAAATGGGAACAGGAACTCATTATGGAGTCCAGGCACAAGGTTTGGCTTCCTCCTCTTCTCCAACTTATGGTATTAATGCCTTAGG
>Ga0315289_10015374_pt1 | contig 10625 bp, 10 predicted proteins | sample YL17G11_40_MG_FD_203452 | JGI IMG/M metagenome (GOLD analysis project Ga0315289, IMG submission 203452) | Sediment microbial communities from Yellowstone Lake, YNP, Wyoming, USA - YL17G11_40 | ecosystem: Environmental > Aquatic > Freshwater > Lake > Sediment | place: USA: Wyoming | collected...
CCTGCTCCGACGCGGCGTGGAAATCATGTTCAAAGACCGCACCGGCATCCCCAAATTCCTGGGGGTCGAGAGGACGGCTGAAGGCTTTGCCCGAAATGGATATCCACTGGATCTGAGCCGCCAGCGCGCCTACTCCGGCTGCCATTGGTCCGCCATACCTGGTCGGGAGTATACGCTCAATGACTGTGTCGAGATTAACTTTGCGGCTATCTTTGAATATGCATTACGAGAAATGATGGCTGACGGCTCCGTGCAGCCGAGTGTGAAGGAATTGTGGGATCGCTTCGTGAGACACATGCAGCGAGGCATCCACGTTATTGCTGAAAGCATGGATTTCCATATGGAGCACATGCACCAGGTCTTCCCGGAGCTGGTGCTGGACCTGTTATGTTACGGTCCCATCGAGAAGGGGCTGGATGCTTCCCACGGCGGTGTGGAATATTACAACCTGTGCCTGGACGGTGCAGCCCTGGCGACGGTGGCCGACTCGCTCGCCGCGCTGGAACAGCGCATCGAGAAAGAAAGACGCCTGACGTGGGATGGACTCATGGGCTACCTGGACTCGAACTGGGCAGGAACCGAGGGCGAACGGGCGCGCTTGATGATGCACAACATCCCACGCTACGGCAGCGGCAAATCCCTGGCAGACACTTATGCGGTTAAAATTGCACAAACCTTTACAGACCTGGTGAAAGAGCATAAAACACCGGCTGGCTTCAATATGATCCCGGGCCTGTTTTCCTGGGCCAATACTATCCCAATGGGCAAGGATGTCGGAGCTACACCGAACGGACGCTTCGCCGGAGACCCGATTTCACACGGCGCAAACCCGGATCCCGGCTTCCGCAAAGACGGCGCACCGACCGCGCTGGCGGTGGCGATCGCTTCCGTCCAACCCGGCTATGGGAACACTGCACCGATGCAGATCGAGTTGGACCCTGCCATATCCAGGGATGAGGAGGGGGTCGATAACATTGCCAACTTAATCAAAACCCATTTCAACCTGGGTGGAACCCAGATCAACATGAACCTGCTTGATGCAGCGAAAGTGTTGGAAGCTCATAAAGACCCCGGTAAGTATCCTGACCTGGTGGTGCGCGTGACCGGTTTCAGCGCCTATTTTGCGAGCCTTTCGCCGGAGTTCCGCCAGCTCGTGGTAAACCGTATTATTGCTGATTGAAAATAACATGATCCCACGTGAACGTATGCAAGCCGCCCTGGTGTTCCAGCCAGTGGATATCGTTCCGCTGCAAATTCATCCCTCTCCGGCGGGCTTGTTTGAGCACGGGCAGAAACTGATCGACCTGATGCGCGCCTGCGGGCACGATTTCGATGACCAGAGCAGTCTGGCGGTGCCAGTGGTATCAGCTGAGGAGTTCGATGACGACGGTCGCTATCATAAAATCCTGACGGATACCTGGGGCACCACCTGGGAATACCGGCTTTACGGCGTGTGGGGCTACCGCATCTGCTACCCGCTGGCCGATATCTCCCGGCTGGCAGACTACCGGCCCCCGGATATCCAGCTGCTGAAAGGTGAAGAGCTGGAGCGGGTCCGGGCTGCGGGAGCCGCTCATCGCCAGCGTTTCTTCCACCTGGACGGCGTGGTGAGCTTGTTCGAAACCATGCAGTCGTTGCGGCCATTCGAAGATGTGTTGGTCGATATCACCCGCAATACACCTGAGATCAATCGGTTGGCAGACCTGCTAATGGAATACTACTCCGTGGTTCTGGCGAATGCCCTGTCAGCCGGCGTGGACGCCGTAGCAGTGGGGGATGACTTTGGTACCCAGCAGGCGTTGATGATCTCACCCAAAGCCTGGCAGCGCTTTTTCAAGCCACGCTACAAGGCACTGTTTGAACCGGTCCAGCAGGCTGGCAAACGCATTTTCTTCCATTCCTGCGGGCATATAGAGTCGATCCTGGAAGACTTGCGCGAAGTGGGTGCTACCGCTATCTGGCCCCAGTTACCGCTCTACGATCACCGAGCCCTGGCAAAGAGATGCCGGGGTTTGGGACTGGCCGTGCAGCTGCATCCGGACCGCGGCAATCTGCTGCAGCACGCGAGCCCGCAGCAGGTACGCGACTACATCTTGCGCCTGGTGGACGAATTCGACTGCCTCTCTGGCGGGTCCTGGCTGTACCTGGAGGTCGATCCAGGCTTCCCATGGGCGAACGTCCAGGCGATGTTCGAGACCGTCATAGAGCTGCGTCGGGTTTAAGCGGGATGGCATCGGCTAATATACACATTCCCTACAAGCATCAGCAAATGCCCTCAGATTCTCAACACTACCATGAAAGAACTGGTCGGAAGGCGCACAGATATACCCTCCATCCGGGCAGCAGCTGTGTAGTTTAAAAACCATTTCCCGGATCAGCTTGGGGTTGCCCTGCTCAAAGCCGGCATTCTGGTCAAATCCACCGATTAAGAAGAGCTTGCCACCCACCCGACGTTTGGCTTCGGCCAGGTCACAATTCCCGCCCATGCTGGGCGGTGTCATGGTTTCCAGTCCATCAGCTCCGTTTTCGGCCACCAATTCAAGCATGGGCATCACGCCGCCACATAAGTGGTACACAATTTTCACGCCGTATTCATGGATGGCCGCATGCTGAACCTGATCATAAGGGAGGCAAAACTCCCTGTGTAGCCTGGGACTGATTACGGTGCTGGAACCTCCACCTCCACCCGATTCCACCAGATCATATTCAAGTGCGTCCGAACGCCCAAGGACACTCAGCTTCTTTTTCAATAGACTATCCAACACATAATGGACCCAGTCAGGCTGGTCGAAACAAGCCATAATAGCCTTCTCGGTCCCATATAGAAAGCCTGTAAACGTTTGCCAGGGGCTGCCCTGGCCAAAGTCAAATACGGAGCCTCTGACGATCCCCCGGTCGCCGACTTTCCTTTTGGCTTCTCTAACCGGTCCCCAGTCCACTCGCTCCGGCAAAGGAACATACTTGTTCCATATTTCAAAATCCTGTTCGTTTTTTATGATAAATTCCGTGGTCCAGGAAGTGTACTCGTTATATGAACCCTTTTCGGTTAACACCCCATCGGGAGTGGTGATCACCCTTTCCCACAAGTGGTTGCCATCGGGGTCTATGCCGAGTTCACGGTAATCCACTTTCCAGTTTTTATAATCTTTGTCATTGTAAATGTAATTGGGCACGATATAGATCACGGGGTCCATGCCGATACATTCATAGGCCTGGAACTGATCCATGCCTTTCATGTACGTTTTTAGATGATAATCTACCCAGGCATGGATCAAACACGGCAGTCGATCTGGCTTACCATTGTGGATGGCGGTTAATAAACGCTCTCGGCCCGTCATACTCATAGACATCACTCCTTTACGAGTATATTTACCTGATTAGAAAACATTACTTTACAGCGCTGGGAAAGGGTAAGCTACCTTGAACAACCCAAAACAACGGTTAGTTTATTGTGAAGTTAAATAGTCGTAACCTCAAGATGATGCTTTGCCAGGAAAACACCAGCTTCCGTCCGGGTAAAAACGCCGGCAGTCGTCCCCAGACGGGTGCATGCTGAGGCGCCGATGGCGGAAGCAAATTCGAGCGTGCGGCGCAAATCCCAGCCTTCTAACAAACCAATGATGAAGCCAGCGTCGAAGGCATCACCGCCGCCCGAGGCATCTACAAAGTCGATCTTGAAAGCGGGGGCACGTAGACACTGCTGGCGCGTGCGGGCAATGGCGCCACTGCCACCCAGGGTCACGACAACGGTATTAACCCCGCACTCGATGAAGATCTCGGCCTGCTTGAGCGGGTTGCTTTCCCCGGTGATAAGGAAACCTTCGTCGTTGTTGGGCAGGAAGACATCGGTGTAAGGTAGCACCTGCCGGAGCGGTTCCAGACCCAATTGAGGGTTGACACCCGCCACATCAAGAACCGTTTTGATCCCATGCGCCCTGGCAAACTTGAAAAGCTCCACTAGTTCCTCTTGCTTGAAGCCGGGGATGAGCATATAACCGCCCACATACAAGACCCTAGCCCTGGCAACCTGGTCCAGGTCGACATCAGAAACTTTCAGTTCAGCGTCGGCGCCAACCGAATGGATATAGCGCCGGTCATCGCCAATAATGGAGAGGATCACAGTGCGGGATGTTGGCGCAGTGGAGGAGGAACGGATGCCGGAAACATCGACCCCTTTGTTCTGTAACTCACGTAAGATGAAATCGGCAAAGACGTCATTTCCGACTTTGCCAGTGACGCTCACCCTTGCACCTAATTTAACTAGGTCCATGCCAGTATTGGCGGCGCAGCCCCCGGTGGATAATAAAAGGTCGTCTACGAGCATCAGCTCTCCAGAAGCCGGACAGCGGTTCAATGGCGGAACAAAGATGTCTGCGACCAAAACACCAATGCACAGCACGTCATAACTCGGGCTAGGCATAATTTTCCTTCCGTTCCGTCACCATAAGAAAGGTGGCTCTTTGGGAATTTCCGGGGTGGATCCTCGTATATGGGGGTGTGACGATCTTCCCGCCATGAAAATTGGATATATATTTCACAACAGGTACCCGTTTGTGTCCAGGTCGGTAAAGATGTCGTTTTCGCCTTCTAGCGTTTCTAGGAGAATGCCTGTCCAGCGCTCCCGTAAAGATTCATCAACTTGATAATCTCCGCCTTCATCAAGACTTTGCCGCGACCAAAAATGTCAGATTCAATCCTTGAGCCAATATAGCGGTGAACATTAATCTGTTCTGGAAGAGCTTCTATCGCGGATTTCACGCCTTCTAGGAATATCTTTTTCAAACGTGTGCCGTAGTTAAACTTAGCGACCCCTCGCTCGATAGCAGGCCGTACTGCCTGTTCTGGGAAGCTGGTGCCACCATGGATCACGAGGGGTACGGGCACGCACTGGTGGATACGATCGAGCAGGTCGAGGTCCACGGTGGCTTTCCCATCGACGAGTGCATGCGCATTGCCTATAGAAACTGCCAAAGCATCCACCCCGGTTTTCGCCACAAATTCAGCTGCCTGTTCAGGTTCGGTGGTGACCGCAAGGTGTACTTCGGACTCGCTGGCATCAGAGAGACGGCCCAATTCAGCCTCGGTCGAGGCCTGTACAGCATGGGCAACCTCGACGACCTTCCTGGTAACGGCGACATTTTCGCCGAAGGGTAAGTTCGAGCTGTCCAACATGACTGCGTTGCAACCGGCACGTAAACCCCTTACGACTTGATTAAATGTTTTAGCTTCATTGAACAAGAGTGCCGTGGGAACTTTGGAGCGTTCCACTAAAGAAAGAGCCAGGGCAGTCAGTTCCTCAATGCCCCCACCGTCTAGCCACTCCGGATTGGTGACTGCTCCACCAAACCCGAGGATTACCGGTGATAATGCTTCCTCCGCAGCTTCTAGAACTCCTTCGAGAGAATACTGGTCCCAGGCTTCAAAATAGCCAACCGCATACCCCCGCCTCAGAGCTCGAGACAACAATTCATCCATTTTGACGATACTCATGGTCGCCTCTCTGTTTATAATTGTTTAAGCCTATCCTACCCCAATAGCTTCTTACAATACAGCCGATCTAATATATTGGGCTCATTAGGAATTGTCGTGCTGGATACCTGGATACTGCTTATTTCGGGATCTCGGATGAGCAGATCCACGCCATGGTGAGATATGGCAAGCACGGGAAACATGAGGCCATTCAAGATCTGTACTGCCAAGCATGTGGGCACAAAATCACAGCCCGGCGGAACACGGTGCTCTACCGCCTCAAGACATCCTCACAGACCGTGGGGGTGGTACTGTGTCTGCTGGTGCTGGGAGTGGACCTATCCGCATTGGAAGAAGCCTACAGTATCCACGAAAGCACCATCCGGACCTGGTTGTCCCGGAGTGGGGAGCATGGGAAGAAACTGCACGAACGGTTTCTTGCGGAGTAAGTATATGGCATTAAGCAATCGGCGTGAACTTTAATCCATACACATTTTCGCCAGCCTGGACACGGACAGGTTCCCAACTGGGTTTCATCGTCATACCTGTTTCAAGAGGAACACTCTCGTCGACATTGATCTGTCCCATCGCCCGGACACCGTTTTCAAATTCCGCGATGCCAATCGTCAGGTAACGTTGATCGAAGCCCCACGGTAAATTATAAATGCGCGTGAACGTCAACAGTCTGACGTCTCCCTGCGGCTTGACCATCTCGAAGTCGCGGCCTTTGCAGGCCAAGCAGCGGTCATGATAAGGATAGTGGATTTTACCGCAATTCTTGCACTTGTAGGCGGTGATGGCGATTTCCTTTTTCATGGCTGCACCCTCCTCAACACGAAGGCCAGAACGTTGTTGCCAAAGCCGCCGAAGTTGACCGTCAGCCCATTTTCGGCGTTCTTCACCTGCCGGTTTTTCGGCAACTCGTGACGCAGTTGGAAGACGATATCCACCACCTGAGCTACTCCGGTCGCCCCCACCGGGTGGCCGCGCGCCTTTAGACCGCCAGAGACATTGATAGGGATTTGCCCACCCAGCCGGGTCTTTCCAGCCGCGGCCGCCTTTCCGCCCTCGCCCTTCTTGAAGAAGCCGACATGCTCGCTCTCGGCGATCTCCAGGATGGTGAAAGCGTCGTGCAGCTCGGCTACGTGAATATCGCCGGGCTTGAGCTTCGCCATCTCGAAGGCCTTCTGCGCCGCCAGGGTGACAGCTTTCAGGTCGGTTGGGTCATCGCGCTCTTGCAGTGTCTGGGTGTCTGTTGCCTGGCCGAAGCCAGCGATCAAGACAGGCGGTTTGACCAGTTTTTTGGCTATTTCCAACGGGCACAGGACAAGCGCTGCTGCTCCATCGCTCACCGGGCAGAGATCGTACAGGTGCAGCGGATCGGCCACCGTGGGATTGTTAACAATAGCGTGTGGGCTGTCGAAGATGCCCTCTCGGTCAAGCGCCATCTCGACGTGAGCGTAGGGGTTCAACGCGCCCATCTCCTGGTTCTTAAGGGAGACGGCAAGCAGGTGCTCGCGGGTCACGCCGTATTTTTCCATGTACAGCCGGGTGAACATGCCAGCCATGCCGGGCAGGGTGATCCCGTAAGGATACTCGGCCTGGGGGTGGGTCATCGTCGCCACAAAGTCGGTGGCGCGCCAGCCGGTCACCTCGCGCATCTTCTCGCCACCTACCACCAGCACGTAATCATAGTAGCCGGAGGCAACCGCCAGCAGCCCATTCTTGACCGCCGACCCCCCTGAAGCCGGGCCGTTCTCCACCGTCTCAGCCGCCGCGGGTATCAGGCTGAGGCGATCCACCAACGAGCTGGCGATCGCCGTCTGGCGCTGGAGCATTCCGCCCCCCATATTGCCCACGTACACCGCGTCAACAGATTTATCCCCCAGGCCCGCGTCGTCCAAAGCCTTCAGGGAGGCATAGGCCAGCATGTCCATCAGCGTATCTTCGTCGCGCCGTCCGAAGGGGATCATGCCGGCGCCGATAATCGCAACGTCTCTCATCGTCTCATCTCCCTTTCAGCCCGGCGATCCGCTCGCGAATCGTGTCATCATCGGCAAACTTGATTTCCATCATGGCCTCGTCGAGCAGATCCTGCGGCACCGGACGGTCTCCGACCACCAAGCGAGGCTTGGCAGCGAAGTAAATGTCCCTTGTCAGGCGGTATGAATCGCCGCCGCCCAGTTCGTGGGGGATATTGGTCTTTTCCAGGGGGTACTCGATCATCCAACGGCGGAAACCAATTGGGCTTTCAGCGACAATTAGCACGGATTCCTGCCCCAGGTAGTCCATGTGGTATTCCATCTTGGCGGCGAACAGGTGCGAGCCGATGCGCAAACCGCGGTCAATCGCCAGGGTGTGGTAGCTCATACCAACCTTTTCGTCTTCCAGGCGGCCATTGACTACCCCAACCAGGTAGCTGTCTATTTGCCCGATCAGGCAGTATTCACTTTTCACTCGGTAGCGGTACCAGGCTAGCAACTCGCCGTACAGCCGGGCGCTGACAATATCATAATAGTCCCGCTCGATGAACAAACAGGGATGGACGGACTTGAGGATTGACGGTACATCCTCACGGGAAGCCTGGCGGACGACCATTTTCTTACCGTTCGCCAGCGTGATAACCTTGGGCGGATAGGGCACCATGGGGATTTGGGGTGGTCGTAAAACAGCTTCGAGTTCCATGTCTACGGGCATACTTTTTCCTCCTCGTGGTCGTTATGCCAGATTCGCCTGGCTCAACTTGTTAATGCTTTCCCCGTGCCTGGGATCGTACGCGTCGCCGAACTTCGTCTTGGGCAGGATGGCTTTCTTGGCCATCAGCGCGTCGTACTCGTCGTCATCCACCACTGCCACGCAGCGCCCAATGCTGGACTCGCCATCTACAAATCGCCAGGGGAAGAAGCCCACCATCACACGGCGATTGATCAGCAGGTCGATCTCCCCTCCCAGGCATTCAGCATGGATAATGCCGAAGGGGAACATCTCCAGGTGCATAAGTTGGTACTTGGTGTCGTCGAAGAAGTCGGCCAACGGCATGCCGTACTTTTTCTTGAAGACGCGGTCGGCCTGTCGGGCCTGGCGTGGCATCCAGTCGCGGATGATGGTATTCATAGGGTGGTCAGCGCTGCCGCAGTCCACACCAATCCAGCGCAGTTTCTTGGCCTTGGCCCACAATGCGAACTCGCGGTCCGGACCGGGGTGCTTGACCATATAACGGACTTCGTCGGCGGTAGGCATGTCCCAGCCAAAGTGGTGGTAGCCGGTGTGGATGATGAGGATGTCGCCCTCGCGGACTTCGACGCGCTCTTCGACCATCTGGCTCGTGTAGACATCATAGTCCCCGCAGATGTCGCTCAGGTCTACGACGGCGGCCTCGTTGACCAGATAATCCATGTCAAGCGAGGCGATATCCTTGCCAGGGGTGTGGAAGTGGATTTCGCCATCCAGGTGGGTGCCGAGATGATTGGAATGAGTGACCACCTGCCCATTGGCCCCATTGGGCGCCAGGCGCTTGGAATACTTGACTTGCAGCGGCTCATACGTGGGCCAGGGCGGGGTTGCGATACCGAGGGGAATGGTGAGGTCGAGAAATTTCATAGCTTCATCTCCAGGTCTTTAGATATTTCAATACTAAAAGGATGTGGTGAGGTAGTCAAACGCCTCCCGAAAACACTTCTCTGGCGCGCGCAAAATCCCCGCCCCCACCATTCCTACTCCAGGGTCTTTATGAGCGATGCCGGTGTTGATCTGGGGCAGAATGCCCGTCTCCATTACCTTGCGCACGTCGATGCCGAGGGGGGTGCCGCGGAAATTTAGGGCGGGGATAGTGAAATTTTCGTGCTCGCTGAAGGTGATCTCGTACATCTCCAGGGTGGTGTTGAGTGCCATCTGGGGGGTGCCGCCGACGAACTTGACGATAGCAGGCGCGGCAGCCATCGCAAACCCACCATAGCCGGCTGTCTCGGTGATGGTGCTGTCGCCGATGTCGGGGTTAGCGTCGTTCTCGGTGAATTGAGGAAAGTACAACCCCTGCACCCTCCCGGCAGGTGCAGTGAACCAGCGCTGGGGCATGGACGCCAGGCGAATACCGAAGTCTGTGCCGTTACGCGCCATCACGGTAACAATCGTGCTTCCCTCTACACCTTCCGCCGGTTCGAGCATAACTTTCCCAGCGGGCATGGAAAGGTTCAAAAAAAAATGGTCATTTTGGTCTATGAATTCGATCACCTTTGCCAGAGTCTCGTTGTCGCGACTGGTGCGCGCCAGCGCTGAGCCAATTGCCCGCAGGAACAACGAGGTAGCCGCGCGGTTGCGGTTGTGGCACTCATCGCCCATGTGCAAGGCTTGGGCGATCAGGCTGCGAATGTCTATACCGTTGGGCATAGATTGCAGGGCACGGTCAAGTGCCGGATAGAGGTCGGTTTCCATCCACTTCAGGCGGGTGTACACCTCGGGGCCCATCCCGCCATAGCGCAGCACCTTGCCCAGGCCCTCGTTTTGAGTGCAGTAAGCCCGGTTACCAAAAGTTGAATTTTCGATGATGAAAACCGGCATAGACGGCGAGATAACACCCGCCATCGGCCCGACGGCGTGATGGTGGTGGCAAGGCGCGAACTCGACTCCCCCGGAAGCAGCGATATGGGCGGCTTCCGCCTGGTCGTGTGCAATCCCCTCGTAGATCAACGCACCCATCACGGCTCCTCGCTGGGGGCCACACATGCGCTCCCAGGTAATCGGTGGTCCAGCGTGCAGGATCAGGTGGTCATGCATACCGGGGACAACCTCGCGGGCAATGCCCATCCCCACCAGTGTAGGGCGACCTTGCCGGATACGACGGCAGACTTCTTCGTTAGCGGTATCAATGTCTATTCCGCTACGGGTCACGCGCAGGCGCGGTACATCCTCCGCTGGGGGCCGCCAGTCCACCTCTACCACCGGTACACCCTGAGCCTGCACCGATTGGGCCATGCTGTCGAGGCCGATATTGATGACGGTGAGCGGTTTTCCAAAAAGGGCGCTGATGGATGTAGGGGTCATAGCCATTCCAGTTGGTTATCCGATGTGTGAACTTCACACATCACGCATTGCGATTCTTCCCGCCAGTCTCGACGCGGCAGCGTTACTCTCGCACACCGCCACCCCAGCCTCCTCCA
>Ga0315289_10015376_pt1 | contig 10624 bp, 7 predicted proteins | sample YL17G11_40_MG_FD_203452 | JGI IMG/M metagenome (GOLD analysis project Ga0315289, IMG submission 203452) | Sediment microbial communities from Yellowstone Lake, YNP, Wyoming, USA - YL17G11_40 | ecosystem: Environmental > Aquatic > Freshwater > Lake > Sediment | place: USA: Wyoming | collected...
GCCCTTTGTGCGTGGAGTGAGCGTCAAGTTCTAGCAAGGTACTGCAATGGCTGACGAAACCATCGTCAATAAACTGGGCTTCAGTGTCGAAGACGCCTTGCGCGAGCTTCAGCGATTGGATGATGCGCTGCAAACTGCCGGCAACGCCTTCCAGACGTTCGGCACGACGATGAACGCCTGGAACAGCCAGGCGGCCGGGGCCTTGGAGACGATGAAGAACATGGCGTCGGCGGCCTCGCGGCTTTCCAACTCTATGGCGAAGATGGGCGGCGGGGCGGCAACGCCGGCCGCGCAGCCGGCGGCGGCGGCAACCTCGCCTCTCTGGTTGCCCTCGGGCGTGAGCGAAGAACTCCAACGGGCCAACCAGGCGATGTCGCAACTCGGCGGCTCGGCGGGGGCGGCCGGGGCGGCGTTGCAGGATGCCGGAAACAAAGGTGGGCAGGCTGGCAAAGACGTGGCTGGCGGGGCGGACGACGCCGACAAGAAGACCAAAGGTCTGACCATTAGCTGGCAGACCTTGGCGCGGGTCGTAATGACCCAGATGATCGTCCGCGCCATGAGCCAGATTCGTGACGCCTTGCACGAGGCCGTCACGGAGTCGATTGAGTTCCAACGGCGGATCGCCGAGGTCCAAACGATTGCACCACGGCTCGGCGGCAGCTTCGGGGAACTGACTGCCGAGGCGGCCGAGTTCGCCAAGCAGTTCAATATCCCGCTCGCCCAGACCACCGAAGGTCTCTATCAGACGATCTCCAATCAGTTCACCGCCCTCTCGGATCGGGCCAACGTGATGGGTGCGTCGATGAAGCTGGCGAAGGTCGGCGTCATGGACTTCCAGGACGCCATCCTGCTGATTACCGGCACGTTGAACGCCTATGGCATGTCGAGCGCCGAGGCCGAATCGGTGGCCGCGAAGTTCTTTACCACGATCCGGCTGGGCCGGGTGCGCGGGAAGGAACTGGCGGACACGATGGGCCAGGTCATACCCATCGCGTCCGAGTTGGGCGTCAGCCTGGACGAAATCAATTCCGCGATGGTCGCCTTGACTATCGGCGGCCTGGATGCGCACAAGTCGGTGACGGGTTTGCGAGGGGCTTTGACGGCTTTGCTGAAGCCTTCGACCGACATGCAAAAGGTCATACGGGAACTGGGCTTTTCGTCGGCGGAGCAGTTGATCGGCGCGAAAGGACTCCAAGGTGCCTTGCAAGCCGTGGCTGATGCCTCGGACAACATGGCATCGGTGATTGGAAAGTCCGTGCGCAACGTCCGCGCGTTGACGGCCGAGTTGCGCTTGACTCAGACCGGGGCCAAGCAAGTCGAAGACGCCATGAAGGCGATGCAGACTTCAACCCCCGACATGCTGGAGAACATCTACAAGCAATTCACCAGCACCGACTCCGAAAAACTGACCCGCGAGATCAATCGGCTGAAGATCGACTTGACGCAGGACGTGGGCAGCGCGCTGACGCACGCCCTGGGGTCGATGATGCAGTTTGTGGGTGGGGCCGATAAGATGTCGTCCGCAATCCAGGCGATTGCGATGGCTGCCGTCCCGGCCGCCGGCGCGCTGACCATCTTGGCCGGGGCGTTCGCCTTGGCGCATCTGTCGATGGGTCCGATTGGTTGGACCCTGCTGGGCATCACGGCCGCCTTGTCCTTGTTTGCGGGTGGCGTGACCTACGCGACGGCGCAGTCCATCAATGAGACCCGCCGGCTGTCGGACGAGCAGCGGAAGGCGACCCTGGAATACTTGAGGAACAAGGAAGAGGAACTGCGCGTTCTGCGGGAGACCGAAGCCAAGAAGATGGCGGAGGAAAACCGTGGCTGGGAAAACCGCTCGGCCGTGATTCGCAAGGACTACTTCAAGGCCCTGGACAACCTGCGCGATAAGAACAAGGAGATTATCGAAAGCGACCGGCAGGCCATGCAGTCGATTCTGGCTTCGCAAGAGCGCGTGGTGGCCGCCTACCGCAGCACCGCCACTGCCGCGCTGCGCATTGTCCAAGATTCGCAGAATCGGCGCGTCACCCTGGAAAGCCAGGCGTCGGACAAACTCTTCAAGGATCGTCTCGACATGCTCTACGGGCAGCAGGATGCCGAGCGCCGGGCGGACGCTACCTTGCGCCGAAGCTGGGATTTGGAAGCCCAAGGTCTCAAGGCCCTGGGCAACGCGCAGACCCAGGAAGATGTGCAGCACGCGCAGGCGGTTCTACAACGCGCGAAGTCCTACCTGGACGAGGGCACGGCCCTCGCCAAGACGACGGACAACACCTGGCTCAAGTACCAGGCCGAGCGCAGCATCTTGTCTAACATGGATGGTCAGATCAAGGCCGAGAAGCAGTTGGAACAACTGCAAGCCGCGCGGGCACAAAAGCTGGCGGACGAGGCTGCCAAGGAACAGCAGCGGCTCGACACGATGAAGAGCCTGATGAAGGCCATCCTGGCGGACCTGCAAACCTTCGACAAGCATGGCGCGAAGTCGCCCGGCGAGTTGGCTGCGCAACAGGCCCGGCTCGGCGAGAACCTTGGCAAGTTCCAGAAGGAGTGGATGGGCGGGCAAAAGGTCGAAGTCGCCGATCTGCTGGCCTTTGATTCACTTCAGCGCCGCGTGGCGCTGGCCCTGGAAGGCGGCGTCTCGCAAGCCGAGGTGGGGAAACTCTTTGCATCCCCGAAGACCTTTGCCGACTTCCGCCAAGAGATCGAGAAGGGCATTGGCCCGGTGCAGGTCATGCTCCAGATGGCGACGATAGGCAACCAGCGGCTCTGGGAAGCGACGAAGGGCATGACGGCCGAGGAGTCGATGCAAGTCTACTCGCAAGAGTTGCAGCGCTCGACCGAGATCATCAACAAGTTCAACGAGAATCGTTCGGCTCTGGTTTCGGCGAACAAGGCCGTGCAACTAACGCAGGGCGAAGTCAGCGCCGCCCTGGATCGCTGGGTGTCGGTCGGCTGGGTCAAGGACGTGCGCGACCTGGGCGGCACCTGGGAGATGTTCACGCACCATGTCGAGAACACCCCGCTGGTCAAGCAGGCCCGTGAGGAACTTGTGAAGGCCGCCGCCAAGTTTACGACGCCGGGTGCCGTGGTCTCGACGGCGGATTTGGACAAGCTCCAAGCGGCGTACAACCTGTACCTCGGGGTGCTCAAGCCGAGTGAGAAGAGCAAAACCGCGTTGGACGAGGCCCTGCGGAAGGCATCGGGGATGGTCGGGGCTGCACAACAAGTCCAGACCTTGACCGAGGGCTTGAACGCGATGGAAGGCTCGGCGAACGAAGCCATGCAACAGCGGCCTCTCTTGGAGCGGGCCTTGAAGGCGGCGGAAGCCTTGAAGACCACCGAAGAGGCGGCCCGCAAGGCGAAGGAAAGCACGGACGGCGCACAGACCAGCGCCGAGGGTGCCGGGAAGGCCCTGTCGCAGGTGTCCCAGATCAACATGAGCGGCCTGGTCAGCCAGATTCAAGACATGGCCAGCGCCATGTGGGACGTGGCCAATGCCTCCCAGATGTCGCAAGTCGGGTCGATGATGGCCTCCCACGGCGGGGCGGCATGGAAGTTCCTGGCCGGCGGCGGCCCGGCAGGCACGGACGTGATTCCGGCGATGCTCTCGCCGGGCGAGGTGGTGATTAACGCCGCCTCGGCACGGCGGTTCGCTTCGCAACTGACCGCGATCAATGCCGGCGTAATGCCGGTCTACCGCAGCGAAGGCGGGAGCGTCACCAACGTCGGTGACATTAACGTGACTGTGAATGGCGGCGGAACCAGCCGCCAGACGGCTAGGTCCATCGCCACTGAGTTGAGAAGGGAACTGCGGCGTGGCACGGCAACCCTGTAACCCTTTTACTTGAGAGGAAAACCCATGAGCGTCAGTCAAATGAACGTGAGTCAGAACGCGGGTTGCAGCGTGGTCCGCGCCCGCAAGGCCGAAGACCAACTGGAACCGCGCGGCCGGTTCGTCGTCGAGCACTTCCGCAACGGCGTGAAGATCGGCCAGTACGAGTTCCCCAACGGCATTACCAACGAGGGGAAGAACAAGCTGTTGGACGTGATGTTCCACGGCGTCTCGGCCATCACGACCTGGTATCTGGGGATGATTAACAACGCGGGCTACACCGCGTTGGCCGCCGGAGACACCTACGTGAACATCACCCAGGCGGGCGACCAGTGGGGCGAGTTCACCGCCTACACGGATGCGGCCAACGGCAGCAGCGCCAGCACCCGTCCGACATGGACCGAGGGCGCGGCAGCCAGCCAGGCCATCACCAATGGCAGCCCGGTGGTCTTCGACATCACCGACACCGGCACCGTCAAGGGGCTGTTCCTGGTAGGCGGCATCGCCAACGCCCAGAACAAGAGTAACCACGAGGCCGGCGGCGTGCTGTGGGCCACGGCCCTGTTCGGCACCGGCGACGTGGCGGTCAACGCCGCCGACCAGTTGAAGGTGACGTACACCGTCAGCGCATAACGGGACTCCCTCGCCAGAGGTCGAGCGGTGGCTTCCACAAGAAGCCCCGCTCGGCCTTTCTTCCCTCTTTCTCTGTGAGGAATCACGATGGCCTACGAACGATTTGCAAACGGCGGACTGTCTTCGCTGGCGGCGGGGATCGACGACAGCGTGCTGGCCTTGACGGTCAAGTCGGCTGTCGGATTCCCCACCGGCGGCAACTTCCGCATTGTCGTCGAGAGCGAGATCATGCTGGTCACGGACGTGCAGGGCAAGGTCTTCACGGTCACGCGGGCGCAGGAAGGAACGAGTGCGGCCAGCCACCTTGCCGACGCCGCCGTCTTCCACATCTTGACGGCCGGTTCCCTGGCCCAGCGGGACATCGAGCAGTTCGCCACCGGCGCGATCGCCAGCCGCGATGCGGCCGGGCAGGCGGGGCGGCTCTATCTGCCGACCGAGGGCCTAGTGCATCAGGACAACGGCTCGCTGTGGGACATGCTGCCTTTGAGCCGCATGACGCCTCCGGCCGCCGCTGACTTCGCCTGGGTCAACCAGGGAACTTCGACGGTTGCCGATACGAAGGGAATGATGGTGTTGACAAGCCAGAGTTCGGCTGCGGCCGACAGTTTGCGATGCCTGGTCAAGAGCGCGCCCGGTACGCCGTATGAAATCACGGTCGCCATGACGGCCCAGAATCCTATCTATACCAGTTCCACCACAATCCCACAGTTTGGCATCTGCTGGCGCGAGAGCGGATCGGGCAAACTGCTCACCTACGGCTGGGGCGGTAACAACTATCCGGGCTATTTCTACTATGCCCAGTGGACGAACGCCACGACGCTTTCCGGCGGCCAGTTCGCTTATGGTGCGCCGCTCATTTCACCGTTCTGGGTTCGGTTCTCGGACGATGGTGTGAATCGTCTCGTCAAGGTTTCCAGCGACGGGTTCAACTTCGTGCCCGTCCAAGCCGCTCAAGGGCGCACGGTGTTTCTCACGGCCGATCAGGTCGGCGTGTTTGCCAACAGTTGGAAAACCTCCAACGGCATCCCGCGCGTCATTTCCTTTCTGCATTGGAGGCAAGCATAATGGCCGAGCAATTCAAGAACCTTGCCAGCACTACGCTCAGCGCCGACATCGACAACTCCACTACGTCGGTCGGCGTGGCCAGCGCGATGGGCTTTACGGGCGGCGACTTCCGCATCCTCGTGGACAGCGAGATTATGAAGGTCACGGGTGTCAGCGGGACGACTCTGACCGTCGTTCGCCACCAGGAAGGAACGTCGGCCACGGCGCACAGCAACGGCGCGGCGGTCAAGCACGTCCTAACGGCCGGCGCACTGGACGCCCACGACCAGAACGATCTGGCGGCCTACGACACGTTCGCCAATCGGCCCGCCGCCGGCACGCCCGGCCGCATCTTCCTGCCCAGCGACGGCCTGTTCATCGAGCGCGACAATGGCTCGACCTGGGAGAAGTTCGGCCCGATCTGGCCCATGACTCCTCCAGCAGCGGCCGATTTCGCCACCTGGGTGAATCAGGGCACGGCGAGCATCACGGACAACAAAGGGGCCATCTGGCTGTACTCACCGTATGCCGCCTCGGAGAATCTTCGTTGCCGTGTGAAGGCTTATCCCGCCACACCGTTCACGGTGGAGATGATCTTCCTGCCGAATGTCTGGATGTACACCGGCAACATTGCTATGGGTCTTTGTATCCGGGACTCCGTGAGCCTCAAGCTCACTTGTTTCGGACCTGGCGGCAGCAGCACCGATCTGAACATCAAGGGTTGCAATTACACCAGCCCTACGTCGCTTAGCGGCACTCCCACAGGTTGGCCGAGCGCTACGCACTTCGCAGAGTCGTCCCTGTGCTTCCTCAAGTATTACGACGACGGCACCACCAATCGCGTCATTTCGGTCTCCGTCGATGGCGTCACCTGGACGCAATTGCTCAGCATCGCTCGAACCGACTTCATTACGCCCAACCAGATTGGGATGTTCGTCAACTCTGTCTGTGGCAATTCCTCGCCGTATGCGGACATCGGCATGACGGTCCTAAGTTGGAGGCAATACTAATGACTGAGAAGTTTTCCAATAAATCCGTCACCACGCTGTCGGCCGCAATCAGCACGACGACTGCCATCAGTTGCACGGTGACAGACGCCACGGGCTTCCCGGCAAGCGGGAACTTCCGCATCAAGATCGACGGCGAAATCCTCATTGTCACCGGCGTGGCAGGGGCCGTGTTCACCGTCACGCGCGGGGCCGAGGGGACCACGGCTGCTACGCACGCCAGCGGGGCTGACGTGATCCATTTGCTCACCAAAGGCAGCTTGGAGGCGCGAGTCGCCAACCGCTTCATTTCCGACATCTATGCCAACAAGCCTGCCGCCGGAGTCAAGGGACGGCTGTTCCTTCCTTCGGACGGCCTCTTCCTCGAATACGACGACGGGGCAGCGTGGCGTCAATACGGGCCGTTTCGGCGGCTCAAAGCGCCGCCGCAGACCGGCTGGTCGTGGGTGAACCAGGGCAACGCCACAGCGACGTTTACCGGCGGCGCTCTGCTCCTGGAAGACCCCGATTTGGACGCCACCAATCCGCAGCTTCGCCTCTATGTCCGGGGCCTGGCTGCCGGGGCAACCAGTGTCGTGGCGGCGTTTACCTACAACGGGGCTGCCTCTATATCGGGTCCGAGGGCAGGCTTCTGTGCGCGATGTGTGGGCGGGACGGACGACGGCAACCTGACCACTCTCGGTCTTCGGGAGACGGCGGCCAGTGCGTACCCCTTCCTCGAATACATCAATTACACGTCTCCGACCGCAGTGGAGTCCACGCCCTCGGGGGACGGTCGAAATATCTGGCCGTCCCATCGAGTGTTCTGGGTCAAGTATGCTTGGGAAGGCACCTACAAACGCTGGTACTACTCGATGGAAGGTGTGAACTGGATCAAGTGGTTTGAGGACACGATTTCCAGCTATAACGCGCCCAGCCAGTTCGGCATCTTCATTGACCCAATCAACAATGCCCAGAAGATCTCCTTGTCCCTGCTCCACTGGGAAGAGAGTTAAGCGATGGCGCAGACCAGTCAGCTAGCTACTGCTGACTCCCTGCTGGCGAACGTCCAACTGGCGTTCGCGGTTGCCGACCTGACGCCGCCTTCGATTACGACGCAGAGCGGCCGACTCGGCTGGCAACTGGGAGACACGATTCTTGCCCTCGGCGGGGTGGTTGGTCCCTTGACCTTCAATCTCTCGACCGAGAGCGTGCTGGCGCTTGCGCAGACGGCGGACCCGGCCCCGACGTTCGTGGCCCACCCCTCGCCGCATTGGGCCTTGGGCGGCCATGACGCCGAACTGGGCGTGATGGAGCCGGGATTCACGGGCGCGGACAATCCCGGCCCCACGGTCACGACCCAGACTGGCCGGCTTAGCTGGCTGTTGGGTGATACCGTTCTTGGCTTGGACGGCGTGGTTGGGCCGCGCACCTTCTGCATGACCGCCGCGAGCGTGCTGGCGATCGCGCAGGTGGCGGACCCTGCCCCGACCTTCGTGGCCCATGCCTCGCCGCATTGGACCTTGGGCGGTCACGACTCCCAACCGGGCGGCATGGAATTGGCCTTTGCTGGGGCGGCAGCGCCTCGGCCGTTGACGGGCACCCGGACGGGCAAACTGGGCACGGTCTATTCGTTGTTGGGCGGTGTGCGGCTGGCCCTCGGGGAGCAAGAGGGCGAAGCCCTCCCCGGCGTCGAAGTAACGGCCGAGAGCGTCTTGTCGCTGTCCAGCGAGGCGGCGGTGGGCATCGTGCGCAGCCGCGCAGCCACCAGCACGCTTGACTTGGTGGCCACGGCCGGGCGCAACAACCTGCTGGACGCCGGTGCCGAGTCTACGATCAGCCCCGATGCGACGGCGAGCTTTGCGGTCGCGCGGGCGGTGGCGGCCGAGAATACCCTGGACCTGACGACCGAGGCCGGGCGTAACAACCTTCTCGACGCCAGTGCCGAGAGCACTTTGGAACTGACGGATGCGGCCGGTCGCAATAACCTGTTGACCGGTGCCGCTGAGTCCACGATCAGCGCCGACGTGACGGTGACTGCTGCGGCCGTGCGGCTGTTGGCGGCCGAGAGCGTGCTTGAGTTGACGGACGAGGCCGAGAGCGCCGCCCTTCCGCTCTTCGCTGAATCCGAGTTGAGCCTGGACACCACGGCGGCCTTCACGGTTGCACGGGCGGTGGCGGCCGAGAGCATCCTTGACCTGGTGGACGAGGCGGGGCGGAATAATCTGCTCAATGCCTCTGCCGAGTCCACGGTCGCGTTGACGGTTGAAGCCGAGCGCAACAACTTGCTTGACGCTTCGGCGGAGTCCATCCTGATCCTGACGACTGAGGCCGGGCGTAACAACCTGCTCAGCGCCTCGGCTGAGTCCACCTTGAGCCTGACGGCGACGGCTGCAACCGGCCGCCCGTTGTCGGCGGCGGAAACCAGCGAACTGGAGTTGACCGACGAGGCCACGGTCCTTCACCTTGTCCCCGTGCTGGCTGATGCCTGGGATTGGCTGCCTTTGTGGGACCAGGCGGACGTGGTGGTGGTGCGGGCACTCTCGGCTCAGAACACCATCGAATTGGCGCAGAGTGAGCACACCGCGCGGCCGTGGTACGTGTCGGCGCATACCCCGGTCCAGACCATCGAACTGGCCTACGACGCGCAGGCTGACGACCTGGTTGAGCAAATCACTGGCCTGGACGTTTCGGCGGCCGTGGCCCGTCCGCTGACGGCATCCGCCCAGCACTCGATTTCCTTGAGCCAGTCGGCCTCGGTCTACAAGGTCAAGCCGACCGCCATCGAAGTGTCAGCCGAGAGCGTCCTGGAATTGTTGGGTGAAGTTGGCACGAGGAATCAGACCGGGGAGGCCGGCAACTGGCTGCTGCTCTCGCAAAATGCCTCCGTCGATAGGTGCAGGGTCGCCAAGTCTGCGTTGGACTTGACGACCGAGGCGGCCGTGCTGTTGAGCGTGTCGCGCGGCGCGGCGTCGGCGCTGAACCTCCACCAGGCGGCGGCCTACAGCATCGTCTTTGGCGGCGTGCTTCAGCAGTACAATCCGTTCGTTGGCGCAGGGGCGGCGGGATCGCCGACGCCTCCGCCGGTGACGGTCGGCCCGGCGGAGCATACGCCGATTCCGTTCCGGTTGTTCTATCCGGCGGAAGGCGTTGTCACCGATTCGCTGATCTTGCGAGCGCCGAACCTCGGCAACAAGGACCGCCTCAGCTTCAATCGCATCCTGCGGGAGACGCGCGGCGGCACGCTGATCGTCTTCGCCGATCCGATCTGGCCGAAGATTCAGACCCTCGTGCTGACCTTCTCCGGCCTGCGGAGTGTCCAAACCCAGCAGTTGCTCACCTTCCTGGACGCCCACCTGGGTGAAGAGATCGGCCTACTCGACTGGGAAGGCCGGGTCTGGAAGGGCATCATCACGTCGCCGACCGATCCGGTCGTCCAGGACGGCCGCGATAGTTTCTCGGCGAGCATGGAGTTCGAGGGCGAGTTGGTTCCGGCGTAAGGCGAGGAGAGATCATGTTCACGCTGCAAGCCCCTTATCCGATGTTGCAGACCACAACGCTGCTGCCTAACCCGCAGCTTAGCGACCAGGAGGGGCTAACGGCGACGGTCACTCGCAAGACGGCGATGGACGGCACGCGATACACCTATGTCAAGCGCAAGGGCGACCGCCGGAAGTTGAAGTGGTCGTTCCGGGTGATGCGCAACAAGGGCCTCGAACTGCGGGCCTTCCTCTTCGCCTACTTCGCCTCCCCGGTGAAGATCGTTGACCACAACGGCCGGGTCTGGGTCGGCAACTTCACGAACAATCCATTCGAGTTCGACACCTCCGAGAAGGCAGGGCCGGCGATTAGTCCCTGGCCGCTCGGCGAGGCGCAGATGATCGACTTGGAGTTTGAGGGAGTAGAGCAGTGAGAAACATATCCGACGCTGGACTAGCAAAGCTGGCTGCCCGCTGCGGCAACGAACCCATCACCATCATCGAGGTGGACTGGGTGGATGGCAGCACGGCGGTCTACGCCGACCGCACCGTGGGGACGATTCCAGGGCGGATCGTGGAGGTCGGCGACCTGGATAACGTCGTCAACGTGAGTGCCAACAGCGGGTCACAAGAGCTTGCCGTGACGCTCGACG
>Ga0315289_10015377_pt1 | contig 10624 bp, 14 predicted proteins | sample YL17G11_40_MG_FD_203452 | JGI IMG/M metagenome (GOLD analysis project Ga0315289, IMG submission 203452) | Sediment microbial communities from Yellowstone Lake, YNP, Wyoming, USA - YL17G11_40 | ecosystem: Environmental > Aquatic > Freshwater > Lake > Sediment | place: USA: Wyoming | collected...
ATCTTGATACGTTCGTTGTCGTGATCAAGAGCACTGTCTATCCTGGATTTACAGAGGAGATGCAGAACAAGTTCCTTCCAATGAGGATCACGTTCTCTCCTGAATTCCTCACCGAGAAGAACAGCGTTCAGGATTTCAAGGAGACAAACAGGATCATCGTCGGTGGAGATGAAGATGATGCCGTCATCGTCTGCAAATACTTTGCCGAAGCAGATCCTGCTCGCCTGGAGCTTGAAGATCCTTGGAAGCGTCGTCTGATCATGCAGACTGATCCAACCACGGCCGAGATGGTCAAGCTTTACGCCAACGGTATTCTGACAGCGAAGGTGATCTTCTCGAACGAGGTCTACCAGATCTGTCAGAAGCTCGGAACGAACTATGAAGAGGTTCGAATGTTGGCAGTTCTCGACAGTCGAATCGGAGCCGGGCACACGATCGTCCCAGGTCCAGATGGACAACTTGGGTATGGAGGTCACTGCTTCCCTAAGGATATCCAGAACCTTCGAGCGGTCGCTAAACAATGTGGCGTGCAAGAGAAGATGTTCACGGCTATGATCGATCGAAATGATGAACTTCGAGAGAACAAGGATTGGCTGGAAATGAAAGAGCGAGCTGTCACGGAGAACTAATGTTAACGTACGTCTTCGATCTGGATGGAACGATCTGTACTCAAGGGCGTACGGGAACGTATCACCTCATGCAGCCGATTTCGAAGATGGTTGAGAAGGTGAACAGCCTCTACATGGCCGGTCATCGTATCATCATCTTCACCGCACGCGGGATGGTTACATGTAAGGGTAATGTCGATCAGATCTGGAAAGACTACGGACCGATGACTCTTGACTGGCTGGACAGGAACGGTGTTCTCTTCCACGAATTGAAGTTCGGGAAACCGGCCGCCGATTTCTATGTGGACGATAAGGGAGTGAATGCTGATGACTTCATCAATCTCTAAGATTGATTCCTACAAGACAATTGCCGAAGCAATCATAGAAGACGGCAAAGGTAGATTCGGTCCATCTGGATATAGTCGCGTCGTCTTCACGAATGGCTGCTTTGACATCCTTCATCCAGGTCACATCAAGCTGCTCAAGGAGTGTCGCTCCTTGGCCGGTCCGAAGGGCACCGTTGTCGTCGGAGTGAATTCTGATGCGTCAGTGAAGAGGATTAAGGGGTCAACTCGTCCGTTCACAGATGAACGCTCGAGGTGCATTATGCTCATCAGCCTGAAAGCTGTCGACTATGCTGCGACGTTCGATGAAGACACACCCCTTAAGATGATTGAAGCCATCATGCCTGACGTCGTCGTGAAAGGGTCCGATTATAGAGGAAAAGAAGTTGTCGGCTCTAAACTCGCTCAGGTAGTCCTAGTGAACGTAGAAGAAGGTATGTCATCTACTTCTATCATCGATAGGATTAAGAACAATGTCGGAGTCTGAAAACGTAAAGAGAGTCCTGGTGGTCGGCGACGTGATGGTCGATCGGTATTTTTATGTGGGATCTACCAGGCAAGCACCTGAGGCACCAATTCCTGTCTGGGACAAGATAGAGCACGAGAATCGCCTTGGAGGCGCTGCCAACGTGGCTCATAACTTGAAAGCTCTTGGTGGAGAAGACATCGAGGTCTTTCTGGCAGGCATCGTTGAGAATGAAGCAAAGAAGATGATCGGAAAAATTGGCATCAATACGATCCTCTGCGCTGGGTTTGATACGATGTACAAGGACAGGTATGTCGACAAGAACACAATGAAAATTGTGTTTAGGTGTGACAACATCAAAGAATTTCATAGGCAAAGTCTTGAGACATTCGAACTGTCACTTCGACATTTTCTCGAAGGACATCAATTCGATGCAGTAATTTTCTCAGACTATAACAAGGGATCGATAGGAAAGAACATCGTTGATCTTGTTTCTCCTCATGCAAAACTGAAAGTAGTAGATTCCAAGAGACTCGATCTTTCAATCTATCGAGGTATGGATATTTTGAAAGTGAACGAGATGGAATATGGTTCGCAGGGTTCGTGTTCTGCATATCCATATGTGGAAGGTTTGTTCGAACACGTCGTTGTTACCAAAGGTGCCAAGGGCGCAGAACTCCGCCAGGCTGAGAAAGGTCAGGAGGTAGCGCAAGAGGGAGTTGTAAACCTGAAGTACGTCGTGCATTCGGAAAACTTTCCAAGCATTTCAGTTCAGGCAAAGGATGTAACAGGGTGTGGTGACACACATACTGCAGCTATGACATTTTCTCTTCTTAAGAACAGTGATGTTCGTATGGCGGTAAAATTTGCCAACGAATGTGCTAGAAATGTAGTGCAGAAATTCGGAACAAGTGTGGTGTCAAAATGATTGTCATCTCGCGACCCCTTTGTATACAATGGCTTTAATGGAGGCAATATGAAACTCGGCGAAGACGTGTTGTTGGAGATTGTAGAAATTGTGAGAACTGGACTTGTTGAAAATAGAGATATCTCAGATATGCTTAGAGATATCGAACTTGAGCAACCAACTCAGGTTGACGATATGAGCCCTCGTCGCGTTTGCCTTTCACGTGAGTACAAGGAACGCAAGGGTCGAGTGGCCTAATGCAAAAGTCTTGTCTGAGATGTCAAACCTCTTTCGAAGGGAAACATCAAAGCAAGTGAAAGATAATCCAGAGTTCTTTCGTTCTGCTATTTCATATCTGGAAGGGGATACATAACTTGCCAACTTATGTTTACAAGTGTCCCTCATGTGGGAAACAGATCGAGCTTATCCAGAAGATCTCCGAGAAGGCAGAACCTCAATGCCCAGATGTTGAATGTGGAGCAAAGATGGAGACAGTTATCGTTCCTACGACCTTTGTCCTCAAAGGATCATGTTGGGCAAAGGATGGGTACAAAAAATGAACGTTCTTACAGGTCTTCTGCTTTCTCTTTCCTTGCTGGCAAATGTGACCTTGTTATTCGTAGTCGTCAGATTTAGCCGACGACTTCTCCAGTTCGACGAACTTTTTGAAATGTTGGCAAGAGACATTGATCTGAATGTAGCCTTCTTTGATAAGCTTCTTGCCACTCCGTTGTTTGATGACTCTCAAGAGGTCAGAACAGCAAATCAGAATATGCTCACGATCTCAAAACGTCTTGATGAATTCGTCAGACGGATGGAAGAAACAACCAACAAGAAATTGCGACCCGAGGTTGTCATCCCGAATCCTCCAGTCACGAAGTAAGGAGATACAGTGGCACAATATTTCAATAAGCAGACAGACATTGCGCTTGAAGAATTTCTCAGTACCAATGATCAGAAGGAGAAGCACGAGATTTTTGACAAGCGAATCAGGCCTGCCTTTGAAAAACTTGTAGAGAATCTCATCTTCGTCTATGGGTTTTACAAATTGGATGATGTAGAGACTCTGAAACGAGAGGGACTTTCAAATCTCTACGAGATGATTCCCAAGTTCGATCCCACAAAAGGTACCAAGGGATTCTCCTACTTCAACGTTGTAGCCAAGAACTGGTTCATTCAAAAGAGCAAGGAACGAAGTAAGAAGAACAGGATCGAAAGTGAATTGCATGTCGATCTTGACCATGAATCTGTCTCAAGCGATCCAAACTTTTCAATCGCTCCTTACGAAGCTCAGGTGGAAGATCGTGAACGATGGCTCATGTTTTACGATGCAATGGACTCTTGGAGGGATCGTCTAACGAAGAAGACAGAGACGCAAGTTTTAGAAGCTGTCATCTTCATCATGAGAAATCCAGATCTCGTGCCTATCTATAACAAGAAGGCCGTGTACCTCTATCTGAGAGAATTGACAAGCTTGAACACGAAGCAGGTGGTTGTGAATCTCAAGAAGATCAAGGCCCTGTACGATGAATGGAAGGATGACTACGATAGTAACGGGGGTCTAAGCGATGGAAAAGAGGACAGAGGATCTCTTCGAAGAGATATTGAAGAATGCTCGTAGTGATCGCAAGACCGTAGAAAAGGTCCGCGACGAGTTGATCAAGCTAACATCCCAACCCGAAGTAATGGTAGAGGGGATGGCGATGATCACCGTCGCGGAGAATGTTGCGAAGCTTTCTGACGTTCTGACCAAGATGAATGCTCAACTTGTTGAGCTTACCAAAGTCAGTGTTAAGACAGAAGCTCCAACAGACGTCAAGAAAGTAACCGACGCCGACTCGATCTTTGATGAGATCGAGATGTCTGGAACAACGGACCAGACCAACTAATATGTCAAGCGGCGGATTCACTAGAGATAAGTTTCGCAGACCAGAGTTACTCTTCCAAGAGATTCTTAGGAAGGGCGCTCAAGGAATGTACCAAGAACGAAATGAGCTTATCCCGTTCCTTCATAGGGCATTGGTGATAGGAGTTGACGTCGACGGCGGAAAACTTGAAAATCCAACGGCCAATGGAACAGTGTCTCATAAAGTTGGCGACAAAAAGTTTGATGTACCAGCCAGATCTGGACCAGAAAATCCGCCCAATAGTATCAAGGCACGCATAATTTCAGACGGGGCAGATAAGTTTTCGTTAGATGACGACCTCCGCGTGTTTTGGCCATTCTTTCCAGAAAATATATCTGTTCCTATCAAGCCCGGCGAGCATGTATACGTCATGTTCGAAGATTCAGAAAAGCTGCATGGTCTGTGGATAACGAAGGTTCCTGGACACTCCGGAATGAATTACGCACCCGGGAGTAAATTTTTCAAACCAACAGAGACGACGCCTCTGGCAAGTAAGTTTCCAGATACAGCATCTGTTAAGTCAGCAGAAAAGAAAAAATTCGACAAAGATTCTGACGCGTCTGAGACAACTTCTGGAAATAAATTAAGCTCTCTTTTCAAGTGAGAATTGTATGTCATCAGATATCGTCATAGAAAAGGTTCCTCGTTTTACAAGACGCTATGGTGATTATGTTGTTGAGGGTTCGAATAACACAACAATCATCATGGGAACAGATAGGGCCAAGAAAGGTCCTGCGACTAGAGCAGATGGGTTGGGGCATATCAATGCTGCCAATAAAGGTGCTGGCACCGGTACTGTTCACATCATAGCGGGAAGGGCCGCCGAGGACCCAGACCTGGCCAAGGATGATTCGTATTTGTACCTGACTAGGAAATCCAAGGTGGACGACAACCTGGGACTGGCGGGGGTCGAGCAGGCCCAGAACGAAAAGCCAGGTGCCATCCTGAAGTCAGACCTGATCCGTATCGTTGGTCGCAAGGACATCAAGGTCTGCGCCAATGATGACGACAAACACTATTTGTTCATGGACGGGAAGAAAATTTTCATCAGGATGGGAAGCAAGAATACCATTGAGATGGATGAGAACAAGATCGACATGATCACGGAAAAATGTCGTATTGTGATGGATACGAAAGAAAGTCATATCTTCGTAAGGATTGGCTCCACAAAAATGAATTTTGATGGAAGTGAGATCAAGATAGATTCTCCAAAAGTTCACTTGACTGGCGGATGTGAAGCTCCATGGGACGATCTGTTCGTCGCAATGGTTGGCATGATGGAGAATCACAACCACATGTCAGCCGTCGGTCCAACAACTCCTGCGCTCGTGGGACCTGCCACAGCTACTCCAGATGCGACGCTCACAACTAAGAAGACTGCTTGGGACTCTAAGGTGAAGAGCTGATGCCTCTCGTGATGCCGACATTGGCTTCTGCTTTGGCCGATGCTTTCACGAAACAACTAGCTGTTACTTCTGGAGATGTCAAGAGTCCGAAGATCACTACAGATCTGGCTGACGATCTTGGGAAGGCATACCATTCGTATGCATCTGCTGCCCTCTGTAGTGGAATGTCTGCCACTGGTGGAGATGGAAGTAAGGTTGCAGCTGCGCTTAAGAACAACAACTATTTCGATGGTTGGGAGCAGGGTGTTAAGGACTATTGGGACGCAGTCTCCTTTGCAGGAGGAGGATTTATTCCAAAGAATCCAGCTAGCTCGAGCGGGATTTCAGGTTTGAAAAGTGATGTCAGAGCACTCCTAGGAAAGCCAGCTGGGACAGCTGAAGTGACAGTTCCGAATCTGATTCCTGCTTTCTGCACACTTCTGGCGACAGTTCTAGACACTCACACGAAGCAGGTTACTGCTCTTACAACAACCACTTCCACTCCTCCAGTTGTTGTTGCAAAAGCTCCGATATCTTGATTGGGTAGAATCTAAGAGGTAGTCCTACTTATCCGAGAGGACGATCCATGCCACTAGGTTTCACCCTTCCATTTTCTAAAACTACCGGCTCTATCGGTCACTTCGAAACTACCGATAAAGACATAGACGCCGTTAGGGAAGATCTAAAATCTCTACTCTTGACCAACTGGGGAGAGAGGGTATGTCACTATTCTTTGGGTTGTAATTTCAAGGAGTTTCTCTTTGAGACACTTCATGCCGAAGAATTGAAATCCAGAGTGATCGATAGAATCAACAACCAAATAGAAACATGGCTTCCTTTTGTTTTCATTCGAAATATCGACATTCTACTAGAAGACGATGATACCAATGTTCCCGAGAATGGAATGAAAGTCAATATGGAATTCGGTCTCATTTCAAGACCAGATCTGTCTAGCAGATTAGAGGTCATAGTTTCACGGTGATGGAGAAGTGATATGACTATCGATTTCAAAGAGCGTGCTATCAAATATCTTGGAAGAGACTTCCAGAGTGCAAAGCGCGATCTCATGGAGTTCACCAAAGCTCACCACTCTGGCGTCTTTCAAGATTTCAATGAGACATCTCCAGGAATGGCACTCCTTGAATTGACAGCGTACATCGGAGACGTACTTTCGTTCTATCAGGACATGCAATTTGAAGAGTTGAAGCAGGAATCTGCAAGACAGATAGAAAACGTTACATCGTTCGCAAAAGGGCTTGGGTATAGACCCTCTGGAAAACGAGCTGCTCGTGGAATAGTTTCGATTTTCTGTGAGGTTCCCGCAGCGACCGTTAATGGAGCCAGGGTTCCAGATGAATCATATTGTCCAATTATGCACGCAAGCTCAAAGCTTCAGGGGCCTGGAAGCGTTGTATTTGAGACTCTCAATGATATACAATTCAGTGCAAGTGCTCCAACAGAGAACACATCGAAGTATAGGATGGTAACGGGTTCTCAATATGACGCGACAACTGGATTACCAACTCACTTTGCTCTTCGAAAAGACGTCGAGGTAATTGCCGCTGAGACGGTGGCAGATGTTTTTACATTGGGGCCATTCGAACAATTCAAAACAATTCAACTTACACGCGATGACGTCATTGAAGTCTTGTCTGTAAAAGATAGCGATGGAAATGACTGGTTCGAGGTAAGTTATCTTCCCCAGGAAGTGATATTTGATTCGTCGGTGAATGATGGGGTGGACAACAACGTTGTTCCGTATGTTCTAAAACTTCGAGCTGTACCTAGACGTTTCATCATCGATAGAGATCCGTCTACAAAGAAAACTTCTCTCATTTTTGGATCTGGTGATGGCGTAAATTTCGATGATGAACTCATCCCTAATGTATCAGATTTTGCCTTACCAATTTCTGGTAAATCAAATTTTACCACATTCTCTCTAGATCCACAAAACTTTCTCAAAACTAGCACGTTAGGCTTGAGTCCGTATAACACGTCACTGAGTGTGGAATATAGAGTAGGAGGGGGACCTCAAACCAATGTCCCTCAAGGTTCCATAAAAGCTGTTAATTCTGCGCTTCTTGATTTTACCATAACTGGGTTGAATCCTGGGAAAAGATCCGATGTCGTAGGTTCAATCGAATGTCTGAATGTCCAAAAGACAGAAGGCGGGGCTCCCGAGGAAACAATCTCTGAGATTAAAGCAAATAGTCCCGCATTCTTCGCAGCCCAAAATAGAGCTGTAACTCGGGAAGACTACATCTCCAGAGTATTCTCGATGCCTGCAAAGTTCGGCAAGGTCGAGAAGGCGATGGTCCATAGAGATGCCATCAATGCTCTCGCTCTTGACATTCACGTTCTATCAAAAGATGAGAATGGTAACCTCGCACAAGCCACAGAGACCCTGATCAACAATCTTAAGCGTTACCTGGCCCCTTACAGGATGTTGACCGACGGTGTGAACATCCTCCGCACAGACATCATCAACCTGAAGATTGATTTCGGTGTTGTCGTTTCGCCGAAGTACAATAGGACAGAGGTGTTGGCAAAGTGTCTGAGTGTTCTTAAGGACCACCTGAGTGTTGACAACATGGCGATCGGACAGCCGATAGTCATGTCTGATCTTTCATCTCTCCTGCAAAACGTGATCGGGGTCATCTCGGTATACAGTCTCAGTATCAAGAGCGCGTTTGGTCAAATGGATGGCCTTGTCTACGAAGACAACACGGGCAGGTCAGTGAGATTTGACACTCAGGCGTGGACGCAGAACGGAATCCTGTACTGCCCTGAAGGGAAGATCTTCCAGATCAAGTATCCGAACAAGGACATCAACGGGGAGTCCAAGTAAGATGATCTACAGAATCTTTGCTCAGAAGGACACATTCATCTCCGATATTCAGGTGAATGGAATTCAGCGATCGGGTTCAAATTTTGGAGCTTCGGAGATTTTGCATCTCTACAAGAAAGCTCCTCGTTCAGGTTCGATTGGTGTTCCATCCACGGCAAGTATCGCAAGGATTCTGACGCAATTTGATCTTTCTGGTCTCTCAAATATCCCTGACCTTCCTTCATCTGGTGTTAGCTATTTTCTCAAGTTGACAGACGCTCAACATGATCACACACTCCCTTCAAGTTTTGACGTAGAAGTTCAAGCGCTGTCTCAAGGCTGGGATGAAGGAAAGGGAAGGGACGTAGATAATTTTTCAGACAAGGGTGTAGCGAATTGGGTGAAGGCCAAGTCAAACGTATTTTGGTCTTCTTTGGGAGCCGTTGGTAGCGGTTCAATCGCGGTTTCTCACTTCGATGACGGTCATGAAAATCTTGAGGTCGATGTAACAGATGTCGTTACTGCCTGGCTTAATGGATCTCCGAACAATGGTTTTCTTGTAAAGCTTTCTTCATCTCAGGAAGCAGATAGCCAAGACTACTACATCAAGATGTTCCATGGTCGAAACACGTTCTTCAAAGACAAGCGTCCTTATCTAGAAGCTCGTTGGGATGACTCGGTGAAAGATGACAGGAACAACTTCTTCTTTGACGTAAGCGGAACACTCTATCTTCGTCATGCCGTTCGTGGGTACCTCTTCGATATTCCAAGCATCGGAACAGGATCGGTTGCCGTGAAGATCGTCGACGCTTCTGGAACGATCGCGGTAGTTTCCGGATCTCACGTTGGACAATCAGGAGTCTATAGCGCCTCGTTCGTCATTCCGTCGGCAAGCTACTCCGGCTCTCTCTTCCATGACATCTGGTTTGATCCAGCAAATCCTGGAGTCGGTCTCATGACCGGTACATTCGGCATCGGTGACAACCTGAATGTAACAGACATCTCTCCAAAGCGATATTTTGTAAACGTCGTCAACCTTCGAGATTCGTATGAAGATGATGAACACGTCAGATTGAATCTGTTCGTACGTCCGCATGATTACAATCCAGCTCGAGTGCTCACAGCTTCACTCGATGCCAATGGAACGATTATAACCAAGGCATACTATAGGATCACCAACGATCGCACCGACGAGGTCGTGGTGCCCTTCAGCACAGGCACACTGGAATATACGAGACTGTCGTATGATCAGAAGGGAAATTACATGAGCTTCTATATGAGCTCGCTGAGTCCGGGTAACGTGTACAGACTCTCTTTCCTCTTCGACATAGACGGCCAGAGACAATACTTAGCTGATGCTGGTCTCAAATTCAGGGTGGTGTGAAATGGAAGAGAAGGAATTCCGATTTTCGTCCAAGGCGGAGTATGAGGATGAACTCGCGAAGATTCTGAAGTTTACGAACGTTGCCGAGAAAAGCTCGGACCCTCTTTCGAACAAGAGGGTTAAGAAGTTTGAGAAGATGTATGAGGATCTGATTGAAGAATATCTGAGATTCTGTTCTGACGATGGCAAATAAACTTTTCTCTCTTTTCGACGACAAGCTTCGGGCTCCAAGTGAGCTCGTTGCAGGTCCAACTCAAAATCTAGATTCCATCGGGCAAATCATCGATTCAGATGCGATGCTCAGGAAGATACAGGAATTTGAGGTTGTCAGACCAAAGGTAGATTACTCTGACTTCGCGAACTTTGTTTTCTTCAATTCTGCGCTTGATTACTTCAATATCACTGGTGAGAAGCTTCTCAATGAATATCCCTATGATGGGACAGACGAAGACAAACAACACTTTCATAACTCGCTTGATGATTATCAAAGGTATGTCTCTGGTGTTTGGCCGAGAACGAAAAAGGGACACCTGAAATTCTATCCACCTTCTGGATTTGCATTTGTATCGGTTGATGATGTTGGTAAGGAAAATGGTGTAACGCAGACTTCTCTTCTGAATCCAAGCACGGGTTCGTTTTCTGTAGAATTCTGGGCTCTCAATCCTCCTACATTGACAGGCTCCGATGATGTGATGGTCGTCCTACAGAAGGCATCGGGATCGCTAACTGAATCTGGAGTCTCTGTATACTACTCAGGTTCCAACCTGTACTTCAAATGTTCGTCTGGATCAACAGT
>Ga0315289_10015380_pt1 | contig 10622 bp, 12 predicted proteins | sample YL17G11_40_MG_FD_203452 | JGI IMG/M metagenome (GOLD analysis project Ga0315289, IMG submission 203452) | Sediment microbial communities from Yellowstone Lake, YNP, Wyoming, USA - YL17G11_40 | ecosystem: Environmental > Aquatic > Freshwater > Lake > Sediment | place: USA: Wyoming | collected...
GACGGGAGTTACAGCGAACGGGAGCTTGCCTTTTTCAAGGTCGGCCAGGGATACAACATAAGCAAGCCAGAAGGGAAATCGCTTCCAGACAAAGACGAAGAGGAAAACCACGATTTCACTGACGTCTTCAGCGAGATGAGGTTCACCCTCCATCCTCTGGTCTACTGCAAATCACTGATCGGCTATAACCCGTATGAGAATAACCTCAGCTACTATAACATCCTGGTAAACCTTGAAGACCAGCGGGGTGACTACTTCAATATAGGGTACCGGTATGTTCGGGAAGCTATCGAGGGCCTCCATTTCAGATCGAAGGTCAAGCTGTCCAGCGCCTGGGATGGTTTCTATGAGATCAGACGGAATGAGTTTTACCACACCGACATGGAATCAATCTATGGCTTGGATTATAACGCCCAGTGCTGGGGCCTTAAATTCTATTATCGTGAGAGGCCCGCCCAGGAAGGAAGGAAAGCGGAAAACAAATTCGCTCTGATCTTCTCTCTCACGGGTCTCGGAGAAGTCGGCAAGTTCACGGGTGGTATAGATTAAAGGCCTGCCATGAAGAGTCAGGTATTTTTTGCCAGCCTGAAAGCCACCGTACAGAGGAATCTCTTTGACAAAATTGACACCCTGCTGGACAAGACCGGCCTCACCCAGAGAGTCAGCCCTGGTGACCTGGTTGCCATAAAGCTGCACGCTGGCGAAAAGGGAAATACTGCTTTTATCAGGCCCATCTTCATCCGGAAGATTGTAGACCGGGTCAAACAATGCAAGGCAAAACCATTTCTCACCGATGCCAATACCCTCTACCGGGGAGAGCGGGGTGATGCCGTCTCCCACCTTACCATCGCTATTGAACACGGCTTCAACTATGCAGTGGTGAATGCCCCTTTCATCATCGCTGACGGCGTACGGGGCAATACCTATGAAAAGGTACGGGTTAACCAGAGAATATTCAAAGAGGTATACATCGGGGCTGAGATTGTGCACGCTGATGCCCTGATATCCTGCGCCCATTTCAAAGGACATGAGCTCACCGGGTTTGGCGGAGCGCTCAAAAATCTCGGCATGGGCTGCGCCAGCCGCCAGGGAAAGCTCAGCCAGCACTCAAGCCTCTCACCCAAGGTTGACAGTAACCTGTGTACAGCCTGTGAGGAGTGTATACAACGGTGCCCGGCAGAAGCCATTTCCCTTTCCAATCGGAAGGCACGGATAGAGCAGAAAAAATGTATTGGCTGTGCTGAATGTATCACGATCTGTCCGCAGGGCGCCATCCAGATACGGTGGAATGAACCCGTCGAGGTGTTTCAGAAGAAGATGGTTGAGTATGCCTGCGGCGCCTTGAAAGGAAAGGAGAAGAAAGCCCTCTTCCTCAATTTCTTAACCCAGATCAGCCCGGCCTGCGACTGCTACGGTATGGCTGATGTGCCCATTGTACCGGATATTGGAATCCTTGCATCGACTGATCCGGTGGCAATTGACCATGCTTCATGTGATATGGTAAACAATGAAAAAGGCCTTGAAGGCACAGCCCTCAAGGCCAATGTGCAGATAGGGATGGATAAATTTTTAGCGATCTACCCTAAGGTTGACTGGACGATCCAGTTACAGTACGCCGAAGAGATCGGCCTCGGATCAAGGGTGTATGAGCTGGTTGAGATTTAAGTTATAATATTGTAAACTTATCCATGATCATCTTTTAGGAGCAAAAAGGATATGGCAGATATAAGTGACTCTCGCCAAGTGATAGATGAGATTGTAAAAAAGATTGTGACCGAATATTCTCCTCAAAAGGTTATTCTCTTCGGGTCTTATGCTTATGGTCATCCTGACGAAGAGAGCGATCTTGACCTGCTTGTGGTCAAGGATACCGACAAGCGTCCCATCGAAAGATGGATGGATATCAAACGAATCCTGAGGGATCGCAATCGAATCATATCTGTAACTCCTGTTGTCTATACGCCCAAAGAACTTCAAGAGAGACTTGCTCTTGGGGATTTCTTCATTCAAGAAGTGCTGGAGAAAGGAAAAGTGCTTTATGGATGAAGGGCGGAGACAAGCGGCTCTTGAATGGTTCCAGAGAGGATACCGTGACCTTGAAACGGCTCAGTTACTCTATGAAGAACAGGGTTACACCGATATCATTGCCTTCCATATCCAGCAGGCTATTGAGAAGTATCTAAAAGGGTACCTCATTCTCAAAGGTCAACGTCCCCCTCGGATTCATGAATTGGACACCCTCCTTAACCTTGTATCCAAGATAGAGCCAGATTTGTATTCTCCTTACATTGAACTCTGTGAGAAGGCAACCAGATACTATATTGAGGAGCGGTATCCTCCAGGCCCACCAGCCGAATACAGTCGCGATGAAATAAAAGTAGATCTTGACATGGCATGGCAACTGGTAAGGATGATTCGCGAGAAAGCTGGGGTATAAAGTAATATAAACTTTAAGGCAAAGGACTTTTAGAAATACGGGTTGAAAATATACGCCTTAAATTAAGCAGAAGGCCTTGAAGGCACTGCCCTCAAGACCAATCTTCAGAAAGGCAAAGATAAGTTTTCAGGTGTCTATCCGAAAGTGGACTGGACGATCCAGTTACAGTACGCAGAAGAGATCGGCCTCGGATCCCGACAGTACGAACTGATCGAGGTCTAAGGCGTATCCACCTTTTCCTTCAAATCCTTTCCCACCTTAAAAAACGGGCGGCGTTTCGGAGCAACCTTGATGATCCTTCCGGTTTTGGGATTCCTCCCTTCTCTCCCCCGGTACTGCCTGACCTTAAAGCTCCCAAATCCGCGAATCTCTATGCCTTCACCTCTGGAGAGCGCTTCGGTCATGGTGTCGAAGATCGTATTGATTGCCAGCTCTGCTGCTTTCCTTGGTATCTTCGTAGCCTCGAACAACTTCTGGATCAGTTCTGACTTAATCATATTCTTCCCTCTCCTGTAGATTGAATCAAAAAGTTTACCCCAAAAATCTTATCATACAGAATGCAGGTTCCCCTATTCCCCTACCATCTGCATACCTCGCTTATTCCTTCGGCTGAATGTAGTACTTATGCCACGTATCAACAACGGGGAGGGGCTTAGGCCCGACAATCTCAACTAATACCGTTTCGGGCTCAACCAAACGCACGGGCACAACCGACGAGTCTTCCACCCTCACCCCGATAGCCTCAGGGTTGGTAATATCAACTGGAATGGTCTGAGACTTGGCGATACTTACCCTGAGAGGCCGTGCAACCTCCGGTTCCTTTCCGTTTATCTGAGCGATGTTCACATCCAGGATGGTTCCCCGGGCAGCCGGTGCCTGGAGACCTGCCCCCTGTGCATCCGCCGCTGTCGGGACTATGAGTGGCCTCATCAGTATCCCCCCGAGAGACACAGCAATGAGGGTCAGAACTATCCGGGTATAAAGATCCACTTTCAAGATTACTACCTTCTTTTTCATCTTCTCACCTCCCTTGATCCCGCTCGCACATATTTCCGGTATCGTGATGCCGGCCATGCATGCTGATCACGGAAGAGTCCTGCCTCCTCCGTATATTTCTTATCTTTTTCCTGCGGGACAATCCCTCAGGGTACTCGTCATTTACCTGACTGCCCACCCTTTTTCACGGGCAATCTCTTTCAATCTCTCAATCGACTCTTTGGTGGGCCGGGCTGGTGCAGGATTATCAGAGGTAATCCTCTTTCTCTTTGGCGGCTTTCTCGTCCTTTTCTTATCTTCGCTCATCTTCGAAACTCCAAACCTTCTTCTCTCTTTTTTATCAATCACCTTTCCAGGAGCGTCTGTTGAATCCTTTCACCGCTCGCTATTTTTCCTGAAAAACTTTGAGGTGGGTAAATGGGAATTTCTCTCCCCGCCTGAAATGATAACGTTCGCTTACATCAGGGCTGATGAAATGCTTTTTCCCTTTGATGATGACATAAAACTTTTTTTCCTTGATGCCCGTCTTCTTTTGTTTCTTTTTGGGGGCCTTCGTCTTCTTTGTCATCAAACGATCCCTTTCAGTGTATCGATTAACTCATACAACCCTCATCGCCCTTGATTCTTACCGTTCCTTCCAGCCTCCTACGATCCTACCGTAAAGAAAGCGCGCAGTGCCTTTAGCTCTTTCTTCACCTTAATCAGGAGACTTAAATAGTGTTTGTCCTCCAGAGTCAACCTTAGTTGTTCAGGCTCTTTCGTCGATTCTTTTTCCAGCTTCTTCCTTGTCCCGGAAATGGTAAATCCCTCTTCATAGAGCATCTGCTTGATCCTGAAGATCAATTCCAGGTCTTTCTTCCGGTAAAGCCTCTGATTGGTTTTTGTCCTCATCGGCTTGATCATCTTGAATTCTGTTTCCCAGTACCTCAGGATGTACGGTTCCAGGCCGGTGAGCTTGCTCACCTCGCTTATTTTGAAATACATCTTATCTGGAATTAACTTTTCCGTAGCCATAATCACGCAGTCGCATTGTGTGGTTGTTGATTCAATTCCCGTTTCAATACAGGGCTCGCCTTAAACGTCAGGACCTTACGGGATGAGATTTCTATCTCCTGACCGGTCTGGGGATTCCTCCCCCTTCGACTTCTCTTCTTTCGTACCACGAAATTTCCAAAGCCAGAGATCTTTACATTCTCTTCTCTCTCCAAGGTAGCCTTGATAATCTCAAATACCGTATCTACGATCCTGGTTGATTCCCGTTTGGACAGACCCACTTTTTTATTCACACTCTCAATAATCTCTGCCTTGGTCATAACCCCTCCTTCACTCTTTCATATTATATTATGCTATCTAACTTCTACTCCTAATTCCTTTATTAAAAAAGAGGCAATCTTGCCGTGGAAGAGATTTACCTCTTCGTCGGTCAAAGTACGATCATACGCCTGGTATTTGATCCGGTAGGCAAGGCTCTTCTTCCCTTCGGGCACGGGTTTACCCTGGTAAAAATCAAAGAGCGAAACTTCTTCTACCAAATCCAGGCTGAGTCCTTGAATGGCAGATTTCACTCTTTCAGCAGTCACTTCCTGGTTAATGATGAGAGCGATATCCCGGTAAATCGGGGGATATTTGGAAAGCGGTCTGAAGTATCGCGTGCTCTCTGAGCACTGGTAAAGAGCATCACCATCGACCTCAAAGATCAGCGCGCGCTTGTGAAGATCATAGTACGAAAGCAGCTCAGGATGAACCTCTCCCAGGATGCCTATACATTTCCCCCCGATGATGAGCATACCAGATTTCCCGGGATGCAGGCAGGGAACATCCCGAGGGGTTGCGAACTGAACATCCCGTATGTTCAGTTCTTCCAGCATTGCCTCCATGCAACCTTTGATATCGTAAAAGTCTACTTCCTCTTTTGGCATATGCCACACTTCACCAGAACGGAGGCCGGTGATTAATACCGAGGCCATACGCTTCTCTTTTGGGAGGCGACCTTTCTCTTCCTGGATGAAGACCTTCCCCATTTCAAAGAGCTTCAGATCGTAATTTTTCTGATAAATGTTTCTCCTCATGGTGGAAAGGAGCCCAGGGATCAGGGTAGTTCTCATAACCGATTGTGCCTCGGATAGGGGGTTCATGATCTTGAGCGCATGGGTGCGCGGATCAGAGGCAGGAAGTCTCAGTGCATCTATTTCCCCGGGGTCAACGAAACTGTACGTAATGACTTCCTGGAAGCCGCATGCCCTCATGACCCTTCTCACTTTTTCCTCAAAAAGCTGGAGGGGCGACTGCCCTTTGAAAGCAAGCGTATGGGAAGGAAGGCGAGAAGGGATATTATCATATCCGTGAATGCGGGCAACCTCTTCGACCAGATCAATTGGCTGTTTCAAGTCCAGACGGAAACTCGGAGCCACGAGCTCCAGTGTTCCCTGTTCACGTTCCACGGGACTGAGCTCAAGCCTCTTTAGGCAATTCTTTATCTCTTCTTTTTCTATGGCAGTCCCCAGGAGCTGATTCACCCTCCCTACTGTTACCGTGATGCGAGAGGGTAACGGCACATTCGGCGTGGAAGCATCAACGCACCCCTGTGCTATCTGTCCGCCTCCCAGCTGGCTGATGAAGAAGGCAGCACGATCCACGGCATGGACAACCCCCTGCGGGTCTATCCCCCGCTCAAACCTCTGGGAAGCCTCGGTGGAAAGTCCGAGCTTTTTTGAGGTTCTCCGGATTGACCGGGGATTAAAGAGGGCGCTCTCTATGAACAGGTCCACCGTTTCCTGCCTCACCTCGGTGTTTAACCCGCCCATGATCCCCCCTATTGCAACAGCTCTCTCTCCGTCGCAGATCATGAGGGTATCGGGATCAAGTTCCCTCTCAACACTATCGAGGGTAGCAAACTGCTCGCCGGGTTCGGCTCTCTTCACGACAATCCGCCTGCCCCCGAGGAGATCAAAATCAAAGGCATGGAGGGGTTGTCCCCATTCCAACATACAGTAGTTGGTGACATCCACCGCATTGTTAATGGCACGGACACCCAGAGATTCAAGCCTCCTCCTCATCCAGAACGGGGATGGCATAATCTTCGTTCCCGTGATCACCCTTCCGGTATAACGCCAGCAGAGATCAGGAGCCTCTATGGTAACGGAGGTGATCTTCTCTATGCTCTCTCCTTTTTCTACCACAGCAACGTCAGGAAGTCTCATGTTCCTGTTGGTTAAGGCAGCGACTTCCCGGGCAATCCCGATCATGCTCAACCAGTCGGGCCTGTTGGGGGTTATGTTCAGTTCGAGGATATAATCATCCAGCTTAAGGGCGGTAATGAGGTTTTCCCCCACCTGCAATTCTGATGGAAGAATCATGATGCCGGAGGTGTCCTCGCCGAGGCCGAGTTCCACCTCGGAACACATCATTCCAGAGGACCACTCTCCCCGGATTTTCACCCGCTCTATCTTGAAATCGTTCGGCAATGTCGCACCTGATAGGGCTAAGGGCACCTTGTCACCTGCCTTCATGTTCTTAGCGCCACACACAATAGGCAGAGGAGAATTGCCCCCCTTCACCTGACAGAGGGTAAGTCTGTCAGCGTTGGGGTGAGGGAGGACCGATACTACTTCACCTACCACCACGCCTTCTATGGAAGGTGAGCAGCCTGCAATCCCTTCAACCTCGATCCCTCCTCGCGTCAGGATGTCCGCGAGTTCAGAGGGGGAGAGGTCATCAATATTTACATACTCCTTGAGCCAGTTGAAACTGATCTTCATAGCTTAAAACTGTCGTAGAAATCTGAGATCATTTTCGAAGAAAAGACGGATATCGTCAATCCCGTATCTCAGCATAGCAATCCTCTCAATTCCCATGCCAAAGGCAAAACCCGATACCTCTTCAGGATCATAGCCTACCATCCGGAAGACTTCAGGGTGGATAAGGCCTGATCCGAGTATCTCTATCCATCCGGTACCGGAACAAACCCTGCACCCGCTGCCCTGACAGATTACGCATTGGATATCCACTTCTGCGCTCGGCTCGGTGAAGGGAAAGAAACTCGGCCTGAAGCGGAGAGCTGTCTCCTCTCCAAACATCTGGTGGACAAAGACGGTCAACGTCCCCTTCAGATCAGCAAATGATACGCCGCTGTCCACGAAGAAGCCTTCAATCTGGTGAAACATGGGAGAATGGGACACATCCGAATCACAGCGATAGACCTTCCCCGGTGCAATGATTTTTACCGGCGGCTTCTTGCTCTCCATGACTCTGACCTGAACCGGAGAGGTATGCGTCCGGAGCAGGATGTCGTCTGATAGGTAAAAGGTGTCCTGCATGTCCCGCGCAGGGTGATCCCGGGGGATATTCAATGCCTCGAAGTTGTAGTAGTCAAACTCTACTTCCGGTCCCTCTGCTACTTCAAAACCGAGGTTTAAAAAAATTGCCGTTGCCCTTTCGAGCACCTGGGTAATGGGATGAACCTTCCCCAGGGGGACCCTCCTTCCGGGGAGGGTAATATCAATCTTCTCTTCAAATGATTTTTTCTGCTTCTCCTGCCGGGCTGCGAGAAGGGCTTCCTCAATCTCAGATTCCATCTGATTCTTGACACGGTTGAGAATTTCTCCGGCCTCCGGCTTTTCTGCCGGTGAAAGGTTCTTGAGATCCTTCAGCAGGGAAGTGAGTTCACCCTTTCTCCCCAGGAATTGAGCCTTGATCTGTAAAATAGAAGCATTTCCCCTCGCCTCAGAGAGAAGCTGTCTGAACTGGATGTGTAATTTTTCTACCCTATCTTTCAGTGTGTTCATGGCAGAGATGGTTCCAATCAAAGGTTCATTTTTGCCAATTCCACGATCTTGGAAAAACCCTGGGGGTCAGAGACCGCCATATCGGCTAATACCTTCCGGTCAAGCAACACCTTGGCTTTCTTGAGCCCGTTCATGAATTGGCTGTAAGAGAGATTATACAATCGCACGCCAGCACTAATGCGGGTAATCCAGAGGCGACGGAAATCCCTCTTTCTCGTCCTTCTATCCTGGTAGGCATATTTTAATGCCCGATCTACCGTTTCGATGGCACTCCGGAAAAGTCTGCTTCGACCGCCCTGATAGCCCTTGGCAAGCTTGAGAATCTTCTTGTGCTTTCTCCGGGACTTAAATCCTCTTTTGACTCTTGGCATGCAAATCTAACTCCTTTCCTCACGAACAGGGTACGATAAACTTCTTGATCCTGTGGGCATCTGATTTACTCACCAGGGCAGAATGTCGCAGACCTCTTTTCCTTCCCTGAGACTTGCTCGTTAACAGGTGGCTTGCACCTGCCTTGGACCTTTTAATCTTACCCGTTCCTGTTATTTTGAACCTCTTTGTTATGCCGCTCTTGCTCTTTAATTTTGGCATTGAATTGAATCCTTTCTCAGCACGACCCCTCAGGAGCCGGTCTTGGCCTTGGGGGTAATTACCATGATCATATTCCTTCCTTCCATTCTCGCCTCCTGCTCGACGGCGCCTAAATCCATCACCGCTTCCGTAATCCTTCGAAAAACTTCTTTCCCTATTTCCGGATGCGTAATTTCTCTTCCCCGGAAGATCATGGACACTTTCGCCTTATTCCCTTCACTCAAAAACCTCTTGATATGGCGGAGCTTAAACTGAAAATCGTGCTCATCCGTCATCGGCCTGATCTTTACCTCTTTGATGTGAACAATGCCCTGAACTCTCTTCTTCTTACTAGCCTGAGATTTCTTGCTCCGCTGGTACTTAAACTTCCCGTAGTCCATAACCCGGCAGACCGGGGGACTTGCCAAAGGTGAAATCTCAACCAGATCGAGGCTATGCTGTTCTGCCAGAGCTAAGGCCTGGCTGACGGTTAAGATACCTACCTGTTTCCCGTCCGGATCGATTACCCTTACCTCCTTACCTGGGATCTGACGATTAATCCTGAGTTCTTTTGTATCTTTCGTATGCCCACCTCCTGATTAATGAAAAACTTCTTCACACTCTTTCTTGACCAGAGCGATGAAATCCTGAATGTTCATCATCTTCAGGTCTTTGCCGCTTCGATGGCGGGGAGATACCCCGCGGTTCTCCCGCTCCTTATCCCCTACAACCAGCATGTAAGGTACCTTCTGCAATTGAGCTTCCCTGATCTTCAGCCGTAAGTTCTCATTCCGCACATCTTTTTCCACGCGAATCCCTGCATCGCTCAACTGCTGGTAAACGCTCTCTCCATACTCCAGGTCACGGTCAGTGATAGTCAATATCACTGCCTGTACTGGCGATAGCCAGAGAGGAAATGCCCCGGCATAGTGCTCGATCAGGATGCCGAGGAACCTCTCTATTGCACCCAGGATTACCCGGTGGAGCATGACCGGACGGTGCCGCTCTCCATCGCTCCCCACGTAGGTAAGATCGAAGCGCTCCGGTAAGGCAAAATCACACTGGATCGTTGCACACTGCCACTCCCTTCCCAGGACATCCTTGAGCTTCACGTCAATCTTGGGGCCATAAAAAGCTCCCTCGCCCTCATTGATATCATAGGGGAGATTATTCTTTTCCAGTACCTTCCTGAGCGCCCCTGTTGCCCTCTCCCAGTCTTCGTCGCTTCCTATCGTTGAATGAGCGGGACGGGTGGAAAGTTCCAGGCTGTATTCAAATTCGAAGATCTTCATAACGTCTTTTACAAAGTTGATTACCCCCGTGATCTCATCGAAGAGCTGCTCAGGGGTACAGAGGATATGAGCATCATCCTGGGTAAATTCCCTCACCCTGAAAAGACCGTGCAGAACGCCCGATTTCTCATGACGGTGTACGGTACCCAGCTCAAAATACCTCAGGGGAAGGTCACGGTAACTCCTCACCTGTGATTTGTAGATGAGCATGTGGGAAAGGCAGTTCATTGGTTTGAGGCCGTAGTGCTGTCCCTCTACCTCGGTGAAATACATGTTCTCCCGGTAATTATCCCAGTGGCCTGATCTTTTCCACAGCTCTGACTTCAGAATTTCAGGTCCCCTGACGACCTGGTATCCTCTCCTGAGATGTTCTTTGATCTCGTACTGTTCGAGAATCATCCTGATCATCGCCCCTTTGGGGTGGTATATCACCAGCCCTGCTCCCACCTCTTCATGGAAGCTGAAGAGATCCAGTTCCCTGCCCAGCTTCCGGTGATCCCGCTTTTTGGCCTCTTCGATCCTCCTGAGATAATCATCGAGAAG
>Ga0315289_10015381_pt1 | contig 10622 bp, 10 predicted proteins | sample YL17G11_40_MG_FD_203452 | JGI IMG/M metagenome (GOLD analysis project Ga0315289, IMG submission 203452) | Sediment microbial communities from Yellowstone Lake, YNP, Wyoming, USA - YL17G11_40 | ecosystem: Environmental > Aquatic > Freshwater > Lake > Sediment | place: USA: Wyoming | collected...
CAATGAAGCATGTTGGATTAAACGTTGCCGCGGATGCTGCGATGACCTTGGCTTACACGGGCGTTGTCGGAGGAATGGTAATCGCCGTCTGCGATGACCCAGCCATGCATAGCAGCCAGAACGAGCAGGATACTAGATACTTTTCTGTTCACTCTAACTTGCCCTTGCTGGATGCTGGTAATCCTCAAGAAGCATACGAGATGACGCGGGAAGCGTTTGAGATAAGCGAAAAACTGAGATTACCTGTGATTGTTCGTTTGACAACCAGAGTTGCCCATGGGAAGGCAAGAGTCAGAATAGGCGAGTTTCTGAAGCTTAATCGGAAAGCCGAGTTTGACAAAGACGGTTCGAAATGGGTTATGGTGCCTTCGAACGCTCTGAGGCAACACAAAGTTCTGAAGAGCAAACTGGAAGAAGCCGCCAGAAAAGCTAACGACTCCAAGTACAATATTTTTGAAGACAATGCCAAAGAAATAGGAGTCATCGGCAGCGGAATAGGCTACTACCACGCGAAATCCATCCTGAATCCAAATCAGTTTTCTTGGTTAAAATTGGGTTTCGTGTACCCTTTCCCTCACGACCTCGTTAGAGAATTTGCGTCTAAAGTCAAGAAAATAATAGTCGTTGAAGAGCTGAGACCTTACGTTGAGGATAGCCTGCGAGGCTTAAACGTTGAAATCTTGGGGAAAAACAAGCTTGGACTGGAAGAAATCGGCGAGTTCACTCCTGACCTCATCAGAGAAGCCTTCTCCAAGATGGGGTTGTGTGAAAAAGCGGAAACTATTGAAGATTTAGATTTGCCTTCTCGTCCCCCAGTTCTCTGTCCGGGGTGTCCCCACAGAGCGTTCTATTACGCTTTGAACACTGTTAACCAGTTTGTTAATTGTGACTCGCAAAAATGCGTTGGCTGCGACATCTGCGAACTCGCGTGCTCATGGGAGAAGGAGAAAGTCTTCAATCCAACGAAGTCGAGAATTCGCACGGTAAGACTTGATCAGGTCTCGAACATGGCTATGGTATGTCGAGTCTGCAAAGATGCACCTTGCGTTGTGGCTTGTCCAAAAGACGCGTTAAGCCAGTCGAATGAAACAGGAGCCATCTCGGTGGATGCGGACAAGTGTGACGGGTGCGGTTGGTGCATTGAGGCCTGCGAGTATGGCGCTGTCACCCTGCATCCGACCAAGAGGAAGGCTATAGTCTGCGATACGTGCAATGGTGCGCCTGAGTGTGTTCAGGTTTGTCCTGAAGGCGCTTTGAACTTTACGGGAAGAACTAACGACAAGATCGTGACGGGCGACATTGGCTGCTACACTCTAGGTGTCTTGCCTCCCATAAACGCGGTTCAAACTTGCTTGTGCATGGGCGCAGGGATTTCTCAGGCTGCAGGCATGATACACGCGGGCGTAAAGGACAAGGTGTTTGCTGTTATTGGTGACTCCACCTTCTTCCACGCAGGAATGCCTGGCTTGCTGAACGTAGCCTACAACAAGGCCAACGTTTGCGTAGTCATCTTGGACAATCGCATCGTGGCAATGACGGGGCATCAACCTACTCCGGGTTCTGGAAAAAATGCCATGGGCGAAGATGCGAAAATAATGAAGCTTGCTGACATCGCGAGAAGCCTCGGGATTGACAAAGTAAAGATTGTTGACCCCTACGACGTTGAGGGGACTACGCGGGCAATAAGGGAGATTCTGGATTATCATGGTCCATCAGTGATAATTTCTGAGCGGCCCTGTCCTCTCAAGATTGAAAAGAATCCCGCGAGAGAGGTTCTGGAGAAGTGCAACTCATGTGGTGTTTGCGTGAAGGCTTTCGGTTGCCCAGCAATTTCACTCACTCCAGAACGCGCTGAGATTGACGCTACTCTCTGTTGGGGCTGCGGTGTTTGCGAAGCCATATGCCCATTTAACGCGATAAGGAGCACGGCTAAATGAAACTGGACCTTGTCTTCACAGGCGTAGGCGGTCAAGGCGTAGTGGTTTTAAGTGACATTTTCTGCGAGGCTGCCTTGCTTGACGGGTTTGACGTGGCAAAAGCGGAAATTCACGGTATGGCTCAGAGAGGCGGCTCAATAAGCGCGTATGCGAGAATCGGCGACAAGGTATTATCCCCCTTGATTGAACGGGGAAAAAGTGACATAATAATAGGCTTCGAAATACTTGAAACTGCAAGAGCACTACCCATGCTAAAGAAGGATGGAACCGTAGTTGTGAATACGAAGTACATACCTCCAAGCAGCATGCTTCAAGAGCAAGCTAAACCGTTGAAACCTGAAACGCTGGTTAAATTGATACGTAAAAAAGCGCTTAACGTTCATGAAGTTGATGGAATCGCGATTGCGAAAAGGGTGGGAAACCTTATGGTGGTCAACACAGTTCTTCTGGGCGCGGTTTCTGCTCTTCCCGAGAATCCTGTAAAGCAAGAGTCTTTCAAGCAAGCCATTTCAAGCAGACTAAAAGAGAAATACATCAGCATTAATCTGCAAGCTTTTCAGCTGGGTCGCGAAAGCGTGTTATTAGGATAATTTTATTAACAGTTCACTTTGATATAGAAAGAAAAAAGAGGAGAACTTTAGAATGAAAACAAAACTATTAGCCGCGATTGCAGCTATAATAATCATTGTTGTTGCAGCTGCTATTGGAACATGGCAATTGACACAGCCACTTTCAACATTGCCTTCACCTAGTCCCACTTCGACACCTTCAACCTCAACGACAAGCACGCCATCACCCGATGCAAGACCTATCAAAATAGGCTTAGTTGCAGGATATCAACTAGCTGAAGGACAAGACATGGACCGTGCCGCTAAACTAGCAGTTGAAGAAATTAACGCTGCTGGAGGTGTGTACGTGGCTGCGTGGAACACCAAGGTTCCAATTGAACTGGTTATTGCTGACACTGGAAAAGACACAGCTGGCGAAACAGTGGGTCCAGTGACCCGCGCAGTAACAGAAGACAACGTTGACCTTCTCATAGGCGGATACACAAGTGCAGGCACCCTCGCAGACCAAGTTGTGGCAATCGAAAACCGCGTTCCCTACATTATAACTGGTGCTTCATCAAATCTTGTCACCCGACGAGGACCTCAAGGCAACTACAGCGGATTGGCTGAAGGAGACACCAAACGAATCAATGACACCGAAGGAATGAGCTACATGTTCCACTACTGCACAACGACTTTTGACTACAGCAAAACAGTGGTTAACTTCTTCGCTGAAACTATGAAACCTCTACTTGACAGCACATACAGCTTCAACACATCAAGACCGCTCAGACTAGCCGTTCTTTACCGCAATGATGCCTTTGGCAAAGGAGTTTTGGCTGACACTAAAAAACTGATACAAGCCAATGGCCTGCCTATAGAAATTGTCGTAGAAAGACCATATCAAACAACTGCCACCAGCTTCCAAACTGACCTCACCGTAGTCAAAGACGCCAAACCTGACGCTGTATACGTGGTAGACTTCATTGCGAACACTGCTGAAATCATCAAAGAAGGCCAAAAAGATGTAGGATTAAACACCGTGTACATTGCTGTTGAATGCGTCGAAGACCCCCAGTTCTACACGCTTTTGGGAGAATATGGTGACGGTGTACTGCTAGAATCCAAATTTGCTCCCTACGCTGGACCACCATTCTACCTGCCCTCAATAGGAACTTACGTTACAAATTACCAAGCAAAGTACAACACGCTTCCAGGCATGATGGGCGCTGACACATACGACGCTTTCTTCATTGCCAAAGCCGCGATTGAGCAAGCAGGAACAGTAGACAAAGCAGCAGTCAGAACCGCCATAGAACAGATAAACATACCCCAAATGCTGATCATGACTGAAACAGGCACCGTACAATTCAGCACAGGAACAAACTATCACGAAATCGCACCCATAACCTTCATTGAACAATTTACCTACAACGCAACTCTTCAAGAATGCAGACCAAAAATCGTGTATCCAGCAACTGTACCTGGCATCGGCACCCTAAAACAAGCAGACTTTGTGCTGCCTACGAGCTACCAATCTGGAAGTCCATAAACTTTCAGTCAACAACCTTTCTTTCTTTTTTATTTTAAGTTTCGGTACATTTTAAATAGGCAACATAAGAAAATAGGTCAGGTTGAACTTGCATGATTACCCCCTCTGGACTAGCTGAAACGTTGCTTTGGGGCGCTGCAAACGGTAGCATCTACATACTCTTAGCAACAGGGCTAAGCATAATCTTCGGCGTGATGAAACTAGTCAACTTCGCCCACGGGCAACTTCTGATGATTGGCGCCTACATCGCTTTTGCAACTTCCACCGTGTTGGGTCTAAACGCTTACTTTTCCATTCTCGTTTCGATGGGCGGAGTTGCTTTGATTGGACTTTTTGTTGAAAGGTTCACGTTCCGCAAAGTTCTCGGAACAGATAAACTAAACGAAATCTTCGTTAGCTTGGGGTTAATCTACATTTTTGAAAATGCCGCCGTGCTCCTGTGGGGAAACAAATCCGCCCAAATTGTCAGTTCTTTACATGGGCTTCTTTCCATAGGTGGAATATCAATAAGCTACGACCGGTTAGCCGCCATGGGGATTGTAATAGCAATACTTGTGGCCCTCATGTTCCTGATGAAAAAAACCAAAATAGGCTTGGCCATGAGGGCAACCAGCCAAAAAAGCGACACGGCAATGCTGATGGGTATTAACATCGAAAAAGTTTACATTTTCACTTTTGCCTTAGGCGCAGCGCTGGCAGGCGCCGCAGGGGCACTTTACGGCATAATATTTCCTTTCAGCCCAGCCTTGGGTGCATTGCCCACCATCAAAGCATTCGCCATAATCATACTGGGTGGGTTAGGAAGCATCCCTGGAGCAGTAGTTGGTGGTCTTCTCTACGGCATAGCTGAAAACACAGCTGGCTACCTGCTTGGTGGAATATGGCCTGATGCAATTGCTTTTGTGCTGCTCATAGCAGTGCTAGTGATTAAGCCCACGGGCATCTTCGGTGGAAAAGGTGACTAACAGGATGACGCAGCTTACCGGTTTGTTAAACCCCAAAAAATTTACCGGTCTGTTGCACTCAAAACGGTTCTACTTTATTATAGCGGGCTTAGCGTTTATAGCAATTCTTCCCTTGTTCATAAGAAGCGAGTACGTAATTGGTGAAGTCTTAGCGCCTATGATTATTTTCGCCATTTACGCTTCAAGCTGGAACCTGCTCGCCTACTCAGGTCAAGGTTCACTTGGACACGCAGCTTTTTTGGGCATAGGCGGCTTCGCTTCAGCTTTGATTGCAATCAAGTTGGGTTTGCCGCCCGTAATTGGGCTTTTTGTAGGTGCTGCATTCTCGGCGGCGATAGGTCTTCTAATTGGTCTTGCATGTGTCCGGTTGAAAGCTTGGTTCCTTGCCATGGTTACTTTCGGTTTCTCGGTTATCGCTTTAACGCTTATCAGTCAATTTGACTCTGTGATAGGTGGAATCATGGGTTTTCCCACGCCGCTTATTGTTCCACGGGGCATTCCCTTTTACTACTTTACGTTTGCCATAGCAGCCACTTCAATACTCGTAATTTATTTGGTGATGAAGTCCAAACTGGGCTTGGCTTTCAAAGCCATACGCGAGAATGAGCTTGAAGCTAAAATGACGGGTATAAACACTGGTAAATACCGTCTAATAGCGTTTGTTTTAAGCACTTTTTTTGCAGGCTTAGCTGGTGGGCTCTATGCTGAGTCAATTCGTTACATTCAGGTTTCAATCTTTGACCCCTACTACTCGTTCTTGCCTCTTATGATGGCAGTCATCGGCGGATTAGGCACCATAGAAGGACCCCTAATCGGTTCAGTTATAATTGTCTCAATTGACTCCTACTTGCCCCGAATTGACCCCGTTTTGCAGGGCTTGATGGGTCCGCTGTTCCCCGCAGTGAGCAATGTGGGTCCTCCGATACGCATGATGCTGCTTGGCGTAATTCTGCTCGTAGTGGTTATTTTTGCGCCAAAAGGAATCACATCGCTCTTTCACAAAACCTACGCTTACTTGCGACGCAATAAGAAAGAGGTTAAACCATGAAAGGTAAAGACAGTTTCCGAGAACTTTTGGGCGTTCAAGTCGTCGAAGTGAAAGACGGCTACGCGAAAATGAGCATGCAAGTCACCAAGCAACACACGAATTTTGTAGGCGTCACACATGGTGGGGCAATTTTTGCGTTGGCAGACTGTGCTTTTGCTGAAGCAGCGAACTCGGGGGATAAAGTGGCGGTTGCGGTGCAAGTGAGCATTAACTTTCTGAAACCCACCATGGAAGGGGACACGTTGACTGCTGAAGCCGTGAGGGTGTCTGAGGGAAAAACGTTTGGGCTATACAACATAACGGTTCGCAAGGAAGACAAAATCGTCGCGGTCTTCTCAGGGTTAGCATACAAACAATAGGTTCACATGGATTGGAGAAAAGGGGCGCTTTAAATAACAAACAATATGAGGAGAGAACACTAACTCTATTTAATTCCACGGCAGAACACCCGCCTATAGGGAGCGAACAAGTTCAAAATGAATTCGACCGCAAAGCAAATAGCCAGACAACGCGTACAAGCCCTCTTCCAACAAGCCACACGCATTAACAAGGCGAACCCTCAGCTTGCCCAGCGATACGTTGCCACTGCGAGAAAAATAGCCATGGCCGCAAGAATGCGATTGCCCACCAGTTTCAAACGCCAAATATGCAAGAACTGCAATGCACTGCTGGTGCCGGGCTACAGTTGCCGTGTGCGAGTAAAACCGCGAAGGGAAACACACGTCGTCGTCACCTGCTTAAGCTGCGGTAGTCAGACACGTTTCCCCGTGAAAGCGAAAAAGGAGAAAATGAAACTTGAGCAAAATAACAACCAAAATGAAACGCCACGTTCGGCATGAATTGAAAGAGGAAAAGCCCACCATATGGGTTGGCAAAGAAGGTTTGACCCCGCAAGTCCTAGTTGAAGTTGAGAAGCAGCTGGAGAGGACTAAAATGGTGAAAATCAGAATTCTGCCGAGCGCGCTGGAAAAGGACACCGCCCAGTTAATAGGGTCAAAAGCTGCGGAACAAACCGGTGCAGCATTAGTGGAAGTCAGAGGGCACGTTTTCATACTTTACAGGCGCCGCAAAAAACAGCCCACAAGTTAACCTGAGAAGTACAGGTTCACTTGCAGGTTCTTTCTATTTATAAGGGAGGGGGGTAGTCTCTCCGTGAGCACATCAGCCCCCAGTCCCAATTCCGCGGTCATAACCAAATAAACTTAGCCCACACTGAATAGCTGGTCAAATTGCTGAGTCTAGAAAAAGCGTGTTCAGACGGTGAATGAAATTTTTTGTTCCCAGAGAATATTTATATTAGGCTTCATGATTTTACTGCAAGGAATAGCCGAAAAGGGATAAGAATCTTGACAACTCCTCATGATGTTCCAGCATCCAAGCTTATCGGAAAACTAGCCAAGTACTTAAAGGAAAACGTTGAGGAAGTGCAACCTCCAGCATGGGCAGGCTTCGCCAAAACAGGCTCACACGTGGAAAAACAGCCACAAGACCCTAACTGGTGGTACACTCGAACTGCCTCCATACTCCGCAAAGTATACATTCACGGTCCCATGGGATTAGAAAAACTAAGGTCTGAATACGGTGGAAAAAAAGGCTTCAGCGTCAGACCAAACCACGCATCCAAAGCAGGCGGAAGTAACATCCGAAAAATCCTGCAGCAACTAGAAACCGCTGGGCTAGTCCAGACTACAAAGCCAGCCGGAAGACGAATGTCTCCCAAAGGAAGAAAACTGCTTCAAGAAGTAAGCGAAGACGTACAGAAAGAAATGGTAAAGGTAGTTCCTGAACTCAAGAAGTATCAAGGCGAATAAGAAATGTCCGATGAAGAGTTGGACGCGATCCGCAGGAAAAAGCTCTCAGCCTTGCAGCAACGAGCTTCTGATGAGCAGAAACAAGGTCAAGCCGACCCGCAAATGGACGCCCAGAAGCAGGCACTGCTAAAACAGATACTTTCGCCAGAAGCAAGGCAAAGGCTCACAAACCTCAAGATGGTTAAGCCCGATTTCACGGATCAGTTGGAACTGCAGCTGATACAGTTGGCTCAAATGGGTAAGATGCCCATTCCGTTGTCGGATGCTCAACTGAAACAGATATTAATCCAGCTTCAATCTCGGAAGCGAGAAACAAAAATAACAAGGATATGAGTGTATGGCGCGAATTAAACCAGCAGCCAAGAAACGACGATTAGCTAAAGCCGGAAAAGAAACAGAGTCCGTCCCAACATGGGTCATAGCGCGAACAGACGGCAAAGTTAGGACAAACCCTAAACGCAGACGCAACTGGAGAACACGGAAAATAAAGGCATAGGAGAACCACTAACATGAAAAAACAAGCCAAAGAAGAAGAACAGATTCCTGAGGAAGAAGTAGCGGAAGCAACTGAAGAGAAGGAAACTGAAGAAAACCTAATGGATACTATGGAAAAAGAAGTCGAAGCAGAAGAAACAGTCAAAGCTGAAACCGCACCAGCCGAAGAAAAAGAAGCAGCTAAACCACGCAAGAAGAAGAAAGAGGCAGAAGAGGTCGTCGAAGAAAGAACTTACACCATCCCACTGGGCAAAGCCTTAATCATGCCGCCACGTAGGCGCGCTCCAAGAGCCATGCGCATGATCAGAGCCTTCATAGTTAAACACATGAAGGTACCTACTCGCGCTGAAGAAGAGGATGAAGAAGCTCCAAAACTCACATTAACCAACGAACTGAACGAGAGAATCTGGGGCAGAGGCATCGAGAAACCCCCACGAAAAATCCGCGTACGCGCCACAAAAGACAAAGAGGGCAACGTCACCGTTCACTTGGCTGAATCAGAATAGATTTTGCCCAAATGAACCATATTCTTAACTTTCTTTTCTTGAAGGTTTTGTCTCCTTCATAATAATGTTTAGAGCCAGAAAACACCACTTGCAGAATCCATCATCTATAAAAATCACAAAGAAAAAAGGTAATTGGTCGGGAGATTTCGCCACAGAACGCCAACTTGGCTCAAGGCTACCAAGTTACCTAACAAAAGCATATTCCCACGTATTTTCCCAAAAATAGCTTGAAACTTACTCTCGGTCGATAAGACAATCTACTTCTGCGTCTCTCGGTCTTCCTTTTTTGTTGATCTTCTCTTAATCGCTAACACAATCATAGCAACCAATGAAACAGTTACGGCTGCAGCAACATAGAGGTACTCTACCGGTGTACCTGAATTTGGCCCGAAGATATTTGTGTCAACGACGATGTATGAAAACTGCCGAGTTGTAGACGTGGGTTGAGTATCGATCGTCTGGGCTTCAGCTTCCAGCAGCATTCCAGACATTTGGTCGTAAATTTTGTGAGGAGCTCAGATCGCGTTTACTGGGTTTGGGACCAGATTGAGGCAGTTTCTCTTATGACTCGGCCGACTTTGGCAGCGTAAAAAGTTGGACTTACACCCTTTTGATACGGCGCGAAAAGGTCAAAATTGTGCTTTCCAAACAGGAAAAGAACCTCACTGCGATTTTGACTGGTGCTGTTGTGCCTTAAACAAAAAAAGAACTGCCGCCATTTGTCACTTCCAGTTGCCACTTCCACTTCTCCAGCAAAAGATGTAGAGCAACCCTGCGGTTAATCAGGACCTGCTGCACAAAGCAAAAAAGAAGTAGTGAAACAGCAAAACTGCACAAATACTAATTGATTTGAAATTACACACACAAAAACTACAAAGGTCCCAAACTGAGCTGAGTTTTCACGCAATCTGTTTTCGGCGTATAGCCCATACCCCGTCATGGCTTCCTACCTTTAGGCGTCTATGCTCGTAGTAAAAGCTCTATGCCTTCCGAGAGCTTTAAATCTGCTAGTCTCCAACTCAGTTCATACAGCTCAAATGTTTAGAGGCAGAAGACCACTTGCAGAATTCATTATCTATTAACAACGAAGAGAAAAAAGGGAATTGGCGGGAGATTTTGCAACCGAACGCCAATTTGCTTTGAAGGAGAATAACCTCTTGGCCGTTTACTTAACCAGCATTATAGGCAGCGCAAGTATAGGCGTTTATTCTCTTGCCACAGAAAACTTTGTCATAGTTCCCAAAATGGTTCCACAAGACAAGGCAGAACAAACGGCGAATTGGCTCAAAGTCAAACTTATTCACACCAGCATCGGCGGCTCATTGCTCGCAGGCGCATTGGCATGCGCAAACTCCAACGGAATTCTGCTCTCTCCATTTGTTCGCGAAGAAGAACTTGCCGCCATAAAAGCCGCGTATGAAGGCAACATCACCGTAATGGAGACCCGGAGAACTGCTTACGGTAATTTAGTTTTGGCAAATGATCATGGGGCACTGGTTGACCATCGCTTTAAGGAGCCGATAGTCAAGAAGATATCTGAAGCCTTAGGTGTGGAAGCTGTTCAAGGCGAGATTGCTGGGTTGCCCTATGTTGGGTCTTTGGCTGTGGCAACGAACAAGGGCGTTTTGGCGCATCCGCTGTTGAAGGATGAGGAGCGCAAAGTTCTCGAAAGCATTTTTAAGGTTCCTGTGGATGTGGGCACGGTGAACTGCGGCATACCTTACGTGGGCACAGGCTTAATCGCGAATAGTCACGCTGCT
>Ga0315289_10015383_pt1 | contig 10621 bp, 9 predicted proteins | sample YL17G11_40_MG_FD_203452 | JGI IMG/M metagenome (GOLD analysis project Ga0315289, IMG submission 203452) | Sediment microbial communities from Yellowstone Lake, YNP, Wyoming, USA - YL17G11_40 | ecosystem: Environmental > Aquatic > Freshwater > Lake > Sediment | place: USA: Wyoming | collected...
ATCTCGACCTCGTCGCCGTGTATGCCGCGACCAACCACTTTGTCTTCGGGGACGTCTTCCTGGTCCCGCGGTCCGAGGTCATCCGGACGAACTTGTCCGTGCGGGAAGGGATCGAGATCATCGTCTCCATGGGGATGGCCCTGCCAAAAGAGCTGGTGGCGCTGACTTGAGGTTCCTGGAGGGGGAGAGAGGGAGAGAGCGTGTACTTTTTTTTGCATTTTGGAGAATGGAAAAAAAATCCTAGGGGGGAAAACACTGCCCGCCGATTTTATAATCTATTTTCATTTTTTCACTTTTCTCTCTTTGCTCGTCTCTCTCTCTCTCTCTCTCTCTCTCTCTCTCTCTCTCTCTCTCTCTCTCTCTCTCTCTCTCTCTCTCTCTCTCTCTCTCTCTCTCTCTCTCTCTCTCTTTCGACAACAGCAACAAATGATCGATCCCGCCGCCGAAGCCCCCGCTTCGCCCGTCTCGCCGCGACGTCAGGCTACCCTCGACGCCCTGAAGACGATGAGGAAGATAAAGCAGCAGCAGTTTCTGGCCGCGGAGGCAGGGAAAGGAGCGGCCGAGCGAGGAGGAGAAGGAGCGGCGGCAGCGGCAGAGGCGGCGGAGGAGGCAGCGGCGTTCCTCTGCCCTCCCCTCCTTCCCTCCGAGCGCCGCGCGTCCTCCTCGGCTGCTTCCAATCGTCTTCCTTCTTCTTTTTCTCCCCATTTGATTGCTGCAGTGCATTCAGCGAGGGGCAAGGTCGGCGAAGGAGCCGAAGCGGCGGGAGAGAGCAGCGACACTGGCGACGACGGCGACGATGGTGACGACTCCGCTTCCGCTTCCGCGGGAGCAGCAGCAGCAGCACGAGAAGCGGCGGCAGCGGCAGCGACCGCGACCCTGACGATGGCCGCCGCGGCCTCCCGCACGCAGCTCGACTGGAGGGCCCAGTCAGAGGCCCTCGAGACCGCCAGGAAGCTCTTCGAGCCGCAGCAGCAGCAGCAGCGGCGGCAGCAGAGGCGCCGGAGGAGGGAAACCTCGAGCGCGGGCGGCGGCCCCCTCCCCCTGACGCCCCTGGCCTTGGCCTGCGCCGCCTCGGTCCCGGCGCTGCGGTCGGCCGTGGCCCGCGCCGCCGTCGCCGCGCTGGACGCCGCGGCGCGCTGCCCGGGCGTGGACAAGGCCCGCGTCGCCGCGGCCGCGGCGGGGGGGCTCGCCGCGGTCGCCGGCGGCGCGGGCCCCGGACCGCTGGCGGCGGCCGCGGCGGCGGCGCTGGCACTGCTGTGCGGGGGCGCGGCGGGCGAGGCGGCGGCGACGATCGCGGCTTCTTCTTCTTCGGCGGCGGCGGCGGCGGCGGGTCCCTCTCGCCCGTTTGCTCCGGCGGCGCGGCTCGCCGCGACGCTCGCGGCCTTGGCCTGCGAGGCGCGGTCGTCCCCCGGCTCCGCCGCGGCTGCGGGCGAGGCCCTCGCGGAGCTCCTGAGCGCCACCCTCGCTCCTCCCGCCGACGACGACGAAGACGGGAGCGCCGTCGCGGTCGCCTCGGCCTCGGCCGCCGCGGCCGGAGTCTCCCCTTTCGCGCGAGCCGTAGCCGCGGCCTCTGACGCCAACGGCGGCGGCGGCGGCGGCGACGGCCTGGGCGCCAAGCTCTCCGCCGCGGCAGACGCCCTGCTGGCGGCGGGGCCCCCCGCGGCTCGCGGGGCGGGGAAGAGACTCAGAGAGGTTGTGGACGCCGCAGTGGCGGCGGCGGCGGCGGCGGCGGCGCCGGGAGCCGAGAAGAAGAAGAGAGGACTCGGAGCGAGGAAGGAATGAGAAAAATGAAAAAAAGCGAGGGCGTTGTTTTTCGTTGCATTTTTTAATGATTTGTGCCCTTTCTCCCCTCTCTCTCTGTCGGAAAAACATAACAAAAGCTAGAAACGGAAGCGTCTCGGGCTTTTATAAAGTATAGACAACGAGCTTAAGCGGAGTAAAAAGGCAAAGGAAATTTTGGTTGTATCGAACTCGGAAGAAAAACAAGGAGAGGGGAAAATCAAGCAGCCGCCACGGCCGGCTCCTTTGCCTCGACCTTCTTCTCCTCCTCCTCCTCCTTCTTCTTCTCCACGAGCCCCAGGTTCTCCAGGATCGCCACGGGGCTCTTCTCCAGGTTGAGTGTGTACAGGTGGATCCCGGGAGCTCCCCCGGCCAGCAGCTCCTTGCACATCGAGGTGCCGAGCTCGATGCCGTACTCCCTCACAGCGTCGTCGTCGTCCTTGCGCGCCTCGACGGCCGCGGCGACCTCGGCCGGCACCTTGGTCTTGCAGAACGACGTCATCCTCTTGAACCCGCCGTACGTCATGATCGGCATGATGCCCGGGATGATGGGCACCGTGATCCCGGCCGCGCGGCAGTCCTTGACGAACTGGAAGTAGAGGGCGACGTCGTAGAAGAGCTGCGTGACGACGAGGTCGGCACCGGCGTCGCACTTCTCCTTGAGGTAGGCGACGTCCTTGGCGTAGTTCTCCGCCATCTTGGCCTCGTCGTCGAGCACGATGGCGTCCGGGTGCGCCTCCGGGTAGCCCGCGACGGCGATACCGAAGAAGTCGCCGTGGCCGGCGCGGATGTGCTTGACAAGGTCCAGCGCGCACGCGAACCCGCCCTCGACGGCCGCGAAGGTCTCCTGGCCCTTGGGCGGGTCGCCGCGCAGCGCGAGGATGTTGGTGACGCCGGCCTCCCTGCACCGCGCGAGCGCGCCGTCGAGCTGCTCGACGGGCATGTTGGTGCACGTCAGGTGCATCATTGTCTCGATGCCGACCTCCTTCTGCATCCGCGCGGCGATGTCGAGCGTCAGGTCGGCCGTCGTGCCCCCCGCGCCCCAGGTGATGTCGCAGAAGGTGGGCTGCGGCTTAAGGGCCACCATGCGCTTCTGGCGCTCGAAGAGGTTCTCGACGCCCTGGTGGGGGGGGGAGAGGGGGGGGCGGAGGAGCGCGGAGTGAGGAGGGGGGAGCGAAGGAGAGGGGGTGCGTTTGGGTGGTGGTGGGGGGGGGGGTGCAAAAAACCGAACATCGAAAACAGCGGGGGGCGGTGTCTTCACGGCAGCTCTCTCTCTCTTTTGAAAAAAGGCGTCGCCTTTTCCCGTCCGCTGCTTTCTCTACAGGGGGACATCGCTGCTGCTCGGTTCCATTTCCTCGGCTCTGACGCCGAGAGAGAGCGTCTCGCAGGCGCGCAGGGCGAACAGAAAGAGCAGCAGCAGCAGCGAGCCACGAAGAGCGTGGCTGAACTCTTTTTTCGATCGATGGCCAATCGCGGCTGTTTCTCTTGCGCGATGGTCTCGAAATCGATGGCCCTCTCTCTGCCCTCAATTTTCAACTCAAACTCTCTTTTCTCCCCCAACCTCAAGCCCTCACCTCCTCAGTCCTCGGCGGGAAGTACTCGAACGAGAAGAAGGTCTCCTTCGCGTCGATGGCGGCCTGGATCTTGTCGGAGATCCTCATGGTTGCGAAAGGCGGAAGAGGCGTCTTTTTTTCTTTTTTTTTCAAAACAGACACAAAGTTGAAGTGAGATCACAAGGTTCTTTCTCTCTTTGACCTCTTCACCCGTTCCCTTTCTCCCTTGGCCGAGCCCCTGCGGCGAGCGGCGCTGTTCGTCTCTTTAGAGGGCTGCAAAAGTCGTTCACACATGAAAAGGTTCAAGATTTCAATCTCCCTCTCACTTTCAGTTTCCTTTTCAACCTTTCTCCGTGCCGCCGCCGGCGCCTTCGACCTTTTCCTCCTCCGCCGCCTCCGCTCCCTCCGCCGCCGCCGCCGCTCCCTTCACCCGCTTCCGCCCTCCTCCTCCTCCTCCTCCTCCTCCTCCTCCTCCCCCGCCGCGCATCGGCCCCGGCAGCTCCGCGGCGCACTGCGCCAAAAGCGAGTAGTCCGGCGCATCCTTAAACCCCAAGGAGGCGACGTGCCTCGCAGCGCGGGCGAGCGCCGGGGGGCACGCGGGACGAGGCCGCTGCAGCTGCTGCTGCTGCTGCTGCTCGGTCCCGCCGCCGACGACGACGCCCGGAGCCTTCGGGAGAGGAAACCCCTCCCCGCCGCCCGCCCCCCCGATCGCCATCAGCGCCCCCGGGTCAGCGGCGACGGCCCTCTTCCAGGCGCTCGCCCGCTCCCTCGCGGCCGCCTTGGCCTCCCCGAGGGAGGCGCCGCCCCGCCGACGCCCCTCCCTCCACGGCAGCGTCCCGGCGACGAGCTCGCTGACGGCGTAGACCCACGACCACAGGTCGTCCCTGCGCGAGGCGTCCCTGCCAGAGTGCGCTGCCGGGGAGGCGTAGGTCGTGGAGCCGCGGAAGAGGACGACGCTCTCCGGAGCCGCGGCGGCCGAGGCAGGGGCGGCCGAGGCGGGAGCGGGAGCGGGAGGAGGGAAGGCTGCCGCGTCGCGGCTCTTCCGCCTCTCGGGGGGCCGCGGGGGCAGGACGTTGCCGCCCGCGTCGAGGAAGCGCGTCGAGAGGCCAAAGTCGATGGCGACCCAGCGGCGGGAAGGGTTGCTGCTGGCTGCTCTGGAGCTGCTGCAGCCGCCGCCGTTGTCGCCGGCGGACCCGCCGCCGCTGTCGTCATCCTCGGCCTCGTCGTCCTCCCCGTCCTCCTCGTCGGGGAGCGAGAGCGCAAAGTTCGCGGGCTTGACGTCTCTGTGGACCCACCCGGCGGCGTGGATCGCCGCGAGCGCCGCGAGCGCCGACGAGGCCGCGGCGCGGACGTCGTCGGCCGTCCAGCTTGGAGGGGAGAGGTCACCGCCGGGCTCCTCCTCCTCCTCTTCCTCCTCCTCCTCAGCTACTGCTGCTGCTGCTGTTCCTCCCTCTCGGGGGGATCCTCCTTCGCCTCCGTCGCCGCCGCCGCCCCTGTCCTTGCTCGCGGCGCCTCCTCCCCCCTCTCTTTCTCCCTCTCTCCTCCTCCCGCTGCCGCTGCTGCCGCTCCGGGGCGCCACGGCCCCCGCCGCGACGGAGGCCTCGGCCAGGTTCGCCCCGAGGAGCTCCATCACGACCCAGGAGCGGCCGTCGCTCAACGTGCCGGAGACGGTGGAGCGAGGCCTCCGTCTTCTTCTCTTCTTGCTCCTTCCGTCGCGGGCTTTCTCGTCTCGCTCGTGCTCCCCGCCTCGCGCCTCGTCCTCTTCCCCCTCCTCCTCCTCCTCGTGTTCGAGCTCTGGCGCGAGCCTCACGACGCCCGGAACGCCCTCTAAGGACCGAATGACCTCCGTCTCGTGTCTGACGGTACCGATGCAGCCCGCCGAGGCCCGCTTGTCGATCTTGAGGGCGTAGCGCTTCTTCTTCTTTCTGGGCTTCTTCTCCTTCCTCGGTCGCTCGTGGCGCTCGTCGCCGACGACGACGCTAGAGCCCCCCTCTGACGACGCTCCATCGCTCTTCGATCGCCCTTCGTCCTCGACGAGGTACACCTCCGCGTGCCCGCCGCTTCCCAGGACACAGGCGTCGCCCGCAGCAGTCGTGACGACGCGCCAGCGGTCCGCGACGAGGCCGAGCGAGCTCATGAGTGGGGAATGCAGTTGATTCTCTCTCTCGACGGAAAGTCGAAATGGAAGTAGAACTCGTTTTTTTTTCGTTTGATTTCAACACCCCGCCCCCACCCACCCCCTTTTTCTCTCTCTCTCTTTTCTCTTTTCTCTCTCTTCTCTCCCTCTCTCCATGCTCGTTTCGTAAGTATTTTCTTCACCACGCGGAACCGTCAATCCCGTCGTCGGCCATCTCGACAACGGAAGAAGCTGCGAACTGCTCGGGGACCGGAGCCCCAAAGGAGAGCTCGCGCACGACGGGAGGAGGAGAAGAAGGACGCGTCCCCGCCGCAGCAGGAGCAGCAGAGGCGGCAGCTGCTGCCGCCGTCGCTTCCCCCCCCTTCCCCTTGGCCCTGCTCCCGAACCCTCCGTCGGCGTCCCTGACCAGCGCGGGGGGCCTCGGCGACCTCGTGGGCATGATGGGGATCCCGTTGGGCTTCGACGACGGAGGGGAGGGAGGAGGGTCGGGGGCTCCCCACCTCGCCTCGGCCGCGGCGACCTCGTCCTCGAGGGCTCCTTCTCCCGCCGCTCGGGAACGCGGGGGAGCGGCGGCGCGCGGCTGCTGCTGCTGCTGCTGCCTGGGCTGCTCCCTCCAGGCCTCTTCTGCGGCGGAGGCCGGCGGCGGCGGCCACGAGGAGGGAGCGGCTGCCCGAGACGCGGGAGCAGCGGCTGCTCGCTGCTGAGAGGGCGGGAGCGGCGCAGCGCGGCGCTGCTGCTGCTGCTGCTGCCGCTGCCGGCCGTCGTCCCAAAACGCGTCGGCGGCCTCCTCGAAGGCGGTCCGCTGCTCCCGGGGGTCGGCGGGCCGCAGCGCGTCGCTGAACGAGCCCCGAGAGGGAGGCGGGAGCGCGGCGCGCTGCTGCTGCGCGCGGGGCGGAGCGGCGGAGGGCGAGGGGGACCGCCGTCGCGCCTCCTGCCGCTGCTGCTGCTGCTGCTGGCGCGGAGACGGCGAGGAAGGAGAGGAGGACGGAGAGGAAGAGGAGGGGCTCGCCGCGGCCGCCATCGCCCTATCGAGCTCCGCCCTCGTCCGGGGCACAGACGGCAGGCCGTAGTAGCGCGCGAAGACCTGCCCGTGGACCTCTCTCCACGCCTCGAACTGCGGGTCCGCATTGAGGCTGCTGCCTCGTCGGGAGGAGGGAGCAGCAGCCGAGGACGAGGCGGCGGCGGCGGAGCTCCGGCGCCGGCGACGCCCAAACTCGTACTCCTCCTCCTCTTCCTCGCCGCCGTCGTCGTAAAACTCGTCCCCCTCCATCCCGCTCCGCAGCACGTCCTGCAGCTTCTCCAGCGCCCTGCCGAAGAGGCCCTCTGACACGACATAGATCGAGCCGTCGTCCTCGGCCCCCGGGCGCAGGACGACAGCGACGGGCGCCGTGGGGTCGCCCCACTGCTGGGACTGGTCGAGGGAGAGGACGGCCGAGACGGGCACCTCGGTGACGACCATGGCCCCTGGTTGGCGTTCGGTCGGTCGTCGGAGATTTTGGAAAGGGAAAGGGCGTGAGTCGAGGTGAGTCTTTCGCGTCGGAACCCCGTGCTAAAAAAGAGGGTGGCAAGAGAAAAAAAACAAAGGGTTCAACAAAAAAAAACGCTCTCTACCTTCCGGGATGCGCGGCACGCCGAGCGCGTCGAACCGCAGCGCAAGCAGCTCCCCGGTCTCCGGGTCGAAGCCGTACCCTCGCACTTTCCCCAGCACGCGCGCCCCGTCGGCAGGGACCACCTCGGCGCCCGTGAGGCGCACCAGTCGCGGCGGCGGCGTCGTCGAGTATCGCCCCCCGGGGCCCCGAGGGGAAGAGGAAGAGGTCGAGGACGAGGAAACCCTCCGGCTGTCGAGCGGCGGGAACGACAGCGCGCGCTCGTCGTGGACGAGGACGACGTCGCCGACCTGGCAGAGGGTCGCCAGCGGCAGGTTCGTGCCCGTCGGCTGCTGGAGCTGCTGCTGAATCTGCATGGACGAAGAAGAAGAGGAGAGCAAGCGTCCCTGCTGCGGCTGCTGCGGCCTCGCGCCCCAGGTCGAGACCGGCGCCAGCGCCGACGGGCCGCTCGAGCCCGCCACCGCGCCCGCGGCGAGCCCGGCCGCCGCGGCGAGCCCCTTGGCACGCAGCTCGACGCTGACGACCCGGTAGGTCTCCGCGTCGACGAACATGTGGTCGACGACGCCGAGGCAGCGGCCCGAGGTCCTGGCGATGACCTGGGAAAAGCAAGCGAGGAGGTGAAGTTGAGCGAGTTTTGAGAGAGAGAGAGGAAGAAGGGCTGAGACGGACCCTCGAACGACAGCAACGTCCTTCTTTCGACGCATGCGAGAACTCGATAGAGAAATCGAAGCAGAAATGCCTCACCTGCTTGTCGACGACGTCACTGCGAGCGAGGAAGGCTCGCGGAGCGGGTTCCTGTTGCATCTGCATCGGAACGGGGCGAGGCTGAGGTTGCCTGGCGGCAGGAGAAGCGACGCTGCGTTGCCGCATCGTCGGCGGCGGCACTGTCGTCGTTGCCGTCGAAGAAGCGGTGTTCCACGACGGCCTCCTCGACGGCGCGCCCTCGCCTCCTCCGTAGTACTGTGCCGTCGTCGTCCTGGAAAAGCCACTCGACGACGGTCCCCTCGTCGACGCCGCGGCCGCTCTGGGGAGAGAGGCGCGGCCGGCGGCGCCGCGAGGCGAGGCACGGCTCGCCGCTGACGTCGCTTGCGATGACAGCCGACGCATCTTTTTGATGCTGGGTGTGGCCCTGGGCCTTTCGCGAGTTCTAAGCTAGCGAGAGAGAGCTACCTTCTGCCTGGGCGCGGCACAAGAGGGAGAGAGTGCGGTGCTCTCTTGTCTCTAGAGTTTTTTCGTCGGCCTAGCGAGCTAGGGAGAAACGGAGAGAGAGAGAGACGGAGGCAAAAAGGGCCTTGTCAAGCAAAAGAATTGAAAAGAGTGGCTAGTTCTCGGCGGCAGAGAAACAAATTCTTCGACCCTCTTCTCTCCTCTCTTCTTTTACACTCGCAAGGAAAAGAACAAACCAAAAAATTAACCCCCTCTCGGCTTGCGTGCTTACTCTCTCTTTCAATGATGATAGTGGTAATAGGGTGAAATTAGGTGCGTTTTCAGGGGAGGAGAGCGCTTTTCTTTCCGTTTCTTTTTCTTGGAGTTACTTTGCCGAAGAACAACTCCATTCTCTCTCTCTCTCTCCACCTGCTCCTCCTCTTAGTCATCGTCCGGGTAGACGTGCTTGCTGATCTGCTTGTTCATCGAGAACATGGTGATCGGAGGCGTGAAGATCGACTCGAGCTTGCCTTTCACCAAGATCTTTCGCTTGTCGGCCGGGTCCTGGAGGTTTTCGGCCTTGATGTACTCCTGTCGTCGTCGGTGTTTTTTAAAAGGGGTTTGTTTCCTTTTTCTTGTAAGCGTTTCTAGAGAGCGTCCGAGAGAGAACAGAGAAAGAGACGACGACGACGAAGATGACGAAGACGACGACGACGACGAGGGAAGGAGAGAAAGAAAGAAATCGAAACGTCAAACGCACCCAGCACTTTTTGACGATCTGCGCCCGAGACAGCCTCTCCTCGCCCGTAAACTGCTGCATCGCCGGCGACAGCTTGAGAGGCTTCTGGAAGCCCCCTCCCCCGGAGCCCTTCGCCTTCGCGGCTCCTCCCTTCCCTTTCGCCGAGGTCTTCGCTTTCTTGGGCGCCGGCTCTTCTTCGTCGTCCTCGGAAGAGGAAGAGCTCGCTGCCTCCTCCGCCTCCGCCTCCGCCTCCTCCTCCTCCTCCTCCTTGGGCTGCTTCTCGGCCAAGAAAGCGTCCACTGTCTCCCTCAGCAGGGCCTTGTGCGAGCCCAGGTCGCAGTTGAACTCGGACTCGAGCGCGGTGCGGAGTTGGCGGACTGGTTTTTCGTTTGGTTGTTTTAGTCGAGGTTGGAAAAAAGAGAAGGAAAAGGGTGAGACGAGGACGAAGAAAAGAAAAAAGGGCGGGGACGACAAAGAAGAAGAAAAGAAAAGAGGGCGGGGACGACGACGACGAAAAAGACGCATTTAATATCCACTTCTGTGTGCTTCTTCTAGACGTCGCACGGCGACAAAAACACCCGTCATGGAACCTGCGCTATTTCTTCTAGCTCGCTGGAGACAAAGGGGGGGACAGAACAGCAAAGAGAGAAAGAGCGGAGCGCAAGAGAACAATCTGCTCTTTGGGCTCGTTGTCGTCCCTCTTCTCGCTTTGATGATCCATTCGACTTCATTCTTCTCTCTCTCTATCTCTCACCCGAAGTCTTCTCGAGGTCGGTCTCCTCGAGCAGCTCGCGCAGGCGGGCGGAGAGGACCGAGTCGGCGGGCGGAGGGCCCTTCTCGGCGTCGGCGGCGGCCTCCTGCGTCTGGACAGGCGCCGGCGCCGGCGTCGGCGCCGTCGTAGGCGCTGCTCCGTCACCGCTGCTGGCCGTCTTCGGGGCAGCGCCGGCGTCCTTTGCCTCCGTCTTTGGCTCCACGGCCTTGGCCGGGGCGGCTTCTGCCGCCGGTGCCGGCGCGGGCAAGGCCAGGGCTTCCTTTGTCATTCTTTCTTTGTCAAAAAACAACCAATGGAATGAGAAGCGGGGAAGGAAGAGTGAGGTTGCACGCTAACCTCGACCTCGCCTTTGATTTTCTTTTCTTCTTTTTCCGGTCACTCTCGTTTTCACACCTCTGCCCTCTCTAAACACCAAGAGCGCTTCTTTCGTTCGCTTTTCAAAAGTCAGCCCTAACTATAACAACACTTGGACGAAGCAGCTCTGATGCGGAAGAATGGAGGGGGGGGGGGGGAAGCCTGAAACCATGAAACACCCTCCTAGTGCATTCCAACCTTGCTGCGCTGCTGCCGCTGCCGCTCCCTCCGCGCCTCGTCGTCGTCGTCCTCGACGCCCGTCGCCGTCGGTGCCGTGACCGCCTGTGAGCAGGGAGGGAGGGAGAGAAAGAGAGAGAAGAGAAGGGGAGTGAGTTTCTCGCTCCCTCGATGTTTTCCGTTTTTGGCGCCCGCGCTCTCTCGCACCTCGGGGGGGGGGGGGGGGGCGCGCCCCGCCCGCCCGCGGGGGGGCGCGCGCCCCCCGGGGGGGCCGGCCTGGCGGCCGCGGCGGCCGCGGCGGCCGTCTCCCCTCCCGAGGCGGGCAGCACCATCCTGGGCCGCCCCGCCTCCCGCCTG
>Ga0315289_10015384_pt1 | contig 10621 bp, 7 predicted proteins | sample YL17G11_40_MG_FD_203452 | JGI IMG/M metagenome (GOLD analysis project Ga0315289, IMG submission 203452) | Sediment microbial communities from Yellowstone Lake, YNP, Wyoming, USA - YL17G11_40 | ecosystem: Environmental > Aquatic > Freshwater > Lake > Sediment | place: USA: Wyoming | collected...
CGGCAAGGTCACGCTGGCCAACTTCCTCACCTGCGTCTACAAGAACAGGGCCATGATCACTCTGGCCCCGACCTTCTCGCACTCGATCACGAGGGAAGGCCGCAAGTGCCGAGATTGCCACGGGACGAAAATCGTCCGGGCCGTCGTCAGCAACAGCCTTGTCCCGGCATGGTGGGAGAACGGGGAGGTCAAGAACCTCCAGGGTGTTATCCCGGTCCTCGAGGGGATGAACTGGAACGTGCCGTACCTGAATTACGAGAGCGGGAAGTGGGTTCTGATCGCCAACCCGGCCGAGCCCTTGCTGAATTACTCTGGCTTCTGCACCCCGCTCACCCGCGAGCAGCTTGCCGAGCTGGAGAAGGCGCGCGGCGCCCGTTGACGAGGTGATCGGTCCGGCAAGGGTAGTCACCTCTGGGGTCGGCCACGGCCACGTGGGGACCCTCGGCGAACCTGCCGAGCTCAACCGCCTGCTGGTCGAGTTCCTCCGCGGACTCGACGCCCCGTAGCGCCCACTCGCCGCGGCACGCTAGGATGGAAACCCACGTAGAGGAGGGCTCATGGCAAAGGGGGAGCAGTGCCTGTTCATCGGGATCGGCGGCCACGTGGTGGCGCTGCGTCCGTCCGACGGTCAGGAGATTTGGCGGCAGAAGGTCAAATCGGCGACCTTCATGACCGTTTTCGGGTCGGGCGATGTCGTGTACGCGGGCGCGGGAGGCGAGCTGTTCTGCCTCGACGGTGCGAGCGGCCGGGTTATGTGGCGAAACAGGCTCAAGGGGCTGGGCAGCGGCCTGGTGTCGTTCGCCGGCGCATCTGTGGTCGAGGTTGCTGCGGCGATGGCCGCGGCCCAGGCGGCCGCGATGGCGGCCACCACTGTGGCCGTCAGCTAGGAGCCTGTCCGGGAAACGGCGAGTCGGTGTACGTGCCGAGCGACGGGGCCAGGCGGACGGCAAGACGTGGGGAATGGCCGGCTGGCATTGGGAACGGAAGGTCTCTGATTGCGTTGGGGTTGTGTGGGAATGCGCAGGGCGGTGCTCTCTCAGGCCGTCGCGGCGGCCAGTTTCACGAGGTTGTGGGCGGTGCACACCAGCGCCCATTCCCCACGGACCTTGGCAAGGCCGCGCAAGAGGAACTGCCGGAAGCCTCGCCCCTGCTTGATCTGACCAAAGACCGGCTCGACGGTTTGCTTGCGGAGTCGGTAGCGGGTGCGGTACCCCGCTCGATGCAGACGGAGCTTCATGTCGTGCCGGCGCGTGGCCGGTGTCGTCGGCCGATTTGCCGTCGGAGCCGCCGTCCCGTGCGTCTGCTTTCCGGTCGCCACATAGCCTCGAATCTGTCGGCGCTCCAACTCCTCCAGCGCTGCCTCGGTGCAGTAGTCGCTGTCGGCCGAAAGCTCGTTGGGCCTGCGGCCGGAGAGTGCCTCGAGACGGTTGAGCATCGGCACCATCTGGTTGCGATCGGTCGCACAGTCCGTGACGTCCTGGCTCACGATGATCTGCCTCAATGCGTCGACCGCCGCCTGCGCGTTGTAGCACTGCTGAAACCCGTCCGGCGTCTTCATGATCCGGCTCTCCGGATCGGTGAAGTTGTGCTGTTTTCCGTCTGCCGGCGTGCCGTGGGGACGGGTGCGGGGACGCCCAGGACCTCGCCGTGGCGGATCATCATCCTCCGATTCGCCCGCAGCCTCCTTGGCCTCGGCCTCCAGCGCCGCCTTGGCCTGACGGATCTTCTCCAACCGCCGTTGTTTGTTCGCCACCCACTTGGGGAGCTCGTCACCTCGACGATGCGCTCCGTACTGGGCGTCCTCCTGCTCGTCCGCGTGCCGCGCCTTGTCAAACCAGGACCGCACGTCCTGCTCCAACTGTCGCTCCACCGCCTTCATCCGCCCATAGCTCATCGCCTTGTGCTTCGAGGCGTTCGCCCGCACCTTCGTCCCATCCAGCGCCACGTGCCCCAGCTTCACCATCCCCGCTTCGCGGCACAGCCGCAGGACCTGGACGAAAAGCCCAGACAGCGCCTCTAAGTGCCGCTTGCGAAAATCGCTGATCGTGCGAAAGTCCGGCTTCTGCATCCCCGTGATCGCCATGTAGTCCACCCGCTCTTCGCAGGCCTTGGCGATCCGCCGGGAGGAGTAGATCCCCTGGCTGTAGGTGTACAGCAACACCGCCGTCATCATCGCCGGGTGGTACGGCGGATACCCCCGCAGCTCGTCATACTCGTCCAGGATCGCCGTCAGATCCAAAGACTCCATCACCAGGTCGCGCACGAAATGCGCCAGATGCCCGGCTGGGACAAAGTCCAAAACCGACGGCGGCAGTAACATCCCCTGCTCAGGAGCCCACGAACGAAACGTCTTCGCCATGCTCCAAGAGTACTTCCATTCACCGCCACTGGCGATTACTCGGACAGGCTCCTAGTCGGTAATTTGCGGGAGCCAGTGCCACCGGTTTTCTTCCCGGTTCCCGACGCGCCCTGCGTGCGGTAGCGCGGGGGAGGCCAGGGCAGCGCCGACTAGCGAGCCGCGCTGAGGCTCTTTCCCTCCAGGCTCAGCCTCTCGAGGTCCAACAGCCACCGCTTGCGCCAGAGCCCACCGCCGTACCCAGTGAGCGAGCCGTCTGCGCCGACCACGCGGTGGCACGGAACGAGAACGGCGATGCGGTTGTCACCGTTGGCTCGCGCCACCGCGCGGACCGCGTTCGGGGCCCGGATGAGCCTCGCCTGCTCGGAGTAGCTGCGGGTGTGACCGTAGGGGACGGAGAGGAGTCCTGACCATACCTTCCTCTGAAACTCGGTCCCGCGCATGTCCAGGGGCGATTGGAAGACACGGAGCTCGCCCGCGAAGTAGCGGCGCAGCTCCTCCGTCAGGCGATCGAAGTGAGGGCTCGTCCCCGGAACGAGTGCCGCTTTGAAGAGCCTCGCGAGCCGCGTGAGCTGGGTCTCGATCATCCGCCGGTCGACGAACTCGAGCAGGCAGATGCCGGCTTCCGTGGCCCCGGCCAGGAAGGGCCCGATCGGTGTCTCGATCCGGGTCATCGTGATTGCCGGACCGTGGGCACGTGTCGGCGAAGCGCCCATGACCTTCCGGAACGCCTCGCCGAATGCGCTCAAGGAGTCCCAGCCGTGATCGAAGGCGGCCGCCGTGGCAGTGTCCCCGTGCCTGATACGGCCGAACGCAGCGCCGATGCGCAGGGTCCTGACGTATCCTTGGAAGGTCAACCCGTGGTTTCGCTTGAACCAGCGGCGCAGGCCCGCGGGGTCGATCCCGCGCTCTCTGAGGTCCGCGTCCCGCAGGCGCAGGCTGGGATCGGCCTCGACCTCGGCAAGGAGCGTTCTCACCTGCTCGGGCGTCGCATCGGGCGGTTCCACCGGCCGGCATACCCGACATGGGCGGTAGCCGGCCAGCAGGGCCTCGCGCGCGGTCGGGAAGAAGACGACGTTCTCGCGGTGAGGCTTCCTGGCCGTGCACGTCGGCCTGCAGAAGATGCCGGTGGTCATCACGGCGGTGAAGAAGAGCCCGTCGAACGCCGGATCCCTCTGCACCAGCGCGCGGTACATGGTCTCGCCATCGGGTAACGATCGCTCGATCATGCCGCCAACTTAGCTCGGTCTGTCGCAGAGCGCCAACCGGAGAATGAACGAGGAATTCCGCCTTGCATGAGCCGTCGCCGCCCCTCAGTGGGTGCGCAGGACGACGGTGCCACGGCTGTCGCGCAGTCGTACGAACTCCTGGCTGATCTCATCAACCTGGAGCCCCTCGATCACGCTGCCGATCGTGACCTGTTGCCCGTTGATCCCGGCGAACGGCGAGCCTGGCCTGTAGACGACGTAGTCGAGGTGGAGCTTTGCATGCCCAAGGTCCGCATCGACGACAAAGACCCGTTCCCGGGGAGAGGCGTGGGCCTTCCTCTCCTGCGTCCCGGACTGGTCTGCCGTGGTCTCGGGTCCTGACTGGCCGGTGCCGGACGCGGGCTCCGGTGCGGGCGTGGGAAGGGGGAGCAACGCCACAGGCTGCAGTTGCGGCGTCGCGGCAGCGTTGGACGATCGCGCCTGTTCGTTCCCGCGAGGCTCCTGCCCGGCGGGCGCGGCAAGGGGTTCCTGCTTGCTTTGTGCGACCGCTCCGGCGACGGTGCCCGACAGTCCCGGAGCAGCTGCCGGCGTGGGAGCGGGAGGGAAGGGTCGACTGACCTCGACGCTGCCGGTGGTCGCTGGGGCACGTCTGTAGAGAGCCCACCACGCGATCGCTGCGCCCGCGATCGCGGCCGCAAGGGGGATCAGGACGGCGAGGACAAGCCCCGGGCCGGAACGCCACCTCTTCGGAGGCAGCACCAGCCCGTGAGGGATGCCGTGCTTCCGGCCCTCCCGGTCCGCCGCCTCCTGGCGCGCCTTCCGCAGCGCCTCGCTGACGAGGCTCATGGGCCCTTCCCTTCCAGGTCTCGGACCGCGCGCCGCACCTGCCGCCAGGTGATGTGGTCGCGGTCCTCGACATAGCCTGCCAGCAGCGCCTTGTCGCAGAGCGCGTTGATCAGGCGGGGCACACCGCGTGAGTGGCGGCGAATGGCACGAATCGCTGCGGGCGAGAATGTGGGGCGACCGTTGGACCCGGCGACCGTGAGGCGGTGGAAGATGTACGATTCGGTCTCATCGCGCCCGATGGGCCCGAGGTGGTAGCGCACGGTGATCCGCTGACGGAGCTGCCGCAGCTCGGGTCGCTGCAGCCGTTTTCGCAGCTCGGTCTGCCCGACCAGCACGATCTGCAGCAGCTTCCTGTCGTCGGTCTCGAGGTTCGAGAGCAGCCTGACCTCCTCGAGCAGTTCGTCGGACAGGTCCTGCGCCTCGTCCACGAACAGCACCACGTCCTTCCCCTCCCGCGCGCGCTCCAGGAGGAACTCGTTGAGGCGCTGCATGAGCCGGACCCGGTCGTTACCGCGGTCATCGAGGCCGTACTCGTGCAGGATGGCGCGCAGCAGCTGGATGCCCGTCAACACCGGGTTGAGGATCAGGGCCGTTGCGTAGCGCTTGCCGAGCTGCTCGAGGACGGCGCGGCACAGCGTGCTCTTGCCCGCGCCGACCTCCCCGGTGATCTGGATGAAGCCCTTGCGCTGGGTGATGCCGAACAGCATGTGGTCGAACGCCTCGCGGTGTCGCTGGGAAAAGAACAGGTACCGCGGGTCCGGCGTGATCGAGAACGGCGGGGCCGTGAGGCCATAGAACTCTTCGTACATCGTTTGGCTGCGTCCCACCTCCGTGGGGTATACGGTGCGAGGCACCCCATTGTACTCGTCCGCCTGCAGGGGTATACGGAGCTACCCCCGGCGGTGCTCACTACTGCAGGATCAGGCTGCAGCAGGTGACCGCACCCTCGGCCTTGGCCAGCTCGGAGACGTCCACCAATGCGAGGCGGATGCCGGGCCGCTCGAGGCGAGCCGCGGTGCGGGGAAAAGCGGCCGGGTAGATCACCGCTTCACCGACCAGGAGCGCGTTGGCCGCGTAGGGCTCGGCGGGGTCGATATCGATGCACCGCAAACCGTCAAACCCCGCGGGGTCCACCCACGCCCGGTTGAGAAGCACGGCATCTGGCGCCACCTGCGTGACTGCCGACTTGAGGTGCAGGCAGCCCGAGACCGCCAGCGCCTCCATGGCGTACCCGAAGGGTGAGAGCAGCGCGCGGAGCTGCTCGATCCCCTCCCGGTTGCTGCGAGCCGAGAGTCCCACGAAAACCCGTCGCCCGACGCGGAGAACGTCACCCCCGTCGAGAGTCCCCGGTGCCTGGATCGCCGCGATCGGCCTGTACTCCGCAAGAACCCGCGCCACCGAGGCCGTCTCGACCCGGCGAGACTCGGCCCCCGGCCTCGTCACCACTGCTAGCTCGTCCACGAGGACCGCGGTGTCCTCGACAAAGACGGAGTCTGGCAAATCGGGCTCGGCAGGCAGGCTCACGACCCGGCACCCAAGATCGGCAAGGCAGCCCTCGTAAGCCTCGTGCTGGTGGGCCGCCAGCGCGACATCGACGGGCTTGCGCTGCAGGTGTGTCAGCTCGCAGCGTGTGATCGCCGGACTGACCTTGCGGGTGATCGCGGTGAGCATTGCAGTCGTCGACCTCGGTGAGGATGATACCGGAGATCCCACAGGATCGGCGGAGCTAGGAGCCTGTCCGGGTAATACTCCAGCTGCGAATCCCGATGGCATCCGGCTGGCTGTGTCAGCCGTCGCGAACAGTCCTCGACGTAGCTCTGGCTACGCCTCCGGGCTTTTCGCTCGGCTTCCTTGCCATCCGGCGCCCTCGGAATTCTCGCTTTCGTCGTCTACCCGGACAGGCTCCTAGTCGAATCCGTCGTTGCGGATCACGACGCCGGAGCGCATTACGAGACGCACATCCGCCAACGCGTGGATGTCCCGAAGCGGATCGCCCCTCACCACGACGATGTCGGCGATCTTCCCGACCTCGACAGTCCCAAGGTCGCCGAGACGGTTGCTCACGAGGGCGGCGTTCCGGGTTGCTGCAACGATGATCTGCATCGGCGACATGCCGGCCTGCTGCATCAGCTCCATCTCGATGATCGGCATCCCGAGCTGGAACGGCGCGTTGTACCCGTCGAAGTCGGTGCCGAGCGCGACCGTGCCCCCGGCCTCGACGAACCGGCGGAGGTTGGCGACGGCCCTCGGCTCATGGCCGTAGCCGACAACGCGCCAGAGCTCGAGCGTCGGGACCCAGACGACGCCCTGCCGCACCACCCGCGCCAGAAGCTCGCTGGACGGGTAGTCCACCACCATGTGGGCGATGTCGTCCACGCCGGCGTCCAGGGCTCGCGGAAGGTCGGGCGAGGTCGTCACATGCGCCGACACCGGGATTTCCCGGGCGTGCGCGGCCTCGACCACGGCGGCGGCCTCCTGCAGCGAGAGAGTTGGGATCGGCCGGCCGAAGTCGGCCCCCGACTCCAGGGCGATCTTGATGATGTCGGCCCCCTGGTCGATGAGCTGATTGGCAGCCACGCGCGCTTGCTCGGGCCCGCTCACCGGCACGGCGTTGGTGGAGCCCCACGGAACGATCGGATAGCCGTTCGGGACCGTGATGAAGGGGCCGGACGCCACGACCCTTGCAAGCCGTGGGTTCAGAGCGAGCGAGTGGACCAGGGCGTACTGCGCTGGTCCGCAGAGGTCGCGCACGGTCGTCACCCCCTCGTGCGCCCACGCCTCGAGGCTGCTCTCGCGGTATACGGAGTGGACGTGGGCGTTGATCACGCCCGGCAGGATCGTGGCGCCCTGCACGTCGATCACCGTCGCAGAAGAGGGCACGCCGACGTCGCCGCCTCGCCCGACCTCAACGATGCGGTCTCCACGGACCACGACCGCCGCGTCGGCAAGAGGGGGAGCACCCGTGCCGTCGATGAGCGTGCCACCGGTCAGCACCACCAGTTGCAGCTCGATCGTTTGTAAGTGTTTGCGCGGGTGTCGCTGGCCGGCCTGTGGGTCGGCCGCACTTGAGACCGTGGCCGCTCGGTCTGTGCCGAATGACGCGCTCGATTGCGTCTGTGCGGATGCCGTGAACCGGAGGCCGGACGCCAACATCAAGATGGCCGATGCGAGGAGCGCCCCTTGCCAGAGGGCGCGGCGCACCAGTCCCGAGCGGAGAGACTGATCTGGCTGGTTCGTGTGCGCTCTCATTTCTGTGGCGGTCGCTGCCACTGTTACGTACGTGCTCGCAGTTGGTTTCACTGGGACGTTACCGTCGGAGGACGCCGGTCGGAACGCCTATGGCCTTCGAGGCGGGGACAAACGCGGCTGCGCCGAATCGTGGTTGGGGGCAACCTTAGACCCAAACTCCGCGTAGACTGATTGGCGGTGAGACCGAGCATGCAACTGATGTACACGTGGCTGAGATCTGTTTTGTTACTCTGCGCCGCGGTCGGTGTCGCGTCCGCGGCCGAGACGCGTCTCGACTTCGACCGCCTTTCAATCGACGACGGCTTGTCGCAAAGCATCGTCGAGCAGATCGTCCAGGATCGCCAGGGCTTCATGTGGTTCGTCACAGAGGATGGGTTGAACCGGTTCGACGGATACAGTTTCACCGTCTACAGGAACGTCGCCGGTGACCCGACGAGCCTCAGCCACAACGAGCTCAAGAGCATCTTCGAAGACGGGGCCGGGGTCCTGTGGGTTGGCGCATTCGAGGGGGGTCTCAACCGCTTTGACCCGGTCACGGAGAAGGTGACCCGCTACCGCCACGACCCGAGCGATCCCGGGAGTCTGGCCGCCGACACGGTCCGGTTCATCACCGAGGACCGGGGGGGGCGCCTCTGGGTTGGTACTCAGGGGGGTGGTCTTGATTTGCTCGACCGCGCGACCGGGAAGTTCCGCCACCACCGCGCGACCCCCGGCACGCCGGGTGGCCTGAGCCACGACGATGTCCGGGCGATCTACGAGGATCGCTCCGGGGTGCTGTGGGTCGGCACCAACGGCGGGGGGCTGAACCGACTGAATGCCGCGACGGGGTCGTTCACCTGCTACCGCCATCGCCCGGGTGATCCGTCGAGCCTCGCCAACGACGCGGTTCTCGTCATCTTCGAGGACAGCCTGGGAACGCTTTGGGTCGGCACGTATGGAGGCGGCCTGGACTCGTTCGATCGGAGCACGGGCCGGTTCGCACACCACCGCGCCAACCCCTCCGTTGCAGGCTCCCTGAGCAGCGATCTCGTCAAGGCCATCTGTGAGGACCAGAGTGGTTCGCTGTGGGTCGGGACCGACGGGGGTGGGCTGAACCGGTTTGATCGCGAGAGTGGCACATTTACCAGCTTCAGGCACGACCGCGTCAACCCGACGAGTCTCGGCGCCGATCGTATCTACTCCCTGTACCAGGACCGGTCGCGGGTGCTGTGGGTGGGCACGTATGGGGGTGGTCTCAGCAAGTTCGATATCGGTCGCAAGAGGTTCCGCCGCTACGCGAACGATCCGAACGACCCCAGCTCCTTGAGCCACGACATTGTCTGGTGCTTCTCCGAGGACCGTGACGGCGTGCTGTGGGTCGGTACGGACAGCGGAGGCCTGAACCGCTTCGACCGACGCGCCGGCCGGTGGCGGAGCTTCCGGCACCGGGCCGATGACCCCTCAAGCCTCAGCCACGATACGGTCCGTGGCCTCCTCGTGGACCGGGATGGCGTCTTGTGGGTCGCCACGAACGGCGGGGGTCTCGAGCGCTTCGAGCGGCAGACGGGGCGGTTCACGCACCACCGCCACGACCCCTCCGACCCCGGCTCGCTGGCCCATGACGAACTGCGATCCATCTACCAGGCCCGTTCGGGTGCCCTCTGGGTCGGCACCTTCGGGGGAGGCCTCGACCTGCTCGACCCGCGAACCGGACGGTTCACTCACCACCGGCATGAACCCGGCAACCCTTCCAGTATCAGCAACGACTTCATCCGCATGATGGTGGAGGACCGGAATGGCGCGCTCTGGGTCGGTACCCAGGGCGGCGGGGTCAACCGTTTCGACCCCCAACGGCAAGCGTTCAGTAGCTTCCGGAACGATCCTAACAACCCCTCGAGCCTGAGCAACGATCACGTCTTCGCGATCCACGAAGCACGCGACGGGACCCTGTGGTTCGGCACGTTTGGGGGTGGGGTCAACAGGTTGGACCAGGCAACTGGCCGCTTCCGACGGTACACCGCCCGGGATGGCCTGGCGAGCGACTCGGTCTACGCAATGCTCGAGGACGAATCCGGGAGGCTGTGGATCAGCACGACCAGGGGGCTTTCGCGGTTTGACCCGCGCTCCGGCGAGTTCCGCAACTATGACGTGCGGGACGGCCTTCAGAGCAACGAGTTCAACGGCGGCTCGGCCTACCGGAGCGCCGCCGGGGAGATGTTCTTCGGAGGGATCAACGGCTTCAATGCCTTCTTCCCCGACGAGATTGGCTTCAACCCCCTGGTTCCCGAGGTTGTGATCACCGACCTGCGGCTGTTCAACCGGTCCGTGCGCGTCGGCGAGCGGTGGGAGGGGCGCGTCATCCTTCAACGGCCGGTCAACCGGACCGATTCCCTCGAGCTCTCTTACCAGGACAACCTCTTTTCCCTGGAGTTTGCGGCGCTTCACTACTCAGCTCCCGGCAAGAACCGGTACGCCTACACGATGGAGGGCTTCAGCGACGCGTGGATCCCCGTCGATGCCGATCGCCGCTTTGCAGCCTTCACCGGCTTGGCGCCGGGCCAGTACGTCTTCCGGGTCCGCGGCGCCAACAGCGACGGTGTCTGGAACGAGCGTGGGGCCTCGATCCGAATCACCATCACGCCGCCTTTCTGGGGCACGTGGTGGTTCCGGCTGATAGCTGGGGTGGTGGCGCTGGCTCTCGGGGCCGCGGCGTTCCGCGCCCGCGTCCTCAGCGTCCGCATGCGGACCGAACTTCAGGCCGCCCGTGATGCCCAGATGGCCATCATGCCGCAGGTGGAGCCCGAGGTGGAGGGCTTCGAGGTGTCCGGACTTTGTATTCCGGCCCATGAAGTTGGCGGCGACTTCTTCGACTATTTCTGGCTGGAGGGCGAGCGGCGCCACCTGTGTGTCGTGGTCGGGGACGTCGCGGGCAAGGCCATGCGCGCCGCCATGGCGGCGCTGATGTCCGACGGGATGATCTTCT
>Ga0315289_10015385_pt1 | contig 10621 bp, 9 predicted proteins | sample YL17G11_40_MG_FD_203452 | JGI IMG/M metagenome (GOLD analysis project Ga0315289, IMG submission 203452) | Sediment microbial communities from Yellowstone Lake, YNP, Wyoming, USA - YL17G11_40 | ecosystem: Environmental > Aquatic > Freshwater > Lake > Sediment | place: USA: Wyoming | collected...
GACGGGCAGCAGCGGGTCAACGTGCAGCACGAGCCCCAACTGGGAGACCACGTTGACCGTGGGCAGTGGCACAGCCGCCGCCGCCGTGGCCGCGTAGGCCATCAGGGCGCTCGTGAGGATCGCCCGCGCTGTGAACTCCAGGGCCGGCGGCACTATCAGGTGCTTGCCACGGATGCCCAGCGGGCGCCCGTTGACATCAGTCTGTGCCGCCATCAGGCCCAACGTGACCTGTAGGTTGCCGATGGTCAGCGGCAGGGCGCCTACGTTGGTGATGAGCTGCCCATCGGCCACGTCCGCCAGGGCCGCGCCGAACAGTAGGGCATCCGGCCCACCCGCCGACGCGATCATGTCGGTCACGTTGTAGGCCCGCGTGTAGAGCACGCTATCAGCGAACCGCTGGGGGATGTCCTGGAAGGCACCCAGAGCGTCGTTGATCAGCGACTCCCACGAGATGTCGAACTGCCGGCCATACTTGTAGAGGCGCCGCGAGTAGTACCCTTCGACAACCGGCGCCACATAGTACTCGCCCTTCTCCGTTGAAGTTAGGCAGGGTGCCGGTCTTGGTGTACCCCTGCCAGTCAGCCGTGACCGCCCGGTAGCGCGCCAGCATCTCCCTCTCCAGAGTGAAGCCGAACAGCGCAGGGAAGTCGCTGGTGGTGATGACCTCGCGCAGTAGGTACTCCTGCTGGTGAGCGGGCCGTCGCTCCTTGTTGCTCAGGAGATCAAGGAAGCGGCTCTGGGCCGCTTCGCTGATCTTGTGACTGCCGACCGGGACGTACCCGCCCCAGTCATCCATGACCTTCAGAAATTCAGCCATCGTTGTGGCCCTCCTTCTCTAGCCCCACCTTAGACCTTAGTGGCGGCAATGACTGTCGTCGGCAGCGTGTAGAGTACGGTCATCCGGGTGCGACCAGCGCTGCCAGTGGCACCGACCGTAACCACTACGCCGCTGATCACCCTTGCTGTCGCCAGATAGCGCCGCCGCACGTGTGCGCCAGCCGCAGTGACATCGACATCTGCCCCCTGCTTGGCACCAGCGAAGGCAAAGCTAATCGACTCACCCGCCAGCAAGTCGGTGGCCTTCAGGTTGACCGCAGCGAAGAAGCCATCGGGATCGGCAGCGTCGCCGACGTTCAGGGCGGCCGAAGTTGCGGTGTCCCACAGCGCCACGGCGTGAACGATGATATCCTGCAAGGTCGCGCCAGCGGGGACCTGGATGGAGCCGGTGTAGGTGCCCGCCCCGGTGGTCTCCGTGAACGTGACTTCCTTGGCGACGATAACATCGCCCTCCTTGATGTGGGCGTGAAGCTTGATGGCGACGATCGCCGTAGTCCCAGTCGCTACGTCGCCCAGCGCGTAGCCGAACGGCACCTGTGTTGTCGGCTCATCACTCTTGCTGATGATGGCGGTCGTCTTGTTGATGTACAGCTCGTCGCCTGGGGCGATGGCGCTGTTGCCGTCCTCATTCGTCGCCACCGCCGACAGGAACCAGATGCCCTCCGTGTCGATGGCGATGAGGTCCGTTGCCGCCGCCGCACTCCCGAGCGCTACACCGACGATGTTCTCACCGCAGATGACAGGATCACCCACGTCGACAAACCCATCGGTGTGCGTCGGATGCGTCAGGTAGCTTTCCTCAAGGGTGAGGTGGCGCCCCTCATAGGTCGAGGAGCATTCATCACCGGCCACACGACCGGTTGCTAGGTACAGTGCGGGCATAGTCTTCTCCTCCCTATCGCCTTGTTATGGCAATCCTATCTGCCGTCCACAGCCACGCGGATTTGCGCTTCACTCCAGTCCGGGTGCATGTGCTTCCAGCTTTCCTCCAGCGTCTTGTGGTCGTCGGCGCCGCCGGTCGAGCCCATGCCCTTGATCTGGCCGGTTCCCTTGACCTCGGCCAGGTACGCGACCTCAGCCTTCGCCGCCTCGTCGATGACAGTAGCGAACGCCTCCTTGTCGAGCTGGCCCTCCTTGATGGGCGGGCTCTTGCCCAGGGACTCAGTGAGCCGGGCCTGGGTGATGTCGGGCAGGTCGGTCTTGGCAAGCGCCTCTCGGGCGATGTCCGCCGCTTCCCGCAGCAGGATGACCTCGCGCAGCCGCTTGACCTCGGCCTCCAGGGGCACAGCCGCCTCCTCTAGTTCCTTGATCTTGGCAAGAGCCTCATCCCTTGCCTTCGTGACCTCTTCGAGCAATTCCATGTTCTTGTCTTCCTCCTTTCGCCCTCCTCTGGCGATGCTGTTTCTCGCGCTCTCGATGAGCTGCAACACCTTGCCGCCGGCACCGGGAGCGGTCACGTAGTCAACGCTCTTGGCGGCAACAAGTTCCTGAACGATGGGGCCTGTCTTGCCCTCGGCCTCGCCCTTCTCCGTCTTGCCCAGGGCGCGGATGCTCACGCCGATGTGCGGCGCCAGCTCTTCTATCACGGGTTGCCAGGGGCGGAAGACCTGGGCATCGGCGTACAGGCCGGCGCCAGCGGGGCCGTTCGGTTCCCAGCGGGCCGTAGTCATCAGTTCACCCGCCAGGTCACGCAGCGACCGCTCGGGGCGCTCGCTTTCCTCTGTGCTGGTGGGGTGGTCAATGTACATCTGGGTGCCCGCCTGGAAGACCTTGGGGCCATCACGCTCCAAGACCTCGGCGGGGTAGTATCCGCTCGAACCCCAGCCGGGCTGTATGATCTTGATGGGCACCGTGCCGTCGGCGCGGACGGACTTCTCTGCCAGGGGCACCAGGTCGGAGTCGAGTTCAACGTCGGCGGTCTCACCGAAGGGAGAGGCGCTGGTGCCCGGCGCTGATTGGACGGTCACAGGCGGTAGCCCCAGGTGCTTGATGGGCGGAAGTCCAAGCTGCTCCAGGATGTCAGCGGGGTCATAGCCTGCCCGAATGAGCGTACCGACGATGTCTGCCTGGGCTACGCCACTGGCACCGATAAGGCGCTCTAGCAGGAGGCAGAGCGCGTCGGCGTACTCCTCATTCTCGAAGAGGGCACACTCGGCCTCCCCTACGTTCTTCGCCACCGCATTCGCCTGCCGGATGGCGCTGGCGTCACAGTTCTTGCCGCCCTTCTCCTCGCAGGCGGCGAGGGCGCGGTTCGCTACCTTCACCCAGACGACCTTCGCCTTGTCGCTCAGGCCCTTGCTGTGGGCGTCTACGTCGGCTGTCTTCCAGGGCATGTCAGTCTCCTTTGCTCTGCCTTCGGGTCAAGAGCGCACATTGGCAGTTCGGATGTCCGAGGGGCCGGTCGTCACCGCTACTGAATGACTGGTCGACTGGAATCCAGCCGTCAGCCTCGTTGGGCGCGCAGATGTCGTCGCATGGCGTTCCCGCCGTCAGCCAGGACTTCTCCATCGTCAGCCCCATGTCTCCCAGTTCCTGCGCCACCGCCATGTTGCCGTGCTCGTAAGCCTGGCCCGCCTCGTGGGTGGCAACCGTAACCGCCCGCCCGCGGCTGAAGCCGACGAACTCCTTGCGGATCGCCGTCGCCGTCTTGCCATAGCTCCAGCCCTCATCAACCGCCTGAGTCAGCAAGGTCCGCAACTGCGCCTTGCTGGCATCATTCAGGCCCGTCACCAACTCAGCGGCATAGTCCTTGAGGTAGGCCACGGCCTTCGGGTTGCTGAGGTCAAAGGCGATGTCCGTTGTCACATCGGCCAGGGCCACGCGCACGCCGGCGGCCAGCGCGGCCTCTGCCAGTCCCGTGAGCGGCTCGGTGAAGAGCGCCAGCGTCTCTAGGCTGGCCGCGTCGAAGTCGCTCTCCCACGGCCCGAGAGCCAGCGCCTCCCGTAGCCGCTTGTCTAGCCGCCGGACGAACGCACCGCCCTGCCTCAGAAATGCAGTACGGAGGGCTTTCGTGGCCCTCCGTACTATCGGAGCGAGTTCCCTGTCCCGCCGCCGGAAGGTCATCACCTCCAGTAGGCGGTCAAGGGCGAGGATGGCTTCAGCGGTGGGCACGTCACCTCCACGTCAGGGCCGCACACGCAGCCCTATCGTCCCACATCAACCTTGGCCGCGTGTACTAACCCTGTCATCTCCAGCCGCCTAGTCATCGACACCCAGAATGACCTCGCCTTCGTGGGGTAGTTGTCCCAATTCAGCTTTAGGCCAGTGGTTATGTCATGGGAACCAGCAGCCAGGTTCTGCCGCGCCCCGCTCACGTTGCCCTTGTAGCCGTTGTAGTCGGCGTCGGTTCCGCTGGTGGCCGCGTGCTGCGCCATTCCGTAGCCACGGTTGTTTACGAGCAGATTGTTCCGCAGCACAGAGTTATCCGAGTCGTCCCCGATGTGGATCCCGTCGTCACAGCCGACGATGGTGTTGTGGTGGATGTTCGTACCAGAGGCCGGCAGGGTGTTGTCTGTTGTCCCCACGCCGATGCCGTGGTGGGCGAAGGTGCCATCAAGGGTTCGCAGGATGTAGTTGTACTTGGCGATGACGGTGGAGGCTGCTGTGTAATCCCGTAGCCGCATAGCCTCTCGGTCTATCGCGTCGCCCAGCACAGCATCGCGTATCGTATTGCGCTGAATGGTGATCGTCGGCGTGGCCCCGTTGTGTTCCAGGTCTTGTACGCCGATCCCGATGCCGCCTACCTCGTAAATGACGTTGTCTTGAATGACGCACGCCGCCTGCGTAGACCCAGGCTGCCACAAGAAGATGCCCTCACCGCCCAGGTGCCCGCCGTTACCGTTGATGACACAACGGCTCACCTCAGCGAGTCCACCGAGGATGTCGCTCATAATGGCCGAACAGTCTGTGTCGGCGGAACCGTCACGGGTCATGCTGAAATAGGAGTCGCGGACGATGAGGCGATCAGTCTCGTTGGCCCCAGCACCGATGCCCTGAATGGCGTACCCGTACCCCCCGCTGTAGTTCCAGTTGTCAAAGGTGGAACGCTGCACGAGCGGGTCGTCGCAGCCATTGTGGAACTGCACGTGATTCGCCCAGGCATGGTCGAAGTCACAGTCCTGAATGGTGATGTTGCTGCCGCCCCACCAGCCTATCGTCGGCTGGGAGGTCGCTGCGCCGTTGGAGTGCTGGAACTTGATGTTCTCTAGGGTTACGTAGGCCGTGCCAGTGTAGTCCACGCAGGAGTCGCGCTTGCCGATTTCCAGCATGGTCGCCAGCGTCGTCGGGTTCGCCGCCGAGTAGACGTAGACGCGGTTGTTGGGGTCGTCAAACCAGTAGTCCCACTGAGCACCGAGGCTAGCCTTCAGCGCCTTCTTCGCGCCGATAACCCCATCATGGAAGAAGAGGTTGGCAGTCCATGCGATGCCAGAGGCGTACCAGAGGTTGCCGCCTTCGTCTGTCCAGTCCAGCGCCGCATTGTAGGTGTCGGAGCCGCAGATGATAGGCTTGGCGCCTGAGCCGTAGGCCCCGAAGGTGATGGGGCTACCTGCGCCGCCGGACGATGGCGGCACCAGTTCCTCATGCCAGATTTCGCCCCGCTTGAAGAGGATCGAGTCACCCGCGCTGAAGGCTTCCCCGTTGACCTTGGCGATGGTCTTCCACGGGTCAAGGATGCCCCCAGCATCTCCGTCATCTCCGCCAGTTGCGTCCACGTAGTAGTTAGCCATGGTTCTTTAGTTCCTTGACCACCTTGCGGGCCTCGGCCAGCAGGTCGGCGAACTCCCGCCGGACTTCTGACAACTGCACATCCACCGCTCCCTGGACGGCGTTGATGTGGCCTATCAGACTCTCATCCACAACGGCCACTAGATCGGCGACCTGCGCTACGAGGGCATCGAACTCCGCCCTGGTGGGCCGACTGCGCCGCTGGTTCCTGTTCACGACAGCACCACGTCCATGTCCACGCTCATGCCCGTGCCAGCGATGCCAGCCACTAGCAGGGCCACACGAGGACTGCCCCTGACCTCAACCCTAAGAGGCTGGATCATGGACTGGTAGACAGCGCTTGCCCCGCCGAAGGTCAGGGCCTCTGGATCGCTCAGGCTGTAGGTGCCTGTCCGCGAGTTATACAGAGCAGGAATGACGACCAGGCTTGGAGCCACCGCATCCCCTGTCCGCGAGCAGGTCAGGTAGAAGTCGGCGTACTCGTAGCCGGTGCAGTCCACGTAGCCCAGCGTGACCAGTCCAGCGGTAGGGGGGGCCACGTAGGCCATGGCCTGGGCTGCTGTGGCGCCACCTGCTAGGCCGGTTCCGTCTTTTTCGACATCGACCTCGCCTGTGGCCCCGCCGGCGGCCCGCCCTGACGTTGAAACAACCCCGTCTGAGCGGATACGACAGCCTGCCGCTCGCTGCGGCTCTGTTACCCGTCCCACGAATAGGGGATCGGCCAGGGTATCCGGGTTCGAGTAGATGTCGTAGTGAGTGGCGCCAGGAACTTGTGACACGGTGTATCGCACAACGTCCGCAGCGGCGACAACATGCGAGGTGTTGACCACGGATGAACGCACGGAGCGACCGTACTGATTGACGGCCACGGCGCTATAGTTGTAACCAGAGGCATCCCCGGCAGTATTGGCTGCTGGGGTCAGGCCACCACCAGCCGGGTCGCTGACGTAGGCGACCGTAGGTGCCGCCAGCACGTCGGCGGCCACGACAGCGGTGCGGTAGGCGATAGGTGCTGCCTGGGTTGCCCTCTGAGCCATCGGTAGGGCGTACACATCTGGCGCGATCTCAACCAGCCGCAGTTTTCGTGCCGACCAGGGCATGAACAGTCTTTCATCAACGTCAGCCATTATGGCCTCCAGTCTTTACTAATGCCTCCCGTACATCCCGAAGGGCGCGGGTGAACCGGGCCTCTGTTGCCGTGTCCTGGCCCTCCGGGAACATGGCCTCTAGCTCCCCATCGATGTCCTCGACACCGAGGGCCGTCAGCAACAGGCGGGCCGTCGTCTTGTTGCTCATGGTGCCAGCCTGGGGCTTGCCGTCCAGTGTCGCCGCTTTCACGATGGCGTCCACATGAGCATTGGTGTCCCGCTCCAGGATGCCGGGGAATCCTATGTTGATCTGGCGGTTGATGGGGTCGCCGGTATCGGGGTCGTCAGTGAGCACCACGTAGGGCTTCTTGTCCTCGTCATACTCGAGCTTGCCCTTCAGCTCGCCCTCGTTCGCCAGCGCTGCCCGGTCCACCACATAGTCTAGGACTCGCCCGTAGACATCCCGCCACAACTCCTGCCGGGCGCGCATCTTCAGTTCTGTGGGCCGGTCAAGGGTCTTCGCGGTGGCAAGGTTCCCCACCTCGGCGTTACCCGCAAGGATGGTCTCAGGGATGCCCGTGCCCGCTGACACCATGAGCCAGAGCATACGGGCGTCATCGGGCAGCATCCCGGCGCCGCGTGTGTTGACAGGCGTTAGGGTAGCGGCGCCCTCGGCAGCGATGAAGGTGCTGCCCACCGTCGGCGGCGGGTTCGTCTCCCCGCTCGTGCTGCTCAGAGCGCCCAGCGTCGTTTCCAGTTTGGTCTTGGCAGCCGCCACGCCCTTGGGCCCGCCCTTAGTCGTCATGTTCCAAGCGAAGCGGGAGAGGGAGCGACGGATGGTGGCGAAGTCCTCCAGGTCTTCCTTGACGGCACGCGCCCAGTCGAGGGCGCTGTAGATCTCGGGCACGCCGAAGCGCATCCCCTCGTGGCCGCCGACCTTGACGTGGTAGACGGGGTACTCCATCACAGGGTTGCCGCCGATACCCTTGAGAGCCTCCTTTGGGTTGACTTCCCAGGACGGGTAGTAGGCGGTCTTCTGTGCTGGCGAAGCAAGGCCGCTGCTGGCGTTGAACCCCTGCTCGCTCCACACCCGCTTGTAGTACCAGGGGGTCTTCCCATCGTCGGGGTCGCAGATGATCTCGGCGATCTCCTCTACCGGGATACTGCGCGCCCGGACCCGCCCTGTAACAGGACTGGCGAAGAAGACCAGGAACAGGTTGCCCGTGACGGCGAGTTCGACTTCCTTCTGCATCCGCGCCTGGTGGCCGGTAAGCTCCACCTTGTTCTTGGGGTCATCGAGGAAGCGGGCGATGGCATCGTTCACCAGCGGGTGCGCCGCTTGTACCGCCATGCCCTGCCCGAAGACGTAGTGCGACTGGACATCGACGGCGTGATTGATGAGGGGGTTCTTGAGGTACATGAGGCGGGCCAGCTTGATGATCTTGCCCAGGCCAGCCCGCGAGAACTCCTGTGCCGACATGAAGTCGAGCTTGAGCCAGCCCTCATCCTCCATCGCCAGCTCCAGTTCGGCCAGCCGCTCGGTGACCATCTCCAGGTTGTCGTCACCCTCGCGGAGAGCGGTGGTGAGGGCGGCGATGTGGCCTTCGAGGGTAGCCTGGCCCTTGTGGCCGTTGCGGCGTAGGAGGGTATCTAGTATACTCATGGTGCCACCGTCCATACGGGCGGCGTGTAACTGAAGGAAGCGCCATCTGACGGGCAGAAGCTGCCACAAAAGTCCCAGCGGGCGACAGGGTACCAGTCGCCCAGGGACAACCGGGCGCCGATGACCCGTCCTGCTAGCAAGGTGGCGCTTTCATTTTCCCTCATACCGGGCTGATCTCCTTCCTGTCGTCGTACACCACCATGCCCTCCGTCGGCGCCGGTGGCAGCGCAAGGTAGGCCAGCAGCAGAGCGTCGGCGTCGTCCGGCGAGCGCCCCAGCCGCTTGCGCGTCTCATCCTTGGGCTCGACCTTGATGCGCCCGAAGCTGTCCAGGCTGTAGCGGGGCGCGATAAGTTGGGCGATGGTCATGTCGTCTAGGTCGCGCAGGTCCCACACCCGCCCCTGGCACAACTCGCGCCCTATCTCCCACCACAACTGATCGCGCAGCCGGGGGAACCGCTGCGGGTTGTAGGATGCCATGCCGACGTTCACGCCGACGATGGCGGCGTTGTGCGCCTCGCCCCGGAGTTCCTGTAGGCGGCCGGCCACGCCCCAGCCGATGCCCACCACGTCAACCTTGACGGCGGTAGCGCCTGTGTCTTGGATCGCCTGTACCACGAGCCCGACGACCTCCATAGGGTCGGCGCTGTGAGAGCGCCAGACACGGCCTACGGCGGCCCCGCGCCGCTCGCGGATGACCGTCATGTCACCGCCGGCGCCCACATCGACGCCAAGCTCTACGGGTATAGTCTCACCCGTCTCCCGTTCCTCCTGGCAGCGGCGCACCCAGGACAGGGGCACCACGGCGTCGCTCGCCTCCTCAGGAAACAGGCCGCGCACCTTCGACTGCCAGAGGGGTGTTCCCTCACCCCAGTCAGCACGCCGCTCCTCTACCCAGAGGCGCGATAGCAGCAGGGAGCGCATATACTCGGGGATCTCTTCGTCAGTAAAGTTGGGGGATTCGAGGCCGTCAACATGGATCACATGCCAGCCGCTACCTGGCTGACAGATGCGAGCGAAGTAGGCACCGGGGTCATCGGGGTTGCCGATGGCGAGGATGCGCGAGTCCTCGTTGGTAACAAGGGTCTCAGCAGCCGTCCAGAGGGACTCGGGTACACCGCTGGCCTCATCTATCACCACCAGGACGCTGCGGGCGTGTATGCCCTGGAAGGCGGCGGGGTCATAGTCTGAGGGCTTGCGGCCAAAGGCACGCATCTCATTGCCCACCCAGACCTCAGTCTGATTCAGCCGCCCCGGTAGCCTGCCCTTTGCCCAGGCACGGGCCAGCTCCCGCCAGAGGATAGCGCGGACCTGGGGGTAGGTGGGGGCCGTGGAGACTACGAACGGGTCCGGCTTGCTGTTCACCCACCAGGCCATGATGCGCGAGGCGTCGAATGACTTGCCGGTGTCATGGGCCGAGTGAACGGCTGTCCGGCGGTGCTGGGCGACGGCCTCAGCGATCTCCCGCTGCTTTGACCAGAGGTACTCGCCGAGAATGTCAGTGACGAAGCCCACGGGATCATCGAGGTAGGCGGCGTAGGGGTTGGTGCCCTCCCGCCGGGCCTTCAGGCGCAGCACGGTCTCTGCCATGACCGCGACCTCTTGCCCCGGTAGGACTGCCACGGGCATCCTACAGACTCCCCTCTCGGGCTCCAGCCATTATGTGTTCAGCCGTACGTACAGCTTCATCGGGGTCAAGGCCGTACTCCTCAGCAAGCCGGCGAATCCGCGGCTCTATGTCAACCTTCACCGGCACCTTACCCTCTAGGCGATCAAAGATGAGGGCAAGGGCATGCCAGTCTGGGCTTGCCAGATAGATGTGTTCCTTGCCTGCCTTGTCCGTCTCCTGTACCCAGTGACCAACCGCTAGGGACCAGATGGCACATATGAGCTCTTCCTTGTTCCCCAACTTGTCGAGGTGCTTGCGAAGCGCCTCAGTCAGGGTCTTGCCGTTCTTGGGTCGCCCGTTCGGGTTGCCTGATTGTCCCTTCTGCCAGGTCATTTGCTAACTCGCTGCTTTTCAAGTCCCTACTACGGGATACTTCTCAACTCAGCCAGGTTCCGCTCGTCTACGGCCAGCATGTAGCGGATCTCGTGCTCACGGCCCAACGGCGGCAGCGGCAGGCCCAGGAAGGAAGGCTGACGCCTGCCCTCTTGTTCCGTCGCCTCGGCTACCAGCATCGCCCTGAATGCACGGTCATGGTGTGGGCGCTCAGGGACGTAGCCACAATGGAAGCAGGAGTGGTGAACGCCGTGGGGTCCTGGGTTGTGCCACCATAAGCCTCCACAGCGAGGGCAGGGCTGGCGGGG
>Ga0315289_10015387_pt1 | contig 10620 bp, 10 predicted proteins | sample YL17G11_40_MG_FD_203452 | JGI IMG/M metagenome (GOLD analysis project Ga0315289, IMG submission 203452) | Sediment microbial communities from Yellowstone Lake, YNP, Wyoming, USA - YL17G11_40 | ecosystem: Environmental > Aquatic > Freshwater > Lake > Sediment | place: USA: Wyoming | collected...
CAGGAGACCTTGCGCTGAAGGGCCAGCAGGCGGCGCTTGCGGTGGTAGATGGTGCGCCCGTCCAGCTTGCCGTCCAGGCGGAAGCTGGCGCTCGACTCCTCGTCAGAGTACGCGAACACGCCCAGGTGGTCGAACGCGGCCGCCTCGACGAAGCGGCAGAGGTCCGCGAAGTCCCCGATGGTCTCGCCGGGGAAACCCGCCAGGAGGCTGGTGCGGAGGGCCACGCCGGGAAGCGCGCGGCGGATCTTCTCGAGCAGCCTCAAGTAGAGCCGGCCCGAGCCGCCGCGCCGCATGCGGCGGAGCACGCGGGCGCTGGCGTGCTGGAGCGGGATATCCAGGTAGCGGACCAGGGCCGGGTGTGCGGCCAGAGTGTCCAGCAGCTTCGAGGTGATCTTGTTGGGGTGGGCGTAGAGGAAGCGGATCCAGACCGGGTGCGGAGTTCGCATGCGGGCCAAGCGGTCGAGCAGGAGGGCCAGGCCGTCCTGCAGTCCCAGGTCGTCGCCGTAGGCGGTGGTGTCCTGGGCGACCAGGATGATCTCGCGCACCCCCTCGCGGACCAGCCGCTGGGCTTCCGCCACCACGGACTCGGGCGGGCGGCTGCGGAAGCCGCCGCGCAGTTGCGGGATGATGCAGAAGGCGCAGGTGTGGTCGCAACCCTCGGCGATCTTGAGGTAAGCGTAGTGCCGCGGCGTGGCCCGCCGGCGCGGGGTCAGGTGCGAGTAGAGGTAGGGGGCACGGGAGTTACCGGGAACCGGGCGCCCTTCGCTGATGGCGACGATCTTATCGATCTCGTTGACGCCGATGACGGCATCCACCTCGGGCAGGCGCCGGCGGATCTCGTCGCGGAAGCGCTCCACCAGGCAGCCCGCCACGACGAGTTTCTTGAGCGCGCCGGAGCGCTTGTAGCGCGCCATCTCCAGAATGGCGTCCACGGACTCCTGCTGGGCGGGGCAAATGAAGCTGCACGTGTTGACCACGATGAGGTCGGCCTCTTCCGGCCGCGGGGTCAGCAGGTGGCCGCGCGCGGCGAACTGCCCCATCATGACTTCGGTGTCCACCAAGTTCTTGGGACAGCCCAGGCTGACGAATCCGACCTTCAAAGCGGGTCCCGTTGCCAGAGGAAAGCAGGTCCCAGGATAGCACGCGCCCGCGGCGCCGGCTTCACAGCAGGCGAAGGGCCTCGTGGGTGAAGGAGCGCTTCACCTGGTCCCAGTCCAGGGGAACGAGCATCTCGGGCAGGGGGTCTTTCCCGGCGTCCTCGAAACAGGCGAGGGACTTCAGGATATGGACCGGGCTGAAGGAGGCTGGAGCAAACTTGCGTGGGAACAGGTCGAGCAACTCGCGCATCGGCCAGGTAGAACCCGGTCAGCAGGGAGGCTTGCCGCAACTCATCCCAGACCGCGTGGGCGGTCTCGGGCGGCGCTTCAGTGTGCCACATGATCAGTCCGGCGGTCTCAGCGCCGCCACTTCGCCGGGCGGTACGCCGTAAACCAGCGCCCAGAAGTTGGCGGACTGGCGGGAGAGCCGGCGCCGCCTTTCGGTGAGAATCCCGGCGCGGCGGGGACACCAAGTTCCATAAGGAGAGTTGCAGTGTCGATGCAGGCGGCGCGCTTGCAGGCCGACGAGGAGCTGGACTGGCTGGCGCTCAGGATGGTGCCAGGGCTGGGCGCGCGCACGGCGGCGAAGCTGCTGGAGCGCTTCCGCACGCCGGGGGCGATCTTCCGCGCCTCGCGCAGCGAGCTGGAGGCCGCGGGCGTGGGCGGAGGTCTGGCGCAGACCATCGTGAGCGGTTGCGCCTTCGAGGACGCCGCGACGCAACGGCAGAAAATCGAGGCCAGCGCGGCGGTGGCGCTGCCGGTGACCGACCCGCGCTACCCCGCCCGCCTGCGGGAGATCTTCGATCCGCCCATCCTGCTGTTCGCGCGCGGGCGGCTGGAGCTACTGGCAAACCTGATGCTGGCCATCGTGGGCACCCGGCGGCCCACGCCGTATGGGGTCGCGGTGACCGAGCGGCTGGCCGCCGACCTGGGCCGCGTGGGCCTGACCATCGTCAGCGGGATGGCGCGCGGCATCGACACGGCGGCCCACCGCGGTGCGCTCGCCGTTGGCGCCGGCACCGTGGCCATGCTGGGCTGCGGCGCCGACGTGGTCTACCCGACGGAGAACCGCAAGCTGGCGGAGCGCATGATCGAGACGGGCCTGCTGATCTCGGAGTTTCCCATGGGCTCACCGGCCTACCCGCAGAACTTCCCCATCCGCAACCGCACCATCAGCGGCATCAGCGCCGGCGTGCTGGTGGTGGAAGGGGCGCAGTACAGCGGCTCGGCCATCACGGCCCGGCTGGCGCTGGAGCAGGGCCGCGAGGTGTTCGCGGTGCCGGGCAACGTCACCTCGAAGATGAGCTGGGGACCAAACCTGCTGATCAAGCAGGGCGCCAAGCTGGTGCAGGATTTCAACGACGTGCTCGAGGAGCTTTCGCCCGCGGACCGGCGGTGGCTGGCGGCGCTCCGCCAGCCGGAGCTGTGCGGCGAGGGAGAGCAGCCGGCGGCGGCCCGGCCGGCGCTGCCGGAGGGTCCCGCCGGCGTGGTGGCCGGGCGCGTCCTATCCCGGCTTAAGGTGGATGCCGCTCTGCAGATGGACGATCTGCTCGAGTCGCTCGAGGAGTTCACCTCATCGGAGATCATCGCCGCACTGTTCGAGCTGGAGATGATGGGCGCTGTGCGCCAGCTTGCCGGCAAGAATTTTGTTAAAGTGTGGTGAGAGCGCCTTTCCCTGGCGGAAGCCCGGCCTGCCTGGCCGCGCTCCCGCGGCTGAGCGCCAGCGTCCCAGCCAACTCAAGCAGAGTGGGTATGTTGAAATCTCTGGTCATCGTCGAATCGCCGGCCAAAGCGCGGACGATTGGCAGGTACCTGGGCCAGCAGTACGTGGTTAAGGCCTCGCTGGGCCATATCAAGGACCTTCCCAAGCGCGACCTGGCGGTCGATGTCGAGCGCGGCTTCGAGCCTACCTACGTGGTCATCGAGGGCAAGAAGAAGCTGATCCAGGAACTCCGACAGGCGGCCAAGAAGTCGGAAGCCATTTACCTGGCGGCCGACCCGGACCGCGAGGGCGAAGCCATCTGCTACCACCTCCAGGAGGAGCTCGCGGGCAAACCCGGCGGGGGGGGCCCGCAGGTTTACCGGGTGATGTTCCACGAGATCACGGCGAGCGCCATTCGCAAGGCGTTCCAGCAGCCGGGCACGGTGGACCGCCGGCTGGTGGATGCGCAGCAGGCGCGGCGGGTGCTGGACCGCCTGGTGGGCTACAAGATCTCGCCGCTGCTGTGGGACAAAGTGCGGCGGGGGCTCTCTGCCGGGCGCGTGCAGACAGTGGCCGTGCGGCTGATCGTCGAGCGGGAGCGGGAGATCCGCGCCTTCCAGAAGCGCGAGTACTGGACCCTCGAGGCGCACCTGGCGGCGAAGAAGCCACCGCTGCTGGCGGCGCAACTAGTCAAGCGCAACGACGAGTCGCTGGGCATCCCGGAGGAGGCCGCCTCCGACGCTGTGCTGGCGCAACTGGAGGGCGCAACCTACGTGGTCCGGTCGGTGGCCACGCGGGAGAAGAAGCGCCACCCGGTGCCGCCCTTCATCACCTCGACCTTGCAGCAGGAGGCGGCGCGGAAGCTGCGCTTCAGCGTCAAACGCACCATGATGCTGGCGCAGCGGCTCTACGAGGGCATCGCGCTGGGCAAGGAAGGGCCGGTGGGCCTGATCAGTTACATGCGCACCGACTCGACGCGGGTGGCCGGCGAGGCGCTCGGCGAGGTGCGGGACCTGATCGCGGAACGCTACGGCGCGCAGTACCTGCCCGAGACGCCCAACGTCTACCGCAACCAGAAGGACGCCCAGGACGCCCACGAAGCCATCCGGCCGACCTCGGCGTTTCACACCCCGGAGTCCCTCGCCCAGCACCTGGGCGAGGACGAGTTGCGGCTCTACCAGCTCATCTGGATGCGCTTCGTGGCTTCGCAGATGATGCCGGCGGTCTTCGAGCAGACCACTATCGAGGTGAGCGCCACCGGCCGGGACGGGGCGGAGTACCTGTTCCGCGCCAGCGGCTCGGTGCCGCGCTTCGACGGCTTCCTGGCGGTGTACGAGGAAGGCAAGGACCAGAAGGACGAGGAGGACGAGGAGCTCAAGCACAAGCTGCCGGCGGTAGCCGAAGGCGAGCAACTGAAGCTGCGCTCGCTCCAGCCGGAGCAGCATTTCACGGAGCCGCCGCCGCGGTACACGGAAGCCACGCTGGTCAAGAAGCTGGAGTCGGACGGCGTGGGCCGGCCCTCGACCTACGCCTCGATTCTCTCGACCGTCCAGGACCGCGGCTACGTCAAGAAGGAAGGCGGGCGGCTGCTGCCCACCGAGCTGGGCATGGTGGTCAGCGACCTGCTGCTCGAGCACTTCAACGACATCTTCGACGTGCGCTACACGGCGCGCATGGAGGAGGAGCTCGACGAGATCGAGGCAGGCAAGCTGGACTGGCGCGCGGCGCTGGCGGATTTCTACAAGGATTTCCAGAAGGACCTCCGGCGGGCCGAGAAGCACATGACCGACATCAAGCGGCTGGAGATCCCTACGGAGCTGACCTGCGAGAAGTGCGGGCAGCCCCTGGTGATCCGCTGGGGGCGGCACGGGAGCTTCATCGGGTGCAGCGGGTATCCGGAGTGCACCAACACGCGGGAGTTGACGGTGGATCTGCCGGACGTGGCCAGCGCGGACCTGACCGAGCAGGAGGACGCCGAGTACTGCGAGAACTGCGGGCGCACCATGGTGCTCAAGCGGGGGCGCTTCGGGACGTTCTACGCCTGCTCGGGCTACCCGGACTGCAAGACCACCAAGCGCCTCGGGGTCGAGGAGAGAAAGCCCGACGTGCCGCTGGAGGAGAACTGCCCGCAATGCTCGAGCCAGTTGGTGCGGCGGCACGGCCGGTACGGGGAGTTCACCGCCTGCAGCAACTACCCGGCCTGCAAGTACGTCAAGCAGAAGACCATCGGAGTGGTCTGCCCGGCCTGCGCTCAGGGTGAGATCGTCGAGCGGCGCTCGAAGCGGGGACGGACCTTCTTCGGCTGCAACCGCTATCCCGAGTGCGAGTTCGTGGCCTGGGCCAAGCCCCTGGCCGAGAAATGCCCGCAGTGCGGCAGCCCGTATCTGGTCGAGCGGTGGAGCCAGTCGGGTGCCACCGTCCGCTGCCCGGAGCGCAAGTGCAAGTACCAGCGCGAGCTGGCCCCGGCGGCAAGCTGAGCCTCAGGCCGCGCGCACCGGCTCTTCCAGCAGTTTCAGCGGGGCCTGTTGCGGCCGGCAACTCCGACAGCAGGATCCCGCCGACGCGGCAGGCCGCCGCCAGGGAGAGGAACATCCAGGCGGGGCGCAACGGGTCCCCCGCCGAGAACTGGCTCCGGGCCTTGAGACACAACCCCAGCTCCAGGATGGCGACGCCCGCCAGCAGGCTAGGGAGCATTGCCTCGAGGTCGGGCGCTTCCGGCGGGCCGAGCGCCGCCTCCAGCTCCACCAGCCGCTTCCACTCGCGCCGCAGTCGCTCGATCTCCCGCCGGCACCGGGGGCAACTTTCGGCGTGCCGGGCCACTCTGTGCGCGGAACTCTCCCCACTGCCGGACAAGGCCAAGCTGAGCAACTCGCCGTTTCCTGGATGGGGCCACGGCAACCGGTGCTTCCAGCTAAACATCGTTCTCCTCCCTGTCGAGCAGCGCCCGGCACTTGCCGAGCGCGCGACTGAGCAATGCCCCCACTGTTCCCGAGCGGATGCTCAGGACCTCAGCGATCTCAGCATCATTCAAACCCTCAGCCCGGAGGCGGACACATTCCAGCTCGCGCGGGGCCAGCCGCCGCAGCATCTTGCACCGCGAGACGAGCCGGCGCCGCCCGCTGGCGCGCCAGGACTTCATGGCTGCGCAATCCCAACGAAATCAACCGGCTGAGTAAAGAAAGCGCCGCGTGCCGGCATCTCTAGTGCAGGGGATCTAGTACCGGAATAGGAAGAGCGTTCTTGGGTACTGGATCCCCCAGGTCGTGCTTATGAAACCCTCACACCTTCGGAAGGCTGGCCAGCGCGGTTCCCAGGCGGTGGAGCTGGCTTTGACTATGGTTCCCATTTTGGCCATCATGTTCCTGCTCATCGATCTGTGCCTGGCGATCTTCTTGAAAGCTACCTTCCAGCAGGCCGTGCGCGAAGGCGTGCGGTATGCCGTCACCGGCCGGACCGAGACCGACCTGGGTCAGGATGCTTCGATTCGTTCGGTGGTACAGCACTTCGCTTTGGGGTTCATCCGGCCGGTGGACGCCGACGAGACGATCAAGATCCGCTACTTCCGGCCCGACACCCTTGTGGAGAAAACCGGTGTCGGCAGCAACGCCGGGGGCAACATCGTGGAAGTAGCGATGGAGGGTTTTTCCTGGCGCCCCATCGCGGCCCTGATGAAGAGCGGGTTGCCGGTGGGCATCGGCGCCAGGTCCTCGGATCTGGTCGAGCCTTGCTCCGCGACGGGTTGCCCCACACGCTAGAGGAGGTCCCATGTTCACCATCGATGTGACCCAGACCGGCGCCCGCACCCGGACGGTGACCATGAGGGCCGCCATCGACGCGCTGAACTTCGCGGGGAACACCGGAACCGCCCAGGCGCTCTGGCAGGGCTACCAGCAAATCGTGACCATCAACGAGGTCGGCGCGCTGAACGTCATCGTGTTCTTCACCGATGGCCGCCCCACCGCCATAACGGCCGACTTCCCGGTGAAGACCCTGGCCGACCAGCGGTACGGCGACGGCTCCAGCACCTACCCGAACACCTCCAGCTTGTACACCACGGGGCCGTATGCGGGCAAGGTCCGGGTCGATAGCCCTCGCGCGGCGTCCGCTATGCCGCCAACAACCTGGCCGACAACGTCGCGACGCGCATCCGCACAGACGCCAGCCTGACTCCCTTCATCTACACCCTCGGGCTCGGAGGGACCTCCTCGGAAACGATCGATCATGAACTGCTCCGCCGCATCGCCAACGATCCGGCCAGCCCCATTTACAGTTCCTCTCAGCCCACCGGCCTGTACGTCTACTCGCCCACCACGACGCAGTTGAACGATGCCTTCTTGAAAATAGCCTCCGAAATCCTGCGCCTGACGCGGTAGGCGCCCAGGCGGAAGTCGGTGGGCTGGGCATGCCCAGCCCCTACAACACGTTGCAGCGGTTCCGTAGGGGTGGGGGATGCCCGACGCGGATTTCTTCGCGCCCCCTGACGGTGGGGGCTCGCTAACGCACGTAAGCCAGCGGCCTCAGAACTTTGCCCGTGATTTCACACTATTGTCACCAGGGGGTCTCCTGTGGTTTGGTAGAATAGAAGGCAATCCACCTGGAAAGAGGGCCCTGGAATGCCAAGAAAACAGACTGTCGAATCTGGAGGTTCCGCCTCTGCCGCCGCGGCGCCCGCGGCCAAACGCAAGCGCACCCGCAAAGCGGCTGCCGACGCTGTGCATCGAGCGCTGGCGGCGTTGTCCGCGGCTGGGTCGCCCAGCGAGGACGAGGGGGAGGAGATCGAGCGCCTGGCCTACTCCTATTGGGAGGCGCGGGGCGGAGAGGGAGGCTCGCCGGAGGAGGACTGGTTCCGGGCCGAGGCCGAAGTGCGCCGGCGGCGCGCGCAGCCAGCGTAAGGACTCTCCCGCTCTACTTGTACTTGCGCAGCACTGCTAGCACGCGCCCCTGGATGCGCAGCTCCGACAGGGGCACGCGGATCGGCTCCATCGCCAGGTTGGCGGGTTGCAGCCGCGCCATGTCGCCGGGCTCCCGGTAGAAGCGCTTCAGCGTGGTTTCCGAGTTGCGCACCAGGGCCACCACCAGTTCGCCGTCGCGCACCTCCTGGGTGCTCTCCACCAGCACCAGGTCCCCACTCAGGATGTGCTCGTCGATCATCGAATCGCCGCGCACTTCCAGCGCGAACAGGTTCTCCTGGCCGAGGAATTCGCCGAAGTCCAGCCGCTCGCGGCCCGCCACGGCCTCGACGGGGGCGCCCGCGGCGATGCGGCCCATCAGCGGGATATCCAGCGGAGCGCCGCCCTGCCGGTGCTTGCGTTGCTCCTGGAAGTACTTGGGCGAGAGTTCCAGCGAACGGCTCTGGTTGAAGCCCCGTCTGAGGTAGTGCTTCTTCTCCAGCGCCGAGATGTGCTTGTGCACGGTGGCCAGGGAGGCCAGCTCGAGACCGCGCGCGATCTCCTCGTAACTGGGGCTATAGCCGTGGTCGCCCACGAAGTCGGCGATCAGATCCAGCACCTGCTTCTGGCGTCGGGTAAGTGCCATACTTTGATTCTGGGCGAACAAAAAGGGAAAGTCAATGCCAAACTGTCAGGGCCTCAATCGCGCACACGCGGCGCTAAGCCTGCTCAAGATGCCAACTGGCTGTGCTTGCGGCCGAAGAGGACGTAGATCACCAGGCCGATGGCCATCCAGCCCACAAAGCGGAGCCAGGTCTGGAGCGGCAGGCTAAGCATCAGGATCAGGCAGGACTTGATCGAGAGCGCCGGCAGCCAGGGGACGCCCGGGACGCGAAAGCCGCGCGGCCGATCAGGCTGCTTGCGGCGGAGCACGATGACGCCCGCGGCCACCACCACAAAGGCGAACAGGGTCCCGATGTTGGCCAGGTCGGCGAAGGTGCCGATGTCCCAGATGCCGGCCGGCAGTCCCACGAAAAGCCCGGCCACCCAGGTGGAGATGTGGGGCGTGCGGTAGCGGGCGTGGACCTTCGAGAAGGCGGCGGGCAGCAGGCCATCGCGGGACATGGCGAACCACACGCGCGCCTGCCCGTACTGGAACACCAGCAGCGAGGAAAGCATGCCCACCAGCGCGCCCAGCACCACCCAGCGGCGGATGGACTCGTAGCCCAGGGCCTTGAGCGCCAGAGCCACCGGCGCGGCGTTGTTCAGGTTCTTGTAGCTTGCGATCCCGGTCAGCACCAGGGCCACCGAGACGTAGAGCACGGTGCAGATCAGCAGGCTGGCCACGATGCCGAAGGGCAGGTCCTTTTGCGGGTGGCGGCACTCCTCGGCCGCCGTCGATACCGAGTCGAAACCGATGTAAGTGAAGAACACGATGGCTGCGCCCGTGAGCACGCCCGGAAACCCGTTGGGCATGAAGGGCCGCCAGTTCTCGACTTTCACCGCCCGGGCCGCGCCGATGACGAAGATGAGAATCGCGGCCACCTTGATGAGCACCATGACGTTGTTGGCGCCGGCGCTCTCGCGCACGCCCCGCACGAGGATCCAGGTGAGGACCAGGAGCACGATCAGGGCCGGGAGGTTGAACCAGTTGCCGGTGAACCGGCCCCCCGCGATCATGGGACCCGATAGCTGGGGCGGCAGGTGCAGGCCGAAGAGGTTTTCCAGCATGTCGTTGAAATAGGCCGAGAAGCCCACCGCCACGGCCATGTTCGAGACCGCGTACTCGAGGATGAGGTCCCAGCCGATGATCCAGGCGAAGATCTCCCCCAGGGTGGCGTAGGCGTAAGTGTAGGCGCTGCCGGCGATGGGGATCATCGAGGCCAGTTCCGCGTAACACAGGGCGGCGAAGCTGCACGCCAGGGCCGTCAGCAGGAACGACAGCGAGATGCCCGGGCCGGCGCCGGGGCGGCCGATGGTCGAGAGCGCCTCGGGGCCATGCAGCAGCAGGTCCAGCACCGGGGCGTGCAGGATGGAGCGGAAGCTGAGGGTCTCGCCGGCGGCGGCGGTGCCGGTCAGGATGAAAATGCCGGAGCCGATGACGGCGCCGACGCCCAGGGCCGTGAGACTCCACGGCCCCAGGGTCTTGCGCAGGCGCTTGTCGGGCGCCTCGGCGGCGGCGATCAGCGCGTCGATGCTCTTGGTGCGCAGCAGTTGGCCCACGGGCGCGCTCGCGGCCTAGCGCTTCCGCTGGCCCTTGACCATCTTCTTGACCTTGCGCTTGCGGGAGCCGCGGGGGACGCTGGACGGGCGCTCCGGCTTGGGTTGGGCCCGCTTGCGGGCGGCTCGCTTGAGCGTTTTGCGTTCCGATCGGTCGGTGATGTTCTTGGTGTTCATTTCTGTACCTTCAGCGGTGCGTAACGTTCTGACAGCTTCTTCAAGCCGTGTTTGTGAAAACTGACGGTCAACTTGGCGGCCTCGCCTTCGCCCTCGCGCCGGACGATGATGCCGCGCCCGAACTGCGGATGGACCACCTCGGCGCCGAGGGCCAGCCGCTGGGCCGGCTGGGGCGGCAGCGTGGGCGCCGCCGGCGGCCTGGCCGGCTGGGCTGCCGCCCGGGGCGGGGCCTTGAGGCCGCGCGCGGCGAAGAACTCCTCGATGTTCTCCAGAGAATCATACGTCCGGCCCGGGAAGGGGCTCCGCCGGGCGCTCTGGCGCACCTCGTGCTGCTCGGCGAACAGGTCCACCTGGGCAGCGCGGGTTTTCTGGCCCAGCGGCTCGAGCAGCGCCTCGGGCAGCTCGCCGAGGAACTGCGAGGGAATCGAGGCTTCCCAGTTGCCGCCCGCCCATTTGCGCCGGACGTGGGCCCAGGTGAGGATGAGACGTTTCCGGGCGCGGGTCATGCCCACGTAGCACAGCCGGCGCTCCTCCT
>Ga0315289_10015392_pt1 | contig 10618 bp, 19 predicted proteins | sample YL17G11_40_MG_FD_203452 | JGI IMG/M metagenome (GOLD analysis project Ga0315289, IMG submission 203452) | Sediment microbial communities from Yellowstone Lake, YNP, Wyoming, USA - YL17G11_40 | ecosystem: Environmental > Aquatic > Freshwater > Lake > Sediment | place: USA: Wyoming | collected...
ATTTGAGTCATATACAACACATTCCGAAACAAAATCTGGGTTGTGATAATCTAAAATAACCACTCCATCATATCCTTTATTTATTAAATATTTTGTAATTTCTTCTGGTGACATCTCATTATCCAATTCAAGGACATTCATAAATTCACGTTTATTACCTACTTGAGCATAAAATGGATTTGATAACGTGACCTCACAAACATATGCGTATCTACCATAATAAGAAGCCAATGGTTTGGCTTCCGTAAAATAAATTCCTTTTGAATACCAACCAGCATCAGCATTTTTCCCAATCATATTACTATCAAATTTATCAAATATATAATTTGAACCGTGATACAATGTTTTCTTAAACGGTTTTGCTAATTTATCTATTTCTTCTTGAATTATTTCAACTATTCTGCTCATTTTTTTCAATTACCACATCATAATAATTCTGTAATGCTTGTTCAGTGTTGAAATACAACACGTTAGATGGTGGAGTATAATTAACCATTTCTCTGCCTTTTATGACTAAACCATCATATCCGAGTCTTTGCATTTCATCTGCAATGGTTGTTTTACTACTAAAAAACTCATTACTTCTCGGCACACCATGCATTTTACAAAAATTTGTAACCATTTGTTGTTCGAACATTTCCGCATCATTTGTACTATATACAATCTTAGGATGTTTTGGAATTGCATTAACAACAAAATAAACTTTACCATATTGTTTTGCCAAATCTTTATTCCCCAAAAATGCGGTATATAAACCTTGTCCATATTTAGCCATACCGCCATTCTCCGTAGAATTATTATTGTCACGTATGCCCCGGAGTGTTACGTTTTGTCTTTTCCATTTTAAATAATTAGCATGGTTATAGTCTTCATTCATATTACCAGCAACTTTATGTGCCAAAAATACTGATTCTTTTGGAATATTTTCAAACGTTACAATATGTGGATTACTCATTCCCCAATCTTTGAACATGGCAAAATGTTTATCTTCATACCATTGATTGTTTGTTTTTGTTGTATCGATTGCCCATACATCAGCACCAAAATTATTTGCACCACCTGTGACATCTTTGAGATTTGAATTTGTTGCAAAAACAGCAGGTATTGCTTTTTTACCCCCAGACCATGAAGAATAACTATCACCAACTCTGGCTTCAATACCCTTTTGTGATATTCCGACTCTATTATTTGGGTCTGAAACATGATAAACAATACGATTAGGTTTTATTGGTTCGTCTGCAACCTTTTCTTTACCCCAATCGAATTGTTCAATTTCTTCTTTTATGATATCAACGATGCTTTTCATTTAAGATAAGTATGAAACTATCTCATATTTTCCACTTCCCATTTTATACCAAGTCATAATTAACATGCTATTATCGATTGGAGTATAAGCGGTTAGACCGTTTTCGTCATGTGCAGTGTTTATATATCCCAATGCAATTTCAGCACGACCTTCTTCACCCGTAAAGATACCTTCATAAGCAGTATTATCTTCTTGTAGTATTACCAAGCCATATTTTTCCAATATATTTTCAATAACGTCAACTGGAATTCCTTGATGATAGTTGGGTAATGCCGATAATTCACGATTTATCTTTTTTCTCGTATTGGCATCCAATCTACTTGGATTATTTGTTGCTTCATACATTGCAGAGTCGGGATTAAGTCTTTCCATCATTTCGAAAAGTCTTTGTTTTGTGTCTTTTTGTGCCATGATACAATATTTATTATAAATACTATAAAATATTTTGAAGGATAAAACTAATTACATCTACTGTCCAACCATTCCCAAGCATTTTATAACGCTGAATATTAGATACTCCGTCGACCTTAGTATAGCCATCATCAACAGTCTGGAGTCTTTCGCACTCCAAAGGAGTCAATTTTCTAAAGACGTAATTCTCATCGAGTAGTATATGCTCTTTGGTGAGTGAGGTAGTGAGACAATTACACTTATCATCAGTTCTTGGAACTAATTCTTTACCACGTCTGGGGCAAAAATCTCTGTCAAATAACTTCCGATACTCTTGTCTTATCTTTTTTGCTTCTTCGGTTCGTCTTTCGGTGAAGACCGCTTGCTTGATGAGTTTTTCATCACGATATTTTTCAATACCATTGCTTTTTATCTGTTCTTCACTCAGTAAAAACTCCGAATCTGTCACATTTGTCTCTAAAATAGACCCCAATCCGATACTTTTCACTACTTTCAAACCATTTCTTTCGCTACGGAGTGTTGGTGCTTTGCTGTCGTAGATTCTTATCTCTCTATTACGATAAAAATCCTCTAAAATCTTATCACCACCGTCTTCGGTGATGTTTTTAATTTGAATACCCTTATCAATAGGGAGATTTTCAACTTTTATATTGGTCCAGTACAGTCTTTTTCGGTTTTGAGCCGAAAATATGTTCGAATTTATCTCAATCGGCTCAACTCCGACATATGAGGTTATGATATCTTGCCATTCTTTCTTCATTCTGACGTTTTCGAGCAAAAAATACTTGGGTTTGAGTTCATTCAATAGTCTGACGAACTCAAAAAACAACGCACTTCTTGGGTCATCGAAATTTAGTTGCTTTCCCGCCACAGAAAACCCCTGGCAGGGACTCCCGGCAATTAATAGGTCGATTTTAGGTAAATTCTTGGAGTTTAATTTAGTGACATCACCCAATTGTGTTGTTTTGGGGTAATTAGCCATTGTTACCGCAATGGCATATTTGTCGATTTCGGAAGCAAAATAATTGTCGTATGGAATATTTGCTCTGTTAAGAGCAATTTGACCACATGACATTCCGTCGAAAAGGCTGAGTACGTTCATTTATTTATGTGCGAATATTATACCATATTTTAACTTTGCTTTGGGGAATACTTCTTTAACCATCTCCAAGTAATCTTGTTGGGTCAGATAATGTTGAAAAGTACCCGATTTTGTCACTCCCGACTGTTTTGCGGGGTTTTTATAGGTTGACCTGACAAATACCATCCCACCCTTTTTAAGTGAGTTATATGCAAGTTTAATCACATCCATTTGAATGTCGTGTTCTTTGATAACATTCAGTACATTAAAAATTGTCACCGTATCAACACTCATTTCCGAAATTTTGTACACGATTTTTACATTATGTACTACACTTCTATTATATGGGTCATAAACTAAATTAGTTACACCCTTTTCTTTAAGAGCATTTGTCATCAAATCATATTTACCACCGCCAATGTCTAGGTTGACTGTGCCTTGATACCAAGTAAAGTATTTGTCTACTATCTTAAAACCAGCAGGTACTTGTTTTAATGATGTTTTTGCTGAAGTATATTCTTGTAGCATATAATATGTTATTAGTTCGCAAATATATAAAGAATTTTGGATAACCGCAAGTATTTATAAAAAATGTTATCTAATGAAGAACATCATACACGAAGAAATGCTGGATTTCCTTTTCGAGTCACATATTGTTGGTGGCGACAGTCTGAGATTTAAGCAAGCAGTTCAAAACGTACTCTTTTACAATTACAATACTTTCACGTCGGAATTTGACACGGATATTAAACAAAGCAATATTGTCGTTACTTGGACTATTTCACTTAGACTAAATTCACAGAGTGTGGAGAAATTTGTGATTGATGTTGAAAAGGTCGAGGGTTATTTTATGCTACAAATGCTGGATTTGCAAACTGATGAATTAAAACAAGAAACAGCAAAGAATATCAATGACTTCCAATGGAAATTTGTTATTGATGACGAAGCAACCTTGACTATGAATCAGCCTTTATATATAAAAGAATTAGATTTTGACTTTAAAAATAAATCATGCATCGTAACATTCTAAAACCATGAAAAAACTATTTTATTTATTCGTACTTATTTTAATCCCGTTCTTTTTTACTGCGTGTGAAAAAGATGATTTTAATAACAATATTATCACAGAACAAATAACTGATGATATAATACTATTAGTTGATAACGTAATAATTGCCACAGATAAAATATCTGATAGTAAGGGTGAAACGGTACTTGCCAATACTTGTCCAATAATAAGAGTTCACCATCCGGACACGGCATTATTTCCACGAACAATTGTAATTAATTTCGGTACAAATTGCCGTGATTCTATTGGGAATGTAAGAACGGGAAGAATAATCACAGTTGTTTCAGCACCACGTAATTTAGTCGGAACTAAAATATCTACGAGATTTGATAAATATTCATATAACGGAATTAAATTCGAGGGTGGAAAACAAATGATTGTAAAGAAAGTCACCGATACCCAGATAACGCTATTGGTTCGCTTTAAAATAAAATTAACTTTCCCGGATGGCAGAATTGTTCAGCGTATTGGCGAAACAATAAAAATAGTCAAAAAATGAAGAGTTTAAATAAATTAATAAAAGAAGAATTACAAAATATCCTCAACGAATATTCTGATGAAGAATATGTTGAGAGAGATAAGATAAGTCTGCAAAGAGAATACGACGATTTAAATCAACTGCTTTGGGATGGTAAACTTCCTAAAGTTCCATTGGAATGGAATGCTTTAAAAAGAGCATATGGTAGAGTCAGGGGTATGTATAATAGATATACGAAAGAGGTTTTTGTAAAAAATCTGGAAATGTCTTCTTTATATAAACTCACATATCGTCAATTTAAAAACATTATGGCACATGAACAAATTCATGTCTGGCAAATGGGTATAATGAAAGAAAAGGGTGGTCATGGCTGGGATTTTATGGGACAAGCAAGGAGAATCAACTCAATGGGACTTGGCTTTAAAATAACAGAAAAGAATGGTGAGGATATTGCTGTTGCTGATGATGCTATTGCAAACGCAAAGAAAAGAACATTAATAGGAATCATATTGAATATTGACGGGGAATATGGCTTGACGGTGACAACACCAAGCGTATATAATACCGAGTTTGATTTAATTCAAGGACTTTTTGAAAGATTGGTTAATCGTGGGCAATATCGAAATGTTGAAATAACCGTTGTTGAAACAACGAGTCCACAAATAATGAATTTGCCCGTTTCGAGAACATTTAGAAAAGCAATTAGACACATGAAACTCAACGATAGATTACTCGAAGAATTGCTTAACGATAATATTATCAAAAATGTAAAAATAAAAAAAGGAGCACCCGCAGAAATAACCGAAGATGCAATGCCGGGAGATTCTAAAGAGTGGGAAGAAATAAGTATCACATAATATGAAAACATACGGTAAACAAAGACTTTTCGAAGTCATGGGAAGACTTGATGGCACATTCAAGCCAAGACTATACGAGGGAAATGATGCAGAAGACCCTAATCAATATGCTAATCCTGATGCGGGTAAAGAATATCCTAATCCTAGTCAGAAAGATAATAAAGAAGACAATCAAGTCAGAGAGTTTCTTGCACAGCAATTAAACATTCTTGATTGGGACTCTGCCGAAGGACAGCAAAAAAGAAAACAAGTCGCCGATGCAGCCATGAACGCTGCGACACAAATAGAAAACGTAGTAAAATCATCAGTTAGTGGACCAGAAAAAGCAGCAAAAGTACAGACGTTATTAACTGGAACGGGGATATTTTCTACTCTTCTTGGTCTTTGGGGATTGTTATCCAACACACATAGAGTAACATATAGTTTATTGGACAAGGCTAAGAATTGGCTTCATGGTGGAGAACCACTAACCAACCATATTGAATGGGGTGGCACGTTTTTCTTGAAAGTTGCTTTCTTACTGCTTATTTTAAAAATTATACATAAACTACTTTATAAAGGGACTGTTCTACAGAATGATGTTAATAGTATCTGGAATTATATTAGGGGCATTATTGGTGCAATAACTGGCAAAGGTAATGTTCAAGAATCTCTTGTGTCTTTGGGTGACCAAAAAATGCTTAAAGAAATGTTGGAGTATGACCCAAGTCTAAACGAGGATGAGAATGAGTTTCTCCCAATATCAGCACCCGAAGGTAGTCCCGATGATAAGTTGTTTATGGATATCGTTAACCAAGGCATAGATTCGAGTCTTGAGGGTTTTACTAAGAGTAAATTTGAAATAAAAAACGGAAGTCTTGGCAACAGAAGAATATTTAATTTCCACAAGTCTGAATTACCAATTGTTCTGAGAAGATTAGAAGATATGGGCACTCCCGAAGCACAGCAATGGAAAGAGGACATTGAAAATTACGAAAATAATATCGGTGAAATATCCGAAGAAATAAATATGATTTAAAACACAAACACTATGAAAAAACTCTGGCAAAAAATCTTGGCATGGCTTAAAATAAATTGGCTATTCCTTCTAAACCCGCTTATCATCGGTATTGCATATTCGCACATATACGAAAAGGGATTTACTGGTATCGAAGTATTACTAGCATTAACCCTTATGGCAAATATTGGTTATTGGGGATATAAATTCTTCTCGAAATAACATATTGGAAATTTAGTAGCGACACCGGGAATCGAACCCGGATTTGCTCCTTATGAGAGAGCCGTTCTAGCCATTATACTATGTCGCCATAAATGTCGACACTACCAAGTAATGTCGACACGTGTTCTTTGATACCCACCATAGTATCTGATTTTCTTTTTGATGGGTTTTTCCATCCATTGTTTTGAATTTTTGGAAACGAGTTTCCAATTGGGGTGAGTAATTCTTCCTACATCGTAACTGCCATAGTAATTACATGTGTAGTTTTCCCCTTTGTGATAACCACAGCGTGAGCAGTGGATTCTTGATTTTCTTTCAAGGTACTCTTTATAAGCACGATTGAACACACCACGATTAGTAGTTGTTTTGCTGATTTTTTTTACTTTCATAATCTTCTAAGTTTAATTAACTTAAAAGACTGATGCCCTTTCTTTTTTCATAGTTGTTTGTTTTAAATATTTTTGTACTCATGGTCGGACTCGAACCGACACGCCTTTCGACAATAGTTTTTGAAACTATCTTGTCTACCAATTTCAACACACGAGCGTTATTTTTTCTTCGGTATTCTTCTAATAATCTTTTTCTTTGGGTCGTTCACTCTAAGAGGTTTTCCGCAATTACAGTCATCCTCTTTTCTAATTATCTTTGTCATTCAATTCTTTTATTAATTCTTCTTTAAGTCTTTGCCGTTCAGCACCTTTGTCAATATCGCCAAGTTCGGTTTCCCACCAATTAACCCATTTGCCACCACCCAATAATTTTCTCAATCTTTTCGGATGACAATCAGTATAATTGGTTCTCATCTTAGGACTTTTTCCGTAGGGTATCATCTTTAAAAAATCTGGTTGGGTCGTTAAAACAATCTTTTGAATTATATTCCCATTTTTTGTTTTCGATTAATTTTTTCTTTGCAAAATCCAAAACCATGCAACAAATATTTCCTTTGTCTTCATTGTAATATTTAAGAAAGTCTCCCCTATCCTTATCATCACCAAGTTCAAGAATTTTTATTGCTTCTTGGCGACATTCTTGACAAAGTTCTTTCCGTATCGCCATTTTAATTTCTTTTGATAAAAATTTACTCATTGTCTATTAATATTACTTTAGTGTGCTTATAATTTCCCAGTACACTATAAATACTCCAATTTCCTTCAGGAAGCGGAAATTTTATTTCCCGCCAACGTATAGCATCCTCGTTAACAATAAATTCATTATTAAATGTTATCCTCGGATTTAAACTAAATTCCGTTGGAACTACAATTTCAATCTTTTTCATACTCATTTTGTTTTAATATCCAAGATAACTTCACCCTCACCATCATCAAATTTGACTTCACCTTCGTAATTATGTTCATTACTTAGAACTCTAATCAACCCAATGGGTGTATTGTTTTGAGAGTTCCGAAAACGAATTATGCCATTTATTGGTTCAGTTACTTTATCAAGTATTGGTTGCCAAAAAATCACCAATCCGTTATCGTCAGTAAATAGTTTACCTTCTTTAATTTGTTCTAATTTTTTCATACTCATTTTGTTTTAGATAGGAGAATAAAAACATCATCGGCTCTGACCTTTTAATATTAATTATTTTTTTGTTTTAAAGCATTTTCAATTTCTTTTGAAAACGCCGATTTTAATTTATCTGCCCTTGAATCGATATCGCTATATACGTTTTCAATTTTTCGGTTGAAGTCGGTATATACATTTTCAATTTTTCGGTCATTTTCGATAAACCTTTTGTCCACATCGTCCCAACCCATCGCAATTGTGCTGTGAACGTCTTTTATTTGCTCATTGAAATTTGAATTCAATTTTATTACCTTGAAAAAAGCGACTACACCAACAATTACCGCAGCAATTACCAGCACAGCACCCATTCCTAAAATAAATGATTGTATTTCCATTTTGTAATTCTCCTATATGTCAAAGACCGATGATGTTTGTAGCGAAGGCGGGACTCGAACCCGCACAGGCATTACTGCCCACTGGTGCTTAAAACCAGCGTGTCTACCAATTCCACCACTTCGCCAAATTTTTACAAATATAATCAAATTTTTTATATCTGCAATACCATTCGCATATCTGCTTTGTTATAAATTCTATGAAAGCATCCTTGCCCACAAATTGTTTGAAAATAATATCCCCGGAAGAAATAAATTGTACTAGGGAAATGTTCGGGTTCTATCTCAGGAACTTCAATCGGTTCAAAATTATGAACGAGATAGTCAATCAAGAACGCCAGTTTCCTATTAGGATATGGCTCATAACCCCGATGATAGCACTTCTCTTGATAATCGTCATTATGCTCATGAATCAATCTGAACATTAATGCTTCGAAGTCGTTATTTTCTAGCCATGTTTCAAAACGCTTGTAACGACTTACCTTAATATCATTAATCTTCTTGATATTCTCAAAGTATGCCTTCCCCGCATCAGAATCTATAAAATTCTGCAGAGCATCTTCCATTTCTTTGTAATGTTTTTCTTCCATAACTATCTAATTTTCAATCAATTGGTGGAGGTGGTGGGAGTCGAACCCACGTCCAAACATGCGATTAATAAGTTTTCTACAAGTTTATTCGGTTTTTCTAAACCAACAAAATATCAATTGATTCTTCCGGTTCAATCGCAAACCGTCTCAAATTTATCCCTATTGAGTTCGGGGTTCTTTGCCGTTTGTTGTTTCCTACGCTACTAATGCAAGTTCAGCACTCTTTACAAAGTAACTTTTTCCTTTTGTCAAGGAAGTTGGAATAGACATGATGTCTTCTGCGTTTCTCGTTTTGAACCTTTTTAACGTAGTCCGATTCAACTACCACTTGCTTACTTTACTAGTCTGACATGCTGTCAAAACCACTCACCCCCAAAGAACGTTTATTTAATGTGTGCCGTTAACCAAAGATACTCCGTGTCTAATACCATGAATTAAATCTTCAATTGTATTATCTTTGTCAAGATATTTTCCAATTGCAATTCCAATCTCATTACCGATGTCAGACAAATCTCCCTCATATCTAATTTGAAGGAGTTGGTCTTTAATATCTTCTTTTATTTTGTCAAAATTTTCCATTTCTTTTTAAATATATTTTCAAATTCGTCTGCTTGACAGAACGTTATCTTTGAAAACCCCACTCCCGTCATAATACCAATTAGTAAATACTTGGGGTTTTCCATTCCGTCGAGCGAATATGCGTCAAACCACGCATCTTGAGTAACAGCACCGACGAGTGCTCTAACGAGATATCTACCGTCTTTCTTCTCAAGAAATCTTGCGGGTAGTATTGTTATTTTATGTAGTTCTTGTTCCATTTTCTGGCATTTTTCTAAAACTCCATTTATCGAAGCCGTGCTGTGCGATTTTATATTTGTCAGCGACTTCTGTTATTTCTTTTTCACCCCTACCAAGAACCCCACCCATAAACATACTGACTTCTTGAAAGGCTTGGAACGCATCAAAGATTTTGTAAAACTCATAGTCTTTAAGCAAGGGATTGATTATTAGTTTCGGATGACTATTTAGCCATCTATAACGACCAACATCAACATGTGTTCTCATATAATCTTGGTCATATACAAATACGGGTGCTTTTATGTCTCTAAACCAATTCATTACATCGTACTGAAGCACATAATTTAGATTGTCTTGAAAATACCCACCATATCCTTTTTTCTCAAAAAGTTCGGTAATGTAATCTTGGTCGTATGTTATTGTAGTGATTACATTATTATATTCGTTGGTTTCTTCATCGACACTATAAAGTTTCCAACCCACGTAAAGTTTTCCACAAAATCCAATTATAAAATATGAATCGTGGGGAAATTGGTTGTAGTATTCATTTTTTATCCGAGAATTACCAAGTTTGTAAAGCGGATTGTCTTTTTTTTCTTTAGGTGCACTAGGTATAGCATCCATTTCAATCATTTCACGGTCATATACAATGGTTTTGTCGATGCCAGTAGTTCCGGCAACGCCATCGTAATAATCTTTCTTCTTTGCAATGATATACATAATCTGACAAATTTAATGTATTATACGGAATAAAACAAGAAATGTTACAAAAAAGAATAAAATAATAGTGTACTGCTAACTGAGATTGCTCTTGGGTACAGAATTAACTGCCCTCAGTGGTAGTCGGTGTTCCTTTGGAGAGAACGGTGACTTGCGGTACATACCTGCGATTTTTACTATTATTTTAT
>Ga0315289_10015393_pt1 | contig 10618 bp, 7 predicted proteins | sample YL17G11_40_MG_FD_203452 | JGI IMG/M metagenome (GOLD analysis project Ga0315289, IMG submission 203452) | Sediment microbial communities from Yellowstone Lake, YNP, Wyoming, USA - YL17G11_40 | ecosystem: Environmental > Aquatic > Freshwater > Lake > Sediment | place: USA: Wyoming | collected...
ATTGAGTTATACGGCAATTTCAAGGCCAAGGTTTCGTTATCTGTATTGGATAGGATTTCTCACCGGCCCTTGGGTAAATACATCTTAGTCACTGCTATAACTCCTACGCCGCTTGGCGAAGGAAAGACCGTCAATACGATTGGATTATCCATGGCCTTAAACAAATTAGGCAAACGCACTATTACTTGTATTCGCCAGCCGTCTTTAGGTCCGGTCTTTGGAATAAAGGGTGGGGCTGCAGGCGGAGGGTATTCACAGGTAATACCTATGGAGGATTTTAATCTGCACTTTACGGGTGATGTGCATGCCGTGGGCCTGGCGCATAATCTGGCCGCGGCATTTTTGGATAATGCTTTATTTCATAAAAAGTTGGATATTAATCCCTCTGCCATTAGTTGGCGTAGAGTCGTAGATGTCTCGGATAGATCTTTAAGAAATATAAAAATAGGACTGGGCACAAAAGAAGACGGTATTCCTCGCGATTCTGGTTTTGATATCACTGTTGCTTCAGAGATTATGGCCATCCTGGCCTTGACAAATGGTCCAGCTGATTTAAGAAGGCGGCTTTCCAAGATTATCCTGGCCTATACCTTTGACGGAAAAACCGTGACTGCCGAAGACTTAAAAGTCGCCGGTAGCATGGCTGTGCTTTTAAAAGACGCTCTAAAACCAAATCTTATTCAAACATTAGAAAACACTCCTTGTTTTGTCCATGCTGGGCCTTTTGCCAATATTGCCCACGGCAATAGTTCAATCATCGCAGATATGATGGCATTAAGACTTGCTGATTTTGTGGTGACCGAGGCAGGCTTCGGCGCAGATTGCGGTGCAGAAAAATTTATGGATATTAAATGCCGTATCAGCGGTCTTAAGCCTGATTGTGTGGTGATAGTCTGCTCTATTCGTGCCCTAAAAATGCATTCGGGTAGATTTAAGGTGGTGGCAGGAAAACCTCTTGACGAGGGCTTAATTAAAGAAGATGTTGAGGCAGTAAAAGAGGGCTGCTGTAATTTAGTCAAACAAGTCCAAAATATGCTTTTATTCGGAGTTCCCGTAGTTGTAGCCATAAATAAATTTGATACGGACACAGAAAAAGAAATCGAGGTGGTAAAAGAATGGGCTCGCCAGGCAGGCGCAGATGCAGCAGAGACTAGTAATGTCTGGGCTAAAGGCGCAAAAGGCGGTCTTCATTTAGCCAAGGCAGTGATGCGCGCCGCAGCAAAACCCAATAATTTTCATTTTCTCTATCCGTTAGAATTATCTATCAAGGAAAAGATAAAGACTATTGCCACTAAGATTTATGGAGCAAAGGATGTAGAATATGCAAAAGAAGCAGAGGAAAAAATTACCAATTTTACTGTAACAGGCCTGGATGATTTACCAATCTGCATGGCTAAGACGCATTTGTCTTTATCGCATGACCCCAACTTAAAAGGCGCGCCGACTGGTTTTATATTACCAGTTCGGGATATCCGCGCATCAGTTGGTGCAGGATTTTTATATCCGCTCTGTGGCGAGATGCGTACAATGCCGGGCCTACCATCTCATCCGGCCGGTGAAAAGATCGATATTGATGAGAGAGGCAAAATAACAGGGTTGTTCTGATGTATATTAATAGTTCAATAAAAAAATATCTTGGTGATTTAGCGGCAAAGCTGCCGGCACCGGGCGGCGGATCAGCAGCAGCATTATCAGCCTCTTTAGGTGCAGCCTTAATCAGTATGGTGGCAAATTTCACCATAGGAAAACCTAAATATGCCCGATATGAAAAAGAAATCAGAGAAATTTTAGAAAGGGCCGAGAAGTTAAGAGAAGAATTCTCGAATTTAATAGATTTGGATGTAGAGGCCTATAAGAGCAAGAATATCCGCGACGCCTTAGATGTGCCTTTTATGGTGGCTCGGCTATGTTTTGAAGCAGAAAAACTCTGTCCCCCCTTAATTAAAAAAGGCAATATCAATCTCATTAGTGATGTGGCTGTAGCGGCAATTTTATTAGAGTCGGCGTTCGCTTCTGCCTATTTTAACGTCGAGATAAATTTAAAATCCTTGGCCGATAAAAAATTAGCTAAGGCCATCAGAAAAGAATTGGTGCAAAAAGAAAAAACCATAAAAAGAATCAGATTACAGACGGAGGTTAAAGTTGGCAAAATTATTAGAGGGTAAGCCCATTGCCGAAAAAATTAAGGCCGAGATTATTCAGGAGATTAAATCTTTGAAGCAGGCGCCTGTTTTGGCCAATATTCAAGTCGGAGAAAATCCAGGCGCAGCTAGCTATGTAAAATCACAAGCCAAAGTAGCAGAGAGTTTAGGTGTTGTATATCAATTGCATAAATTAAGCCAGGATATAACTGAAAATACTTTAATTGAATTCATTCAGAAATTAAATACTGATAAAGCTGTTAATGGAATGATTATCCAGATGCCGCTTCCCGCTCAGATAGATTATAAAAAGATTAGTAATTTTATTTCTCCGGAAAAAGATATAGAAGGAATGCATCCGGCTAATATGGGTAAGATTGTCTTCGGAAAAGCTAAAATTTTACCCTGTACACCCGCTGCAGTAATGGAATTATTGAACTCTACGGGAATCGAGCTTTATGGCAAAGAGGTAGTGGTAGTAGGTCACAGTGAAATTGTGGGAAAACCCCTAAGCCTTTTATTATTGGATAAATTTGCCACAGTGACAGTCTGTCATATTGGCACCAGTAAAGCCGGAAAATTAGAAGAGCATGTAAAGAAAGCTGAAATTTTGATTGTAGCAGTTGGAAAAGCCGGGCTAATTAAAGGCGAGTGGATAAAGGAAAACGCAATTGTTATTGATGTGGGCATAAACAGAGTAGGTGACAAGATCGTCGGTGATGTAGAATTTGAAGCAGCAGAAAAACGGGCTTCCTATATTACGCCTGTGCCCGGAGGTGTAGGACCATTGACAGTCACCATGTTAATGCGCAATTTAGTCGAAGCAGCAAAGTTACAAAAATGATTACACAGATTTTGAAATATAGATTATCCCGAATGTAGAGAATCGTAGTAGCGATTCTTCGGGATCCCGATGATATACAAAAGCATTTACTACATTCGGGACACAGATTAAAGATTTTCAGTTTTATTTAGCGGGTGACGAAACTTGATTTGAGCAGCATCTTAAAAATTTGAGCGGGCATGGTTTGCCCGCTTATAAGGAGTCAGCAAGAGCGAGAATTTTTACGAAGCGAAGGATTTTCTCGCTGGGAAAATCCGAGCGGTGCTGCGAAAACAAGACTCGGCAGGACCCGCTAAATAAGAAAGAAATATGAACTTCAAGGAAAAAATACAATCTGGTGCCGAATGTAGAGAATTGGGAAGTGATTCTTCGGCGTCCCGAAGTAGCACTTCAAAAAATAACTTCATTCGGGAAAAATTTTTAGTCACGTCGGAGATTGGGCCGCCCAAAGGGATTGAGACCAAGATTCTTTTAGAAGATGCGGAACTTGTCAGGGGTCGGGTGGATGCGATAAATGTTACTGACTTGCAGAGTTCAGTGATGCGACTGGGTTCTCTGGCAGTCTGCGCCCTTCTAAAACAAAAAGGCTTTGAACCAATTTTTCAAGTAACTTGTCGTGATAGAAACCGACTGGCTCTGCAGTCGGATATTTTGTCCGCTGCCGCCTTGGGTATAGAAAATATCCTGGCTTTAACCGGTGACCATCCCTCACTTGGCGACCATCCCCAGGCTAAGGCAGTATTTGATTTGGATTCTGTGCAGTTATTAGAGGTGATTAAAAAATTAGAGCAAGGCTTGGATATGGTGGGCAATAAATTAGAAGGCTCAGCACCCAAATTCTGTAAGGGCGCAGTGGTAAATCCCGGGGCAGACCCGCTTGCGCCGCAAATCTTAAAGATGCAGAAAAAGCTCGACGCTGGTGCTGAATTTTTCCAGACCCAGGCAGTATATGATATAAAGACTTTTGAGAATTTTATCAACCAGACCAAACATCTAAAGATGACGATTTTGGCAGGCATTGTTCTATTAAAATCTGCAGGCATGGCCAAATATATGAATGAGAATGTTGCCGGCGTATTCGTACCCGATAATTTAATTAAAGAGATGCAGGAAACAAAAGATAAAACAAAGACTTCAGTTGAGATCGCGGCGCGATTAATCAAGGAACTAAGGCCTATGTGTCAAGGCGTGCATATTATGCCGATTGGTTGGGATAAGAAAGTACCATTAGTGTTAGACGCTGCTGGGTTATAAAATCGAAATCAAAAGATTTAAGGGTTAGGAGGGGATAGAAAGGGATAGAAAGGGTGAGTAAGGGTTTTTTATATTTCCCCTTCTCACCCCTACTAACCCTTACTAAACCTTGCTAACCCCTAAAACCTTAATTTGCATTTTATTTTGAATTGTAAGGGGGTAATATGGATATCGCTAAAAAATCAATTGATTTAGCCTCTCAGGAGATGATTAAAAAGGCAAAGGATGAGAATATAAATCTTTCCTGGGATAGATTAGAGGCCCAGCAGCCACAATGTGGTTTTGGGCAATTAGGTTTGTGCTGTACCATTTGTGATATGGGCCCTTGTCGCATTGACCCTTTTGGCGACGGGGCACAGGTGGGTGTCTGCGGGGCCAATGCCGATACCATTGCTGCCAGAAACTTGGCCCGTAAGATTGCCGTGGGTGCGTCTGCCCACTCAGACCACGGAAGAGATGTTGCGCATAGCCTATTATTGACAACAGAGGCCAAGACACATGATTATGCGATTGTCGACGAGCATAAATTAAAAATACTGGCGAGCGAATTTAATATCAACATAAACAAACATGTAGATGAAATTGCCAAGGAAGTTGCGCATAAGATACTGGATGAATTTGGTAAACAGGAAGGAGAATTAATTTTTTGTAGGCGCGCACCCAAAAAGAGACAAGACATCTGGAAGAAATTAGGCATCACTCCGCGCAGTATTGACAGGGAGGTCGTGGAATTATTACATACCTCGACGATGGGCGTGGATAATGATTATAAGAATATTATCAATACCGGAATGCGTTGTGCCTTAAGCGATGGCTGGGGCGGCTCAATGATTGCTACAGACCTGCAGGATATCCTTTTGGGTAGTCCTGAGCCAATCAGGGGTAAAGTGAATCTGGGCGTATTAAAACAGGACCAGGTTAATATTGTTGTCCATGGCCATGAGCCGATTCTTTCTGAGATGGCAGTTAAGGCAAGTCAGGATCCGCAATTGCTGGAGATGGCAAAAAAAGTCGGAGCCAACGGCATAAATCTTGCCGGAATCTGTTGCACAGCTAACGAGGTTTTAATGCGTCATGGCATACCAGTGGCAGGAAATTTCCTACAGCAGGAATTGGCAATTGTGACGGGTGCGGTCGAGGTAATGATGGTGGATGTGCAGTGTATTATGCCGGCCTTAAATGAGGTGGCTAATTGTTTTCATACGCAACTCGTCACCACCAGTCCTAAGGCGCGCTTTCCCGGCGTCAAACACATCCAATTTAGCCCGGAAAAAGCCTACGAGACAGCCAAAGAGATTATAAAACTGGCCATTGAGAACTTTCCTAACCGTAATAAAACCCGCGTAAATATCCCCAAGCAAGAAATGGATCTCGTCGCTGGTTTTACCAAGGAAGTAGTTTTCCAGATTTTAGGCGGTAGATACCGCGCCAGTTACAAACCTTTGAATGAGGCGATTATTACCGGAAGGCTGCGTGGCCTGGCTGGAGTAGTGGGCTGTAACAATCCTAAACAGACGCACGACTATTTTCATACCGAGTTAGTAAAAGAACTGATTAGAAATGATGTCTTGGTCTTACAGACTGGCTGTTCTGCCATTGCCTGTGCCAAGGCAGGATTACTTGTTCCCGAGGCAGCCAAAGAGTTTGCGGGAAAAGGTCTGCAGGAAATTTGCGAGGCAGTAGGCATTCCTCCGGTTTTGCATCTGGGTTCTTGTGTGGATAATTCTCGGATTTTGACTGCTGCCTGTGAGGTAATTCGCGAGGGTGGTTTGGGTGAGGATTTATCCGATATCCCGGCCGCAGGTTGTGCCCCGGAATGGATGAGCGAAAAAGCCATTACCATTGGCTTTTATTTTGTGGCCTCAGGCGTATATACCATTTTCGGCGCCTCGCCTTTTGCAATTTTAGGCAGCCAGAATCTGACAAGTTATCTCACCTCTGATTTAGAAAAGATCGTCGGTGGAAGGTTTGATTTTTCAGATAACCCTGCCCAAATGGCTCGTTTAATGATTGAGCATATAGACAAAAAAAGAAAAGCCCTTAATTTAAAACCAATGATCTATAATGAGCACATCACTTAGCGAACGAAGTGAAGCTAAGTGATAGGTGCGAATTATATCCCCCACCACTTTTACAAATAAAGTTGGTGGTAAAAATATAAAATATAAATTTGATTCCCATAATGCATTTATTAAAAATCATTGCTATCAATAAAAGTGGTGGGGGATCAAATTCGGATAGATAGCTTATGTCGCTCTTCGAGCTCCATAAGTTATATCCTCATTTGATGAAAAAAGTAAAATACGATTTAAAAAAATGTCTAGGCTGTAAATCTTGCGTTGTGGCCTGCGCGCTGGCGCATTCACAATCAAAAGAGCTTTTTAAGGCCTTAAAAGAGATGCCTCTAAGTAAAGCCAGGATACATGTATTCTGGTCGGATAAGCATAATCTACCTTTAAGTTGTCGTCATTGTGATGAGCCAAAATGCGTGGATGCCTGCATTGCCGGCGCACTAGTTTATGATAAAGAAAAAAAACAGGTACTCCACGATAAAGATAAATGTGTGGGTTGTTGGATGTGCGTAATGGTCTGCCCTTATGCAGCGATAAGGCCAGATAAGGATAAGAAAATTCCTTTAAGGTGTGACCTGTGTATTGAAGTGGAGAAACTCGCCTGTGTGGATGCCTGTCCAACAGGCGCAATTATTTTAGAAGAGTAATTAAATTGATTACAGCGATTTATTATAAGATTACAGCGATTTTTAAATGAATTTTAATCACCGTAATCTATTTTTTAATCTCTGTAATCATGCCAATATTATTTAACAAAACAATATGAAAAATTATTTGATTGTCGGTAATTCTGCTGCGGGTATAACTGCCGCCGAGACTATCAGGAAAAACGATAGCGAAGGAAAGATTACCATTATCAGCGACGAGGAATATCCCGCTTATTATCGTTGTCTGATATCCTATGTTTTGGCTGGTGATATTGGTGAAGATAAGTTAAGGTATAAAACAGAAGAGTTCTATAAGTCTAATAATATTGATTTAATCTTAAATAAAAAAGTTATAAAGGTCGACCCCAAAAAGAATCGCGTCAGCCTCGATGACAATAATAAATTAGAATACGATGTCCTTTTGATTGCCACTGGTTCCAGCCCCTCAATGCCGGATATTAAAGGCACGAACAAACGCGGTGTATTTGGATTTAGGACTTTAAAAGATATAAAAGAAATCCTTGAAATCATCCCCATCGCTGAGAGTTCTTGCATTTTGGGCGGCGGTCTTATCGGGATAAAGGCTGCTTACGGACTAAAGAAAAGAGGCAAAGAGGTTAAGATTATTGTAAAATCGGGTAATATTCTGTCACAGGTCGTTGATAAACAGGCTGCAGAACTAATACAGAAAAGATTAGAGGCAAACGGTATTGAGATTTTGACCGGCAGGGATGTGGCTGAGATTATCGGTAACGGCGATACCAAGGCAGTCAAATTAGATACGGGTAAGGTCCTGGCCTCATCAATTGTAATTGTGGGCAAAGGCGTAGTCCCGAATATTGATTTAGTAAAAGAGAGTTCTATCACCACAGAATACGGCATATTAGTCAATGAGAACTTGGTCTCAAACATTCCTAATATATTTGCTGCCGGAGATGTGGCTCAGGCCTATGATTTAGTGCACGGCGCCACCTACATAAACGCCCTCTGGCCCAATGCTATTGAACAGGGCAGGATTGCTGGCCAGAATATGGCTGGTGCAAACCTAAAATACGACGGCTCAGTAGCAATGAACTCCGTCGAGTTTTTTGGACTGCCTATAATTTCTATGGGCATAAAACGATCAGACAAAGAAGGCTACGAAGAATTGTTCTCTTTGGATAAAGAGCGCTCTATTTATCGTAAGGTCGTCTTAAAAGATAATCGCGTTGTCGGTATGGTGGCAGTGAGCCAGATACAAAATTGCGGCCTTTTCTTAAGATTGATTAAAGAAAAGATAGATATATCCGATATAAAAGATGATTTGTTGTCAGAGAATTTTAATTATGCAAAAGTCATAGATAGATTTCAAGAGAAAGATGATATGTATGTAAGGGGGTAAACATATGTCAAAGATAGTGGCAACCAGTGTCATGAGAGGCGCTAAAGATGTAGTCAAACAAGCCGAAGATTTTTTAAATAAGGCGATTAAAGAAAATAGTCCGGATACAAAAATAGGTTTTCCGGAGACTGCATTTTATCTGCCATTAATCAATGCGCTCCTGGGTGTTGAGGTAAAGACCTTAAAAGATTGTCAACCCATATTAGAACATGCCAAATCTCTCTTGCATGAAATTCCGACGCAAATTCTGAATCTACCGTATCTGGGTGATGCCTTAGATGCCGGCATTGCCACCTTATTTGCCGAAGAGATTATTATGGCGCTGCGCTATCTCTATAAACAAGAGCCCCAGGAACAATGCAATGGATTTTTTACTGACACAGTGATGCGTTCTTTAGGAATTCAGCTGGTGGACGGCCGTATGCCGGGTTTTGCCGCGATACTAGGTGCTGCCCCGGATAATAAGACTGCAGTAGAAATTGTGCGGCAACTGCAGCAGCGCAATATCTTAATCTTTGTGGGCTCTAGTTCCAACGGCCGCTCTATAATCGACCAACTCATCGAAGAAGATGTGCAGATGGGCTGGGATAATTACATTGTGCCTTACGGCCGAGATACTCTATCTGCGATTTATCCTTTAGATTGGGCAATTAGAAGTGCGCTTACCTTTGGCGGATTAAAAGCTGGCCAGGCAAAGAAGTGTTTACTCTATACCAAAGAGAGGGTTTTTGCCTTTGGTTTAGCGCTTGGCCCCCTCGATGACATTAAATATGCCACTGGTGCCGGGGCAATCAATATGGGTTTTCCGGTCATTGCGGATACAGATATACCTGAGATTAAACCAACAGGAGTAACTACCTACGAAGCACTGGTAAAGGAACTGGACTATAAAAAGATAGTTTCGCGTTGTATCGAAGTAAGAGGTATTAAAGTAAAAGTAGCTTCAATTCCTATTCCAGTTCCTTATGCTGCAGCCTTTGAAGGAGAGAGGGTCAGAAAAGAACAGCTTTATTGCGAATTTGGCGGCAAGGCCTCCAATGGAATTGAGTTTCTCACCCAGGTAGAGTCCGACGAGATTGAGGACGGACATATTGAATTAATCGGCCCGGACATAGACCAATTAGAAGAGGGTGTTAAGGCTATGTCCCTGGCCATCATCATTAAGGTTGCTGGACGAAAGATGCAGAAGGATTTCGAGCCCATCCTGGAACGCCAAATCCATCGCTTTACCAATTATGCCATGGGGATTATGCATATCGGCCAGCGGGATATGAACTGGATTCGCATTAGCGAAGATACCTTCAAGAAAGGATTGCGCCTGAAACATTTAGGAGTAATTTTCCATGCGATGCTTCATCAGGAGTATGGCGCGATTGTAGACAAAGTGGCAGTCAATTTATATACCAAACAGAAAGACGTGGACAGGCTGATTAAAGAGGCAAAGAAAACGTTTGATGAGCGTGACGAAAGAGTCATGGGTATGACCGATGAATCAGCGGATACCTTTTATTCCTGTACTCTGTGCCAGAGTTTTGCGCCTAACCATGTCTGCGTTATTACTCCGGAGCGACTGGGCTTATGTGGTGCCTATTCGTGGCTCGACGGCAAAGCCTCTTTTGAAATCACACCAACCGGGCCGAACCAGCCGATTCTAAAGGGTGAGTTTCTCGATATAAAATTAGGGCAGTGGAAGAATGTCAATGATTTTGTCTATCAGAAATCTAACAAAATCATTAATTCTGTAAGTATGTATTCCCTGATGACCTCGCCGCAGAGTTCCTGCGGCTGTTTTGAGTGTATCGTCGCAATTATACCTGAGGCAAACGGGTTTATGATTGTGCACCGGGATTATTCCGGAATGACCCCCTGCGGTATGAGTTTTACCACTCTGGCAGGTTCGGTAGGCGGCGGGGTGCAAACTCCTGGATTCTTAGGCATAGGCAAACTCTATATAGTCAGCAAGAAATTCATCTTGGCAGAAGGGGGGCTGCTTAGAATTATCTGGATGCCCCGTGAATTAAAGGAGCTTTTAGGAGAGCGCCTAAAAGAGCGCTGCAAGGGACTAAATCAGCCCGATTTAATTGATAAGATTTGTGATGAGACAGCTGCCACCACCAGCGAAGAACTGCTCCAATTTCTCACCAAGGTAAATCATCCTGCATTAAGCTTACCGCCAATTATCTAGTACCTCGTCACATAAATTTTCGCAATGGTGACTCGGTACAATGCCGAGTAACCCGAATATCCGAAACTTCTGTTACGAGGCACTAGCTGGGTAA
>Ga0315289_10015397_pt1 | contig 10615 bp, 5 predicted proteins | sample YL17G11_40_MG_FD_203452 | JGI IMG/M metagenome (GOLD analysis project Ga0315289, IMG submission 203452) | Sediment microbial communities from Yellowstone Lake, YNP, Wyoming, USA - YL17G11_40 | ecosystem: Environmental > Aquatic > Freshwater > Lake > Sediment | place: USA: Wyoming | collected...
GAAAGAGACTTCCATAAGACCGAAGGGTTTGGCAGAGGAACTGGGCCAACGCCAGCGGTCGGCGATGGCCTCGTTCAACCAGGACATGACGTTGGCTGGGGCGGCCCGGGCGGACCAATGGTTTCTTGCCTACCACTCCACGGCCCGGAAGGAGGACTGTTCGCTTCGACCCGGAACCGGAAACGGACTCCGTCAGATGCTTGTCATCTCGGATCGCTCCGACAGCATATAGATTAGCTGCTCTAGCTGCCAGGAGTGCGTGCTGGATCGTGCCCAAACGGACCCTCCCGGTGGAACTCCCCTGTCCTCTGCGGATTGTGGACGGAAGCTGCACCGTGGGCATCAAGGGTGGTTCTTACGGCTTTCTCAGACACAGGACTTTCAGCAAGTGCCCATGGGAAACCGCGGGTAGCCCCTGCCAACAGGACGGGTCTCGGACCTTGTAGAAACGCTTTCTCGTTTGAATACAATTCCCTCGGAACAGTGTTGATGGCCCATTTGATCCTCTGCTTCTCCGCAGCCAAGAACTCCCGGTTCTGTCTGTAGGCCAGCCATGCCCACACCCCCGTGACCAGGGCCATAACCAGCGTCGAGAGTGCAGCTACCCAACCCGGAAGTGCCACAACGGCCCTTCACAGGTTGAGGGCTTGAACCGGAATTCCGAAGCTGCAACCCTTTGCTTACAAAGAAGTACGAATTGACTCAGCTCACTTGAAAAAGGTCGAGTTAGACGAAACTCACCCGGGAATCGCGAATTCCCGGAGCGTGGTGAGGCCCAAAATGGCCAAAGTTTGCAGGTTAGCACCCGCCGAAAAGGGCTGTCATCTGCGGCACGGACATCTTGTCCGTGCGTCGCGGGGCCATCCTGGTCCTGCATTCCACGGACGAGATGGCCACAGGACACATGGGCGGGGCGCTCATGCCACCTTTTCGCCGGATAGCTAGCCGTAACCGTGCCTATGCCTTTCCTCTTTGCACCCACATGGATTCGGAGATCGCGCCGCCCGGCCTTGCCTGCCAGGCGGCAGCGGCCTAGACTCCTGGGGTCTGCGAGGCAATCGACCGGGGCCGCGGCGGCAGATGGCTACGGGTCGCCGGCGGCGCGAACCTGGTCGGCCGGCAAGCAAGCACCAGTCGCGCTGGCCAATGGTTGAAAGTGAGCCCTTGATACCCCAACAGCTCGTGTGGTCCACACCCGGCCGCGACTCCCGCGACTCCATGCCGCTGGGCAACGGCGACATCGGCCTGAACCTCTGGGTGGAGCCGGACGGGGACGTGCTGTTCTACCTGAGCAAGACCGACGCGTGGGACGAGAACGGCCGGTTGGTCAAGCTGGGGCGAATCCGCCTGCATTTGGAGCCAAGCCCATTGCGAGCCGGCCTGACGTCCCGGCAGATCCTCTGGCCGCACGACGGGCTGATTCGTATCGAGGCCGGGCCGGCGTCGGGGGGCGGCGCGATGACGATCTGGGTGGACGCCCACCGGCCGGTGGTGCGCATCCAGGGGCGGTTTGACGCCCCGGTTAGCCTGCGGGCGAGCCTTGAACTGTGGCGCAGCGCCGAGCGCCCGCTTGCCGACCGGGAAGACTATCCAATCGGCGGCAGGTCCAGTCAGGATCGCGGGCACGTTTGGCCGGACATCGTCGTGCTTGATGCGCGGCAGGATGAGGTTATCTGGTGCCACCGTAACGAAACCTCGGTCTGGCGAGAGACCCTGGAGCATCAGGACCTAAGCGAATGGATTCCGCACGGCCGGGATCCACTGCTGCATCGGACGTTCGGGGCCATCCTGCTGGGCGAGGACCTGGTGCGCCAAGGCGATCGGACCCTGGTGTCCAGCCGGCCGTCCCAGCGCATCGACCTGGCGGTTTTCCCCCTGACCGCGCAGACGCCGACCCTGGACGAGTATGTCCGCCTGGCCAGGGCGAGCGCCGCCCGATGCCGGCAGGCGCCGATAGAGCAAGCCTTCGCCGAACACCTGGACTGGTGGCATGGCTTCTGGGAGCGCAGTGGGATTCAGGTGGACGGCGGGCCGGAGGCCGAAACGGTCACCCGCGGCTACCAGTTGCAGCGTTTCATGAACGCCTGCGCGGGGCGCGGCGCCTATCCGATCAAGTTCAACGGCTCGATCTTCACGTTCGACGCCCGCCACGCCGACGAGGACTTCGACGCCGACTACCGGCGCTGGGGCGGCGGCTACTGGTTCCAGAACACCCGCCTGGTCTACTGGAGCATGGTCATGGCCGGGGATCTGGACCTGATGCATCCGTGGTTCCGCATGTACCTGGACGCCCTCCCGCTGGCGCGATTCCGCACCCGCCGCCACTTCGGCCACGAAGGGGCGCTTTTCCCGGAGACCATGACGTTCTGGGGCAGCTATCTGAACGTCAACTACGGCTATGACCGCCGCGGCCGCAAGGCCGGCGAGGTGGAGAACCGCTACATCCGCCGCTACTGGCAAGGCATGCTGGAGCTGCTGGCGATCATGTTGGACGTGTACGACCTTACGCAGGAGGATGACTTCGTCCGCCAGACGCTGCTGCCGCTGGCTACGGAGTTCATCGCCTTCTACCGCGGGGCGTATCCCCGGCGAGCCGGCGACGGTGCGGTCCTGTTCTCTCCGTCCCAGGCCCTGGAAACCTGGCATGAAGCCGTCAACCCGTTGCCGGATATCGCGGGGCTTGGGTGGGTGCTGGAGGGCCTGCTGCGCCTGCCGCCGGGGCTTGTGCCCCCGGAGCAGACAGACTTTTGGAGCAACTTCCGCCGGGAGCTGCCGTCGCTGCCTAAGCGGACCTACTCCTGGCAGAAGCGCACGGAGCTGATCCCCGCGCTCCAGTACGACGTGTGCGCCAACTCCGAGAACGTCGCCCTGTATGCGGTGTTCCCCTACCGGCTCTATGGCCTGGGCAAACCCGACCTCGAGACCGCCCTGGCCACGTGGGAGGGGCGGCCCAACAAGGCCACCGGGGGCTGGCGCCAGGATGCCATCCAGGCGGCCATGCTGGGCCTGGCCAATGAGGCCTGGGCAGGCGTGCTGGCCAACTTCTCAACGCCGTACCCGGCGGCCCGTTTCCCTGCCTTCTGGGGTCCCAACGCCGATTGGATCCCCGACCAAGACCACGGCGCCGTGGCCATGATCGCGCTACAGCGCATGCTGATGCAGTGCGAGGGCCGGTCCATTTTGGCGCTTCCGGCCTGGCCCAAGGACTGGGATGTCCGGTTCAAGCTACACGCGCCCGGCCGCACGGTGGTTGAATTGGACTATCGCCGGGGCCGCGTCGAGCGGCTTGAAGTCACGCCTCCCCAGCGGCGCGACGACGTTGTATTCCCCCCGGGCGTAAGCGGCCCTTGAGCTGCCCAGGCCTCCAGCCGCCATCGGCATTCTGCCGTGGAACCGGAGCCGGCGCGTAGCCCCTACTGACCCCGGTTGGCCGCCGCTGCGCCGGCTTGGGACACGTGCTGCTGGTAGTAATCGACCCGAAGCTGAATCTCCGCCGTTTGCGGGCTGCCGGCTAGTTCCGCCAGCGCCATCGCCTCCTTGGCCACCACCGCGGCCGTGGCGAAATCCCCGCCGGCGGCATGCGCGGCAGCGAGGGTATCCAAAACATTGGGGTCCTCGCGGCCGGTCAGGTCGGCGGCCCGCGTGGCCCATTCCAGGGCGCGCCGCGGGTCGCGCACTTGCGGATCCAGATATGTCGCCAGGATCCAGGCGGCGCCGTTGAGGGCCGGGGCACAATCAGGGTCCAGCTTGACGGCCTGCTCGAACACCGGCAGCGCCTCCGCCTGCCGGCCCAATCTCGACAGCGTGGCCCCGAGCTTCACATGAGCGTCCACCAAGCCCGGTTCGCACTGAATGGCCTGCCTGTACACGTCCGCCGCCTGCTCCAACAACCTTTGCGAACTCCGCGTATCGCCGTAGCCGACCAGCCACAGCGCCTGCCGGCGCCGGTCGTGATCGATGAGGATCGCGCGCAACGCCGGCTGGTTCCGCGCCAACTCCGGCGACAGCGCCGCCGCCTGGCGAAACGCCGCCTCCGCCTCCTCCAACGCTCCAGTGGCCAGCAGGGCCTTGCAGAGCGTGACGTACGACTCGGCATAATCCGGCTTGAGCCTCAGCGCCTCGCGACAATGCTCCATCGCCCCGGTCAAGTCGCCCTGCACCAGCAAGGCGCTGCCCAGGTTGTTGTGTCCCTTGGCTTCCCGCGGGTAGAGATCCACCACCGCGCGGTAGTGCTCGAGCGCCTCGGCGTACCGCCCCTGCTCCTGAAAGATGTTCGCCAGATTGGTGTGCGCCATCCAGGCCCTTGGGTTGGCCTTCAGCGTGGCGGCCCAGAGCGTCTGGAGGTCGGTGTAGATGGCTTGCTGGCGGTACGTCAGGACCCCCAGCGCCGCCAACACCAGCGCCGCGGCCGCTATCGCGGCCGGCCGCGCCCGCCGGCCAAGCCGCCCGGCCACGCGGGCGCAGGCGGCAGCCGCCAGCGCCAATAGTGCGATCGTTGCCAGGTACTGGAAATGGTCCGCGACGTAGGAGTAACGCATGGGGTAGACGTTGAAGAGACCCAGCGCCGGCGCCAACGTGCCGGCGAACACCAGCACCGCCGCCAGCGCCCCGCCGCCGAGGATGCGCCGCGCCAACCATAGGGCGGCCATGACGACCAGGACGCCGGCGGGGAACAACCATTGCCACCCTGTCGCCGGGTCTATATCCCACCGAGGGTAGATGAACGTAAGATGCGCCGGCCAGGCCAGCTTGCCCGCGTAGAACCATAACGCCCTGCCGGCCAGCAGGAGCCGTTGCACAGGCGTCAATTCCCACTCTTGGCCAACCGCGCCCACGTGGGCCCGCTCCAGGTAGACCGTGACCAGCCCCAAGAGTAGACCGATTGCAGCGAAGGGAGCCAACGCGGCCAGGTCGCGCCGGCCGACGCGCCCCTTCTTCCACCACAGCACCACCAGCAGCGCCGCGGGCAACGTGCATGCCACGGTCTTGCTGAGCAGAGCCAGCAGAAACAAACCCAGCGACAAGGCGTACAGCCGTTGCGGTCGCGGTCGGGCCGTCGGCTGCCGCGGCTTCTGCCCCGCCGGCCCCGGCCTCCGCCCTTCCGCCTGGTGCAGCGCCGGCAGGGCGTAATGCAGGTACGCCAGACCGGAGGCCAGATAAAGCACGGTGGACAGCACGTTCTTTCGCTCGGTGACCCACGCCACGGACTCCACGCACACCGGATGCACCGCGAACAAGGCCCCCGCCAGGTACGCCCCCGGCACCGCCAGGCGCTTGAGCACCCGCCAGACCAGCACCGCGCCGATGGCGTGCAGCACGACGTTGGTGACGTGGTAGCCGGCCGGACGATCGCCCCACAGCCCGTACTCGATCCAGAAGGTTGTGTGAACCAGCGGGTAGTACTGGGGGATCGACCGCGGCTGCGTCCAGATACTCCACAGCCCCTCCAGCGACCGCAGCGCCCGGTTGTTTGTGACGTAGGCTTCGTCGTCCCAGATGAATCCACAGCGGGTGGCCGGCAGATAAACTGCCACGGTCAGCGCCATCAGCCCAAGCCCGGCCAGGATGGATCGGTGCCTCTGGGTCATTGCGGACCGCTCGAGAGGTCCAGATCTACGAAAGGTGCTTATCGAACCGGCAACCGCAACGAAAACGCAACGGCAACGGAAGGTTCAACGTCAGACAAGCCAGTCATTGTAATGCCCAAGTCGTGGAGCCGCCAGCGCCAGTCATCCTTATCCGCATCCGCACTGCCTACGTATCGACCGAGGAGTTCCGTCGGCAGGGCGCCGGCGGTTCATCAACGGCCCGGTGGTCGCGGGCGCCCGGTGAAGCGTTCCCGGCGCGGCCTGACTTGGGCGGTTCGCGCGGACGACGAAAAGGCCTCAGGCAACGGCGAGGCGGCGAGGGGTCGGTGGATACACCGGCGCGAGGGCGCGCCCGTCAGGCGCCTTCCGGCCGCGGAACACGCCGCTGCCCCGTGGGATCAGGCGACATCCCCCCCCGTGCCGCCGACAGCAGCCGCTGGGCGTTTCCGAAGAACACATCGCGAACCTCTGCCTCGCCCAGGCCGGCCGTCTCGGCCGCACGCCGGAACGCATCAAGCTCTTCATACAGGAACAGCGTCAGCTCATCGGCTAGCGGGGCCTCCACCTCTCGCACGTGCGGGTCGCCAGCCAGATCGCCGTAGAGCCCCCGAGGCACCAGGTTCACGTACCGCCCCGCATCGCAGATGCGCCGCATTCGCATCCGCGTGATCGGCAGGTCGCTGCCGAAGAGGATCCGCCGCGGCCCCACGGCCGCGATCAGCCGCCTGAAGACTTCCGCGTTTGTATTGGCGGAGATGTCAAAGCAGACACCCTCCGCCGGCCCCAGCGCCTCCAGGGCGGTTCCCAGGTCTTCTACACAGTACGCCCTTCCCACGTGGGCCGCCACCAGCCCCAGGCGCGGATACCCGCGGGCAATCTCCAGTAGCTGCCGCACGTTGCACGGGTCGGCTAGCCGGCCCGGCCTGGGTAGGTGCAGCATCACAATCGCCTTTCGCCGGTCAAGCGCCTCCAACTGGTGCGGCGGCAGGAAGTCGAAGATGCAGACCTCGTTGGGGGGTCGGTGCGGGGCCAGCGTGAAATAAGGCTTGACGCCCACAAAGCCGTGTTCGTCCAACCGCCCCTCCAGATCCCCCGTGGGCCAGTCCGGCAGGTTCATCAGCAGCGCCGGTACGCCAGCTTGTTCCGCGGCTGCACCCACGTAGGCGTTGTTGGCCTCGACGCGGTCCACCCGTAGCGGGTTGCCGAACACCAGCGGCGCCACCGACACGCCCGGCAGCATCAGGCCGTAGGCCTCGCGCACCTGCTCGATGCGGCAAGGCGCCCCCGCGGCCATAGCCCAGGCCGCCACCCCGGGCGGAACCGCTCTGGGCTTGTCCGCCGGCCTGATGTGCACGTGAAAGTCGATCACCCGCTCCGGCACGAACCCCCGCAGCCGCGACGCGTAGAACTCGCGGTCCACCGGCCGGATGTCCACCAGCCCGCTCATCGCGCCTCCCCCAGGATCTCATAGGGCAGGCCCGCCAGCCGCGCCATGGCCGCAACGGCCTCGCCCGTGGCCCCCAGCGCCAGCGCGCTGTGGTGCGTGCCTCCCAACTGGCTGTAGCGCTCCAGGAATCTCTCCAGCGGCCAGGCGGGCCGAATCCACCCGCGAATCCTGGTGCGCATCTCCGGGTGCGGCTGATTCTCTTCCAGCAGCTCCACCGGAGCGATCAGTAGGACCAGCTCCCCATCGGGCCCCGGCGCGATGTTCACCAGCACCGCGGGCCCAGGCGCCATCGCGCAGGCCAGGTACGCCGGCGGGTGGGTCGGCGTGTACGGAAAGGGCCGCTGGCACAGCAGCGGCCGAGCGGCCGCCACGGCTGGGTTGACTTCGCCCATGTGCGATAGAAACAGCGTCCCACCCGCCCAGTCGGGGCAGAAGATCTCGGTAAAGGTGGTTCGCGGCCAGCGCCCCAGCAGCGCCCCCACCAGCGCCGCCGTCAGTACGTCGCCCTCGCCGGCGTAGCCGATGCCGGCCTCCATTGCCTTGGAGGCCCCCAGGAACGGCACCGTGTCCACCGGCCCGACGGGATAAACGAAGTCCTGGAAGTTCATGCTGAAGGCGCTGTAGTGGTGCTCGTGCAGGTAGTCGCCCAGCAGCAGCCCCACCCTCACGCAGCGCTCGTGCGTGTCCGCGTCGGCCTGCACGTCGAACCGCCGGCGGTCGCGCTCCATCTCCTCGCGCACCCGCTGGGCCGTCACGCCGCCCGCCGTCTTGGCCAGGTCCGTCACGGCGATCTCGTGTACCTCCACGCCCAGGTGTTCCAGCGTCTCCCGCTCGACCTGGAAGTCGCCCATGCCCGCGAACTGGCTGCCGATGCGGACGGCCTTGGTGTGCCGCAGGCGGCGAGCCGCCGCCGCTAGACGCGCCAGCTCCGCCGCACGCTCCAGCACGTCCGAACGCTGGTAGTGCCCGGCCACCACCTCGAATCTCTTGCCGTAGCGCCGCAACAGGTTGGCCAGGTCCTGCAACCCGTGCACCCCATGGTTGTACAGCAGGCGGTCCGGCTCCACGTGCGGGCCGAAGTCATGGTCCATCGTCGTGTCGATGCAGACCACCGGCAGAGGCATCCGGGCCAGCATGTCCGCCGACTCCAGCGACGGAGAGTACGCTATGTGCAGCGTGAACAGAACGTCGCACTCGGCCTTCTGGGCCGCCGAGATAGCCGAGGCGAACTCCTCGCGCACCCGGCAAATCGGCAGGCGCAGCAACTCCAAGCCATGCGCCTCCAGACGCGCCGCCACCTCCTGGAGCCAAGGCTCCAGCACCTGGCGCAGGCGCGGTAGGTGGTCGTCGTAGAGCTTCAAGTACAGTGGCAACAGAGCGGCCTTGGGCTGGTTCATCGTCCCTGTCCTCCGCTACGCAGATACAAGCCCCCGTCATGGCCCAGGCCGCGCCCCAGCACCCTACACAGCCGAACGTATTGCTCGTACTGCCGGCGGATGGCCCGGCGCTGCCCCGCGTCCGGCAGCGGCACGGGCGACGCGTGGCGCGGAACTACCCTGTGATCGAACGCCCAGACGGCGCCCCGGCACCCGGCGAAGTCGTCGGCCAGGTGCGCCACCGGCGCCGGCGCCAGCAGGCCCGCCAGCAGGGCGCGGATGGACGCGACGTGGCTGGCTCCCCCGCTGAGCACCACGCAGTCGGCCCGTCGTAACTTCAGCACCGGCTGCACCAGCCGCGCCATCTCATAGCACATCCCCGCCGCCAGGGCCGCCAGCAGGTCCGTCCGGCTGGTGGTGGTCGATATGCCAAGAAAGCCCCCCGCCCCGGCGCACCCCGCCGCCAGCGGGTTGGGCATTGTCAGCCAGGGCAGCGCCGTCAGCCCCTCGGGCGGCAAGAGCCGATCCGCCAGCTCGCGCTGCGCCCGCTCCATCGCCCGTGGGCTCGCACCCACCAGCGTCGCCGCGCCCCAATCCCAACTGGCGTTGCCGGCCAGCATGACCCGGATCACCAGCCGTCCCCCCCCCAGCGGCGACGGCAGCACCAGCGACATCGCCCCCGGCAGCGGGGGGCCTCCCGATGAAAGGTAGTTAGCCACCCACGCCGTGCCCAGCGAGCATTGCATCACCCGGCGGCCCAGGCCCGTGACTGCAAGGTACCCGGCCTCGTGGTCCATGTACGGCCCAGCCGCCGGCAGGTGCTCCGGCAGTCGCATCAGGGCCGCGCCCCGCGCCGACAGCATCGCCGTCCGGTGCCCCTGGCGCAGCGGCGCCACGGCCTCCAGACTCAGGCCCACCAGCTCCAGCGGCTTGGTGGCCAGAGACTGTCGACGGGCGTCGTAGCAGCCCATCTGCACGGCGTTGCCGGCATCCTGGCGCCAGCAACCTGTCAGGTGAAAGAACAGGAACTCCCCCGCCCCCACGTACATCGTCCCTTCCGGCCAACCGTGGCGGCTGCGCAGCCATTCGATCCGCGCCAGCCCCCGCCCGGGCCCCTTCAGGTACGCCAGTCGCCGCCAGTAACCGCGCGGCGCGCGCGCCGCGATCCGGGGCAGCAGTCCCAGCGGCCGAAGGTCCGACCACAACTGCATCGGCGATCGCGCCCGCCCCGTCGCATCGTCTGCTAGCATTCCGCTGGCCCCCTGCGCTGCCAAGCCCACCCCGGCCACACGCGCCCACGCCTGCCTGCCCAGCCGCTCTCGCAGCCGCTCCGCCAGGCGCCCCACCGCCCGCACTAGCGCGATCGGCTGCTGCTCCCGCGCCCCGTCCGCACCCGCCCGCACGGGCAGGCGGACCTGGTCGCCCGCCAACAGCCGGCCTCCCGGCGACTCCATCGCCGCCGCCTTCAGCACCGTCGTCCCGAGGTCCAACCCGATCAGCACGTCCTTCGCCATGGCCCGCTCCGGTGGCAGTTGATCCGACACCTTGATGGCTGGATATTACCTGCCGCATGGGAGGCGCGGAAGCCCTGACCGGCCCGGCGCCGCGCGCCACAGGCCAAAGGAGGATCAGAATGCCCATCAACATGATCGTGTGCCGTCGCCAGTGCAACAGTGTCGCCGGCTGGCCTCAGGCGGCGTCGCCCTGGCGAAAAGGTTCGTGCCCGCGTGCTGCACAGCAGGCGCGGAGCCCTGTCCCCCGCCAACCTCGGCGCCGGCACGGAGGCTTCTCATCCGCAGGTGGCAATAACCTCGTCCCCTGCCTGCCGTACCCGCCGGCCCGGGCCTCTTGGAACCGTGCGCCCCATCATCCCCGCCCCGCCGCAGTCAGATGGACCTGCCGGAGGGGTGGTACTGCCTTCCAGCCGACGATGGCTCAGGCGCCTAGCGCCGCCTCAAGGGCGGCATCACTCCAGCTGGCAAGGGATGCGAACTGATGGTGGTCCAGGTAGATCATTCTGCTGCTCAGATGAGCCGGCACTTGAAGGAGGAGCGTTCGGCTAGCAGGCGTCTGCGCCGGGGCCACCGCGGCAACAAGGAATGGATCGAGTTCAAGAGACTCCCGAATCTTGATCGGGTGGATGCCATCCCATGCAGCCAGAGGCTGATAGGTCAACTGCTCTGTTCTGAAAAAGAACCTGATGC
>Ga0315289_10015398_pt1 | contig 10615 bp, 6 predicted proteins | sample YL17G11_40_MG_FD_203452 | JGI IMG/M metagenome (GOLD analysis project Ga0315289, IMG submission 203452) | Sediment microbial communities from Yellowstone Lake, YNP, Wyoming, USA - YL17G11_40 | ecosystem: Environmental > Aquatic > Freshwater > Lake > Sediment | place: USA: Wyoming | collected...
TGGAGCAGGTGAGCGGCCGCGCGTGGTTTGACGATGTGAAGATCACCGTCCGCCGCCCGGCCGTGCCGGTGGTGCCGCGCGCGGCAAGCGGGCCGGCGTACAAGGGCCACAACCTGCCGCGCCTGCGCGGGGCGATGGTCTCCAACGACATCGACGAAGACAGCCTGCGGGTCCTCGGCAAAGAGTGGAACGCGAACCTCATCCGCTGGCAACTCATCGGCTGGCTTGGGAGCGGCCAGGGCGTCGACCTGGCGAAGTTCGACGACGTGCTGGAGGCGCACCTCAAAAAACTCGACCGGGCCCTGCCCGTGTGCGAGAAGTACGGGATCATGGTGGTCGTGGACCTGCACTCGCCCCCCGGCGGGAGCGCCGCGTCGAACCTCTTCAACGACCCCGCTTGCCAGAAGAAGTTCGTCGAGTCTTGGCAGAAGATGGCCCGGCGCTACAAGGACGCGAAGGCCGTCTGGGGGTACGACCTCCTGAACGAGCCCGTCGAGAGCGCCTACGCCGAGGGGTGCGCCGACTGGCAGGAACTGGCCCAGCGCGCGGCCGCGGCGGTCCGCGACATCGACCGCGAGCGCACGATCATCGTCGAACCCGCGCAGGGCGGGGGCCCGGAGGCGATGCGGGAACTGAGGCCCCTCAGCGTCCCCAACGTGGTCTACAGCGTGCACATGTATATGCCGCACCAGTTCACCCACCAGGGCGTCTTCGAGAACACCAAGACTCCGTACGTGTACCCCGGCCAGGTCGAGGGGCGGCGGTGGGACAAGGCCCGCCTGGAGGCGGCCCTCAAGCCGGTGGTCGATTTCCAGGAGGCCTACGGGGTGCACGTGTACGTGGGCGAGTTCAGCGCCATCCGCTGGGCGCCCGAGGGGAGCGCCGGCCGGTACATCCGCGACCTCATTGACATCTTCGAGTCCCGTGGCTGGGACTGGTCGTATCACGCCTTCCGCGAGTGGCAGGGCTGGAGCGTCGAGCACGGCCCGGACAAGGCCGATGCGGCCCCCTCCAAGGACCCGACCGACCGCGAGAAACTGCTGCGCGAGTGGTTCGCGAAGAACGCCAGGCCGAAGATGTGAGAGACCTCGGCGGCATGGCCACGGGGCGCTTGCGCGGCGGGTCTCCTGACCCGCCGCGCGCGTGCTCGGCAACGCGTGAAGCGCGGTGGGTCAGGAGACCCACCGCGCAACAATCTGACATCAACGTGCGCTAGGGTGGCATGGCCACGCGCCTCTGCGTGGCCATGCCACCCTCCGTTCCAACAGCGAGATGCTTCGCTTCGCTCAGCATGACAGCCCGCCAAGAGTGTGCTGGAAATCGCTGGCACACCCGGGAGATTTTGCCGGAAGATTTTCGCTTGACTATGGAATGCTGCAATACAATACTGACTGGTCAGTTCTATTCTGTGGAATGAAGGGCTCGGGGGCACGGCCATGGCTCGGCGCGACAGGCGGCAGGAGATCATGCAGGCGGCGGAGGACCTTTTTGTCACCAGCCGCTTCCACGAGATCACGACCGACCAGGTGGCCCAGGCCGCCGGCGTCGGCAAGGGAACCATCTACCGTTACTTCCGGGACAAGGAAGACCTCTTCTTCCAGACGGCCACGGCGGGCTTCGATGAACTGTGCGACCTCGTGCGCCGGAAAGTGCCGGGCGGTGCCCCCTTCCGCGAGCAACTGCTGGAGGCGTGCGAGCAGGTCGGCACGTTCTTCGAGCGCCGCAAGCAACTGTTCCGCATGATGCAGGCCGAGGATTTCCGCATGGCCCTAGCGAAGGGTTCGCTCTGCGAACGGTGGGTGAGCCACCGCAAGCACCTGGTGGCGGCGGTGGCCGACGTCGTCCGCAAGGGCGTGGCCGAGAAGGCCGTCCGGACGGACCTGTCGCCGGAGGTGCTTGCGAATTTCCTCCTCGGGATGATGCGGACGCGGGCCAGGGACCTCGAGGACGAGCCGGAGTCGGTACGCCGGTACGCCGTGGTGGTCGACGTGTTCCTCCGAGGCGCCACGGCGCCGGCCGCGCCGGCGCGGTATCGCCATCCGGCGGCGCCACGCGCTGCCCGACCCGCCAGGAGGGTGGAGCGATGAGACGGCCGAGGACGGGCGGGATGCACGCAGCGTCTTCTCCGCGCGCGTGTGCTGCACCAAGGTTCGCATGCCCGCGCCAAGGCGGCGCGGCCATGCCGCCCTGCAAGGCAGGGAGGCGGGCGCGATGAAGAAAATCGTCGTCATCCTTGTCGTCCTGGCGTTGGCCGGCGGCGCGGCGTACTACTGGTTCGTCTGGCGGCCGGCGAGCGAGGCAAAGCCGGCGCCGGTGGTCACCGAAAAGGTACAGCGCGGGGCCATCCGCACCCTCGTGCCCTCGACGGGGCGCGTGGTCTCGAACCTCGACGTCGACATCAAGTGCAAGGCCTCCGGCGCCATCATGAAACTGCCGTTCGACGTCAGCGACAGTGTCAAGAACGACGAACTGCTGGTCCAACTCGATCCGGTCGACGAGGACCGCGTGGTGCGGCAGACTGGGGTGCGGCAGCAGGCGGCACAGGCCCAACTGGAGATCGCCCGGCGGAACCTCGTGGTGGCCGAGCGGGCCCTTGTGACCGACCGCCAGAAGGCCGAGGCCGCCCTGGCCGCGGTCGAGGTGAAGGCCAAGGACTCCCGGGACAAGGCCGCCCGTCTCAAGGAACTTCTCGCTAAGAGACTCGCCAGCCAGGAGGAATGCGACACCGCCGAGACGACGGCCGCACAGACGACGGCGGACCTCGCGACCGCCAAGGTCAAGATTGAGGAACTCAAGACCCAGGAACTCGCCCTGGAACTCAAGCGCCAGGACGTCAAGTCGGCCGAGACCGACGTCGAGGCGGCCAAGATCGCCCTCGAGATCGCCCAGGACCGCCTGCACGACACCAACGTCTTCGCGCCGATCGACGGCGTCGTGTCGGCACGCAACGTCCAGATCGGCCAGATCATCTCGTCGGGCATCTCGAACGTAGGCGGCGGCACCACGATGCTGACCCTATCGGACCTCTCGCACATCTTCGTGCTGGCGTCGGTCGATGAGACCGACATCGGCACCGTCCGCCTGGACCAGAACGTGGTCATCACGGCCGACGCCTTCCGCGGCAAGACGTTCCGCGGCAAGGTGGTCCGCATCGCCACGCGCGGCGTGAACCTGTCGAACGTCGTCACGTTCGAGGTCAAGATCGAAGTGCTGGGCGAGGGCAAGGAACTGATGAAGCCCGAGATGACCGCCAACGTCGAGATCACGACTGCCGAGAAGTCCAGCGTCCTCCTGGTGCCGGCCGAGGCGATCTTCCTCAAGGGGGGCAAGTCGCTCGTCAAGGTCGTTAAGGAAGACGGGACGAACGAAACCGTGCCGGTGGCGACCGACCTGACGGACGGGACGAATACCGAGATCGTGCGGGGCCTCACGGAGGGCCAGACGGTGGTGGTCCACAAGGGGGCGTCGGACACGAAGTGGAGCGGCGGGCAGAAGCAACCGGGGCCGCCCAAGGGCATGATCCTGGGCGGGCCGCCGAGGAAGCGCTGAGCGTGATCATCCACGCCGAGAACCTCGTGAAGACGTACGTCCTGGGCGGGAGCACCGTCCGCGCCCTCGACGGCGTCAGTTTCGACGTCGAGGCCGGCGAGATGCTGGCCATCATGGGGCCGTCGGGCAGCGGCAAGAGCACCCTCATGCAGATCCTGGGATGTCTGGACCGGCCCGACAGCGGCCGTTACGTCCTGGCCGGCGAGGACGTCTCGAAACTCTCGACGGACCGGCTGGCCGAGATCCGCAACCGGCACATCGGTTTCGTCTTCCAGACGTTCAACCTGCTGCCGCGCATGAACGCCCTCGAAAACGTCGAGTTGCCGCTGCTCTACGCGGGCCTCCGGCACGCGAAGGACCGGGCGGCTGGGGCGCTCAAGACGGTGGGCCTGGCGGACCGTGCCCATCATGCGCCCAACCAGTTGTCGGGCGGCGAGCGGCAGCGGGTGGCGGTGGCGCGGGCGCTCATCACCGACCCGGCCATCATCCTGGCCGACGAACCCACCGGCAACCTGGACACGAAAACGGGCGACGAGATCATGGCGCTGTTTCACGCGCTTAACGAGGCCGGCCGGACCCTCATCGTCGTGACGCACGAGTCGGACATCGCCCGGCATTGCCAGCGGCAGGTGCACATTCGCGACGGCCGCATCACGGATTCCGGGCGGCCGGCGTCCGCGGGCAATCAGGAGGCGGGGTAGCACGGCCACGGCCTGCCCGCCGCGCGAAGCGGCGCTATAGGATCAAGGCGGCGGGCAAGAGGCAAGCGATGCTCTTCTGGACGACTGTCAAGGCGAGCCTCAAGAGCCTTCTGGCGAACGCGATGCGTTCGTTCCTGGCGATGCTGGGCATCATCATCGGCGTGGCGGCCGTCATCTCGATGCTGGCCATCGGCACGGGGGCCAAGAAGCAGATCATGGACCGCGTCACGGCCATGGGCACGAACCTGCTGGTGGTCCGGCCGGGGCAGAGCGGGTCCCACGGCGTCGCCTCCGGCACGCAGCAGAACCTGACGCTGGCCGACGCCCAGGCCATCGTCAAGGAAGTCACGGGCGTGCAGCGGATCGCCCCGTGCGTCGGCGGGAACGTCCAACTGAAGTACCTCAGCCGCAACAGCCGCGTCCGCGTGACCGGCACCACGGCCACGTATTTGCCGATCCGCGACTTTACGGTCGCCTCTGGCCGCACCTTCACCGGGCCGGAGGCTGACGCCATGGCCCGCGTGATCATCCTTGGGCCGGTGACCGTCGAGAACCTCTTCGGCATCAGCGACCCCCTCGACCAGACCGTGAAACTCAACGGCATCAACTTCACGGTCATCGGCGTCCTGAAGGCCAAGGGCGACCAGGGGTGGTTCAACCCCGACGACCAGGCCATCCTGCCCTACACGACGGCGATGAAACAGGTGCTGGGCCTGGACTACCTCGGCGAGATCGACATCCAGGTGGCTGAGGCGAAGGACGTCAACCAGGTCCTGGCCGACACGTCGGCACTCCTGCGCAAGCGCCACCGCACGCAGCCGGGCGCGCCCGACGACTTCAACATCCGCAACCAGGCCGACATGATCGAGACCTTCAACCAGTACGCGCAAACGTTCACGTACCTGCTGGGCGGCATCGCCTTGATTTCGCTCATCGTGGGCGGCATCGGCATCATGAACATCATGCTCGTGACGGTGACCGAGCGGACCCGCGAGATCGGCATCCGCAAGGCCATCGGCGCCAAGGAGCGGAGTATCCGCAACCAGTTCCTCATCGAAGCGCTGATCATCTGTGGGGTGGGCGGGTTGATCGGCGCGGCCATGGGGGTCGGGGCGGCCAGGCTCATCGAAATCCTGACGACCCAATACACCACGAACCCGTTCATTACGATTGTAGAGTGGCCGAGCATCCTCCTGGCGTTGTCCTTTTCGGCCCTGGTGGGCATCTTGTTCGGATTTTACCCGGCGTGGCGTGCATCGCGTCTTGATCCGGTTGAGGCCCTGCGCTACGAGTGAAAGGAAAGTCCATGCCTCGCCCCCTGCGGAACGCAAGTTGGCTCCTGGCGGCCACGGTGGCGGCCGCCGGCGGCCTGGCGGCCTCGTGCGCCAAACTGGACTGGTCCTACCCCTCGGATTACATCGGCCCGTCGAAGACGGCGGCCGGCGCTCCGGTCGCCGGGCCGCCGGCGCCGGCCAAGGCCGCCGAGGGCGCCAAGCCCGCGGCGGCGGGCCAGGCGGCGAAGCCCGCGACAGGCCAGGGCCAGAACGCCCCGCCGGGCCTGACGGCAAACGGCGCGATGCCGGCGGCCGGGCTCACTCCCGCCGCCATGGGCCAGAAGCCCCTCGAACCGGTCAAGATCAGCGTTACGGAGGCCATCCTGACGGCCCTCGCGAATAACCAGGCCCTGGTGGTCGAGAAACTGAACACGCCCATCACCCGCACCTTCGAGGACCAGGCCCTGGCGGTGTTCGACCCGGACCTGACGGCGGGCCTCTCGCGCTCGCGCGCCATAACGAAAGGGCGGGGCGGGGGCGCCTCGACCAGCGTGGCAAACGAGGCCCAGGTCGGCGTCCAGCAGTTGCTGCCCACAGGCACGCAGATCGGCGTCGACGCAAGCACAGCCGCCACGCACGGGTCGGGCGCGGGCGACGAGTTCTTCACGTCGCGCCTGGGCCTCTCGGTCACGCAGGCGCTCCTGAGGGGCTACGGCCTCGACGTGAACCTGGCCAGCCTGCGGCAGGCGCGGCTCGACACGCTCTCGACGCAGTACGAACTGCGCGGCTTCGCCGAGTCGCTGGTGGCCCAGGTCGAGGAAACCTACTGGGACTACACGCTGGCCCAGCGCCAGATCGACATTTTCACGGAGTCGCTGCACCTGGCGGAGCAGCAACTCAACGAAACCGAGGAGCGGATCCGGATCGGCAAACTGGCCGAGATCGAGCGGGCGGCCTCCGAGGCCGAGGTGGCCCTGCGGCGCGAGGACCTTATCCAAGCCCACGCGGCGCTGGCGACCACGCGGCTGAGACTGCTGCGGCTGCTGAACCCGGGCGTCCCGAGTTACTGGTCGCGCGACGTCGCGATCGAGACGACGCCGGCCGCCCCCGAACTCAAACTCGAGGACCTCGAGTCGCACGTCCGGGTGGCGGAGCGCCTGAGGCCCGACCTGAACCAGGCCCGCCTACAGGTCCAGCGCGGCGACCTGGAGATCGTCAAGACACGCAACGGACTCCTGCCGAAACTGGACCTCTTCATGACGCTTGGCAAGAGCGGCTACGCCGAGACGTTCGGCAGATCCATCGAGCACCTCGACGACCGCGGGTACGACCTGCTGGTGGGGGTTAACGTGGAGTACCCGCTGTGGAACCGCGATGCGAAGGCCCGCAACATGCGGGCCGGCCTCACCCGCCAACAGTCCATCGAGGCCGTGACGAACCTCGCCCAACTGGTCGAGTTCGACGTCCGCAGCGCATACGTCGAGGTGCACCGGGCGAAGGAGCAGGTGGCGGCCACGGCCGTCACCCGCAAACTCCAGGAAGAGAAGGTGCGGGCCGAGATGGAGAAATTCCGCGTCGGCAAGTCCACGACGCTGCTGGTGGCCCAGGCCCAGCGGGACCTCTTGCAGAGCCAGATCGCCGAGGTCCGGGTCCTGGTTGCGTACCTCAAGGCGATCGTGGAGTTCTACCGCCTCGAAGGGTCGCTCCTGATGCGCCGGGGCATCGAGGCCCCGGGCCAGCAGCCCATCGTGCTGACCGAATGAGCGGCGGAAGTTGAGTCTTGCGGCGAAAGGCGAAAGGCATAAAGCAAAGAATATGACAACGACCCCAAAGTCATGCACGTTCAGCGGGGAGCCGAAGGCGACCGCGTGTTGGCGGCGCTGCCGGCCGCACGGCCTGGTTGTCGGCCTGGCAGGCGCCCTGGCGCTGGCGACTCTCGCCGCCGGCTGCAAGAAGGATCCCGCCGCCGCCCAGGGGCCCCCGCCGAAGCCGGTCTTGCCGGTCGTCCTCGCGCCGGTGGTCCAGCGGACGGTGCCGCTGCAACTGCGCAACTTCGGCACGGTCCAGCCCTTCTGCACGGTGGCCGTGAAGTCGCAGGTCACCGGCGTCCTCCAGACCATCCACTTCCAGAAGGGCCAGGACGTGAAGAAGGGCGACCTGCTCTTTACGATCGACCCGCGGCCGTACGAGGCCGCCCTCAAGCAGGCCGAGGCCAACCTGCTGCGCGACACGGCCCAGTTCAAGAATGCCCAGAAGGAGGCCCAGCGCCAGGCAGAGTTGCTGAAGAAAGGCTTCACCGCGCAGGACGCCTATGACGAGGCCCAGACCACGGCCGACGCCTTGGCCGCCGCCATGAAGGCCTCCGCTGCCGCCATCGACACCGCCAAACTCAACCTCGCCTACTGCACCATCTCTTCGCCGATCGACGGGCGGGCCGGAGACTACCTCGTCGACGCCGGCAACCTGGTCAACATGGCGAACGACGTCGCCCTGGTCATCATCAACCAGGTCCGGCCCATCGAGGTCAACTTCTCACTGCCGGAGCGCGACCTGGCGGCGGTGATGGAGAACCAGGCGAAGGGCAGGCTCAAGGTCCGGGCCGCCATCCCCGCCCAGGAGACCCGTCCCGAGACGGGCGAGCTGATCTTCATCAACAACACGGTCGACCGCACAACCGGCCAGTACCAACTCCTGGCCTCGTTCGCCAATCCGGGGGGCCGCCTGTGGCCCGGGCAGTACGTCGACGTCACCCTGACGGTGGCCGAGCAGCCGAACGCCCTGGTCATCCCGTCGCGGGCGCTTCAGACCGGCCAGAAGGGCGAGTTTGTCTGGGTCGTCAAGCCCGACATGACTGTCGAGGACCGCCTGGTGACCATCGAGCGCGTCCTCAACAGTGAAAGCGTCATCTCGAAGGGCCTGAAGGCCGGCGAACAGGTCGTCGTTGACGGGCAGTTGCGCCTCGTGCCGGGGGCGACCGTACAGGCCAAGCCCTCGCCCGACGCCCGCGAGCAGGCCAAGCCTTCGCCAGAGGCCGGCAAGGAAGCCAAGCCCTCGCCCGGCCCGCGCGGGGGGGCGAAGCCGTGAACCTTGCCGAAACCTTCATCCACCGCCCGGTGATGACCACGCTGGTGATGTCGGCGATCCTGCTGTTCGGCATCATGGGGTACCGGCTGCTGCCGGTCAGCGACCTGCCGAATGTCGACTACCCGACGATCCAGGTCTCGGCGAGCCTGCCGGGGGCGAGCCCCGAGACGATGGCCTCGGCGGTGGCGACGCCCCTGGAGCGGCAGTTCTCGACCATTGCGGGCGTCGACTCGATGACCTCGAGCTCCAGCCAGGGCTCCACGCAGATCACGATCCAGTTCATCCTCTCGCGCCAGATCGACGCGGCCGCCCAGGACGTCCAGGCCGCCATCGCCCGCGCGGCCCGGCGACTGCCCCCCGACATGCCCGCGCTGCCGTCGTACCAGAAGGTCAACCCGGCCGACCAGCCGATCCTGTTTCTGGCGCTGACGGGCCCCACGCTGCCGATGTCCACTCTTGATGAATATGGCGATACGTTGATGGCCCAGCGCATCTCCATGGTCGACGGCGTGGCGCAGGTCATGGTCTACGGCTCGCAGAAGTACGCCGTCCGCGTCCAGCTCGACCCGTGGGAACTGGCCTCGCGCGGCATCGGCATCGACGAAGTGGCCACGGCCATCACCAACGGCAACGTGAACCTGCCCACCGGCATCCTCTACGGCCCGCACCAGTCCTTCACGGTCCAGGCCACGGGGCAGCTCCTGCGGGCCGGCGACTACCGGCCCCTGATCGTCACCTACCGCGGCGGCTCTCCCGTCCGCCTCCGCGAGCTCGGCCGCGTCATCGACAGCGTGGAGAACGACAAGACCGCCGCCTGGTACTGCACCCCGGAGGCCCAGGAGCGGTCCATCGTCCTGGCCATCCAGCGCCAGCCCGGCACGAACACCGTCGAGGTGGCGAAGGCCGTCAAGGCCCTCCTGCCGACGTTCCGGGCGCAGATGCCCGCCTCCGTCGAGGTCAACACGCTCTTCGACCGCAGCCTCGCGATCGACGAATCGGCCCGCGACGTCCAGTTCACTCTCCTCCTGACGCTCGGCCTCGTCGTGATGGTCATCTTCCTGTTCCTGAGGAACGCCTCGGCGACGGTCATCCCCAGCCTGGCGCTGCCGATGTCGGTCGTCGGCACGTTCATCGTCATGTATGCCCTCGATTACAGCCTCGACAACCTGTCGCTGATGGCCCTGACGCTCTCGGTCGGCTTCGTGGTCGACGACGCCATCGTGATGCTCGAGAACATCGTGCGGCACATGGAGATGGGGAAGCCGAAGTTCCAGGCGGCCCTCGAGGGCTCCAAGGAGGTCGGCTTCACCATCGTCTCGATGACGCTCTCGCTGGCGGCGGTGTTCATTCCGGTCCTGTTCATGGGCGGCATCGTGGGCCGCCTGTTCCGCGAGTTCGCCGTGACGATCGGCTCGGCGGTGATCGTCTCGGGCGTCGTGTCGCTGACGCTGACGCCCATGCTGTGCAGCCGGTTCCTGCGGTCGCCGGAATCGATCCACCACGGCGCCCTTTACCGGGCGTCGGAGCGCGTCTTCCAGTGGATGATTTGGCTCTACGGGTGGTCGCTGAGCATCGTCCTGCGGCAGAAACTGCTGACGATGGCCGTCTCGCTCGCGATCCTGGCCGGCACGGTGTACCTGTTCCTGGTCATCAAGAGGGAGTTCCTCCCCAGCGAGGACCGCGGCCAGATCTCCATCCAGACCGAGGCGGCCGAGAGCATCTCCTACCGGTCCATGTTCGCCCACCAGCAGGCCCTGACCGCGATCGTCCAGAAGGACCCGAACATCCTGGCCTTCATGTCGAGCGCGGGCAGCCGCGGCTTCGGCGCCTCGAACACCGGCCGCATGAACATCTTCCTGAAGCCGCGCGCCGATCGCGGGTTGAGCGCCGACGAAATCATCCAGGGGCTCCGCCCCAAACTCGGCCAGGTGCCGGGCGTACGGGCGTTCCTTCAGAACCCGCCCGCCATCCAGATTGGCCCGCGCGCCGCCAAGAACCTTTACCAGT
>Ga0315289_10015399_pt1 | contig 10614 bp, 12 predicted proteins | sample YL17G11_40_MG_FD_203452 | JGI IMG/M metagenome (GOLD analysis project Ga0315289, IMG submission 203452) | Sediment microbial communities from Yellowstone Lake, YNP, Wyoming, USA - YL17G11_40 | ecosystem: Environmental > Aquatic > Freshwater > Lake > Sediment | place: USA: Wyoming | collected...
TGAGCCTAAAGGTGCACTGATGACCTCCTTATCTCTGAAAGGGCAATAGTATACGTAGTCTGGAAAGCGTGTTCGGAAGGTTTCAAGGAACACTTGATAGTTTCGTGCTGTGTAGAGTTTTTCAGCTCTAAACAGCTTCATCCTACCATATTCCCAAGTGCGCTCCAAAAAGTCGATTCTGAACAGCGTGTTGAATCCAGCTGGAATGTATTTCAGAAACGCAAACACTCGGTCGGATGGGTGCTCGTAGCCGAAAGTGTTGAATATGAAGCCTTCTTTGGTTACGAAGGTGTCTCCGTCCATTGGATGCCAGTCTAAGGGAATCGTTTGAACACCTTCGTCAAGAATGCGACAATACGTTAAAAAATCTATTGCCAAGAGACACAACTTTTAAAGCGTTCCACATCTAGAGCAGTTCGAGTGATCGGTGTGCACGAGGATTTACATCCCTATGTAGTGTTTCTTCCATCGGAACAGAAAACGAGGATTCTGGGCGCTATTTTCGGGTCAAAGTCAGCTGTTGACATTTTGAGGTTTTCGCTTAGACAAGGAATCTCGAACAGGATTTATCAGAAGGACTTGGTTGCCAAGCTCAGCTACTCAAACAAGACGATCATCGAGAATCTGAAGGTTTTGACCAAGCTGGGAGTTCTGAGCGAGGACATGGAGAAAAGCGAGAAGAACGGGCGCATTGTGTGGGTTAAGGCTTATCAGCTTTCGGATGCGGGCAAGTGGTTTGCGTTGTTGCTTGCCGAGGAACGAGATTTGTCTGAGAGGGAAAAAGCCGAGATACTGCAGAATCTTTTCAGATCCTACATCAGATGGGTGAAGAGCCTTTCAGAAAAACTGCACGTAAACAAGAAAACGTTGGAAAGTATCTTTGCCAATGAGATGAACGCTACTGGGGTGAAGAGTTGAAAAAGACAATTATTGCAGTCGTAGGTGGCAAGAAATCCGGAAAGACCACTGCTGTTGAGACATTGACAAAGGAGATAACTCGGAGAGGTTACATAGTAGCTACGGTGAAGCACATTCCCGAGCCGAACTTCACAGTTGACACCGAGGGAAAGGACACTTGGCGGTTTGCTCAAGCAGGAGCCAAGACAATCGTCGCTGTCTCGGCTGATGAGATAGCTGCCATAGAAAAAACAGACACAAGAAACCTTTCACTGAAGGAAATACTGAGAAAATGCAAAGGAAACGACTTGATTCTTGTCGAGGGATTCAGAAAAGCAGTGGGCAAGAACAGAGACATCTACAAAATTGTCGTTGTAAAATCCGCTGAAGAAGCAAAAGAGGCACTGAAGAGCTTTTCGCCTATTCTAGCTTTCACGGGTAGCTTTTCAGCAGCAAATCTGAATCTAGGTGCACCATATTTCGACTCGCTGAAAAACATTAACAAGATGGCTGACATAGTGGAGAAGATAATGAAGAAAAGAAGCTCGTAGGTTGTTTTTGCGTCTTGGCGTTGGTACGTGGGGTTTGGAGACATATTGGTTGAGGGGGAGAAAGGAGAATTCTCAAAAAATATGATTGCATCTCCAAACCTTTCCACCCAACACCTTGACTGCTTTTTGTTTTCATCATCTCCTTTTAGAGAGCCTTGAAGGCCTCAGACCACCTATTGTACAATGAAAGCATTTCCATGGATACACTTGGTTTTCTCTCCTCAAGTATTAGTTTGAAATCTTCCATCGTCAAAGCCCTTGGCTTAGCTTGCTTATTGTTTGCCTGTCCGGTTTCGAAGAACTCGCCAATGAGCTTAAGCTGAGCTGATTGGCAAACGTCTCTAATGTCGCTCCCGGAGAAGCCTTCGGAGATTCTGGCCAGTTCATGTAGGTCTACATCTGTCTCGAGTTGCAGAGTACTCGTATAGAGCTTGAACATCATCAATCGAGTGTGATGGTCTGGAAGTGGCACGAGGATTCTTTTCTGGAACCTTCGTATGAAAGCCCAATCTAGGTCCCATGGCTTGTTTGTAGCGCCTATGACGTAGACGTGAAGATTCTTACCTTTGTCAACGATGCCATCCATTTCCTTGAGGAATTGGTTGCGGACACGGATTTCTCCGCCGACTTCGTTTGAGTGCTTGCCCATGAGCGAGTCCAACTCGTCGATGAAGACTATGGAAGGCTTTCCTTCGACCGCTGATTTTCTTATGGAACCGAAAAGCTTTGCCACATTCTGTTCGGCTTCGCCCAACCATTTGGACATGATTGAGGCGGCGTCAATGGAAACGAACGTGGCGTCAATCTCTTTCGCTACAGCTGCTGCAAGCAAGGTTTTCCCACATCCTGGCGGCCCAAACAGCAAGATGCCTCTTGGCCATCCAAGCGGGAACAGGTCAGGTCTCTGAACGGGATAGACGATGGCTTCTTTGACGGCTTTCTTGGCTGGGTCAAGCCCGACAACTTCTTCCCATTTCACGTTGGGCTTTTCCATGACTATGAGTTCTTCATAGCTTGACTTTCCGCCTTCACTGGTTTTGCTGTTGCATTCGCCATTGTTGCCACCTTCCGCTGGTCTTGACTCGATGTGCATTACTGCGCCTTGCAGGGCCTTTATGCGCTCTTGATAGGCGATGGCTCTTTGGAGGTAGACCTTGTTCAGGCCATATTCTGGGTAGAGCTGAGTCAGCTGAAGTAGGCTTTCTATGGCTTTCTGGTACGTGGTTATTGCCATGCCCTTTGATCCCTGCTTGTCAAGCCTAACAGCTTCTAACGCGTGGTTGGTTGCGTTTTTCTCGAGTTCTTGTGCAGCGCTCATGGCTTTCCTTTTGCTCCTATCCGCTTTTGACTTCGATCTTTATTTTGCCCTTTGTTCCTAGATTCTGAAGAGCTTTCTCGATTTCCTCATTTGAGGTGTTCAATTCGACTGAGCATCGGCTCAGGTCGATTTCTCCGTTAGCTTTCCTGACATAATCAAGAAGCACATCTTCCAGTGACGGCCTCTCAACCGTCAACGAGATTTCCTTAATCTCAGATTTCTTGTAAGAAAAGAGGGTTTGAGAGGAATCCGCGTTTGACTCGTCGGTTTCTCGGCCTATTACTTGCGAGCAACTGGCGGTCAAGGCTACCATTTCTTTTACTCTTGCCTGTTCGGTTTCTGGAGCTTTCAGCGTAGCGGGCGGTTCAGGAAGTTGATCGGCGAGTTTCTGTTCGAGAACCCCTGTGACTTCTTTCAGTATTTCTTCTCCGCCTGGGGTCTTCTTTCCAACTTGGATTATCGATTCGTCCGTGGTTATCTTTGTTGAGTAGAGCGTTTCGGTTATCGTTTCTTGCACTTGGTTGAGTTCGGACGAGACATCTGGCAAGACATTGAAAAGCTCTTGAGAAACGTTCTGGAGAAGTCTTAGTGCTGGTTTGAGGTCGGATACTACGTCGCTCAGTTCCTTTATTGTTTCTAGCCTTAGGATGACGCGTTCAATGGCAAGTTCGACGTTGTAGAGAAATTGCGTGAGTTTTCGGACTTCGGCAACTTCGTTCGCGCAGATTGCGGCTTTTTCGCGGTTTTTGTTGTTGAGCGCAGTTATGCAGGATTGAAAGAGGGTTTTATCTCTTACTCTGAGTCTGTAAGTTGCTTGTTGAATCTTGTTACGTTGAACTTTCAGAGTTTGAACTGACCTTGTTACGGTTTCGCAGAAGGGTGGAGCTTCAGGATGCAGGAAACCCTTGATCTTCTTTCCCTCCGCCCACTACGTCTGCCCTTTTGCTATATGCCGGTTTTTCCGATTTCTTTCACGTAGACAACTACTGGTGGTTCTGGGAGCTCTGGACCTGATAAGGTTGAAGTAGTGCTTTTCGGAGTCTCTCTTGGTCTGACTGTCTTGTCGAATAGTGTTGGCTTGTCACCGAGGAGTGTGTTGGAGAGCTTGTTTCTTGTTACTTCCAAGTCGCTTTTTTCGATGTTGATTCTTTTGAGGTTGTCTTGAACCATTGTGAATGCAGTTGCGTAGGATTGGTCGTCCATTTTGCCTATCTCGTGTTCGATTTCCAGATGCACGAGTGCGTAGTTGAGTGATTTGATCTCTTCTTGGCATCTGCTGATCTCTTTGTCTATGTCGTTTGCCAAGGGTTGGGCTTCGGCTTTCAGCTGGGTGAGTGCACCATCAAACATGGTGTGAAGTTCATTGTATAATTCCGGCGAGATTTTCTTCTTTGCCGAGAGTTCTCCGAGTGCCTGGTCTTTCCGCCATATTAGCGGTATTTGATCACAGAGCATGCATGCTTCTGTTTTTGTCTTTGATAGAAGTGTGATTTCTGCACCATCGATCTTCAGGTGCTCAATTGTGTGTCTTGAGAATTTTCCGTCGCCTTGCTCCAAGAAGACGGCGTCAAACTTTCCGCTTGGAGTCACTGCAAAACTTGCGATTTTTCCTATCCTTCTGCCGTATTCATCTTTCACTTGCTTTCCGACATGAAGAAAAAGGTTGGGGGTTTGTGACATGTTTTTTTCTCCTTTTTTGTTTAGGAGGTTTCGCTTGGCGCCTTCTCGCCTAGCGCGCTTGTTGGGATGCCCGGCATTCCTGGTGGGAGTTCTGGGAATTTGTCTTTGATACGTTGTTCTGCGACTGTTGAGGCTTCGGTGAGAATTTTGGTTGCATCTTCGTTTACGGTGTCAAAGTTGAGCGTCATTCCTGAGCCTTGGCCAGCTTCGATCATTATGCCGCTGAGCATGTTGCCGATTTCGCCTAGTTCGTTTTCTGCCTCAGGGAAGACGCTGACTAGTCCTGCTCTTACTGAGCGGAGAACTCCTACGGCTGGTCCCAATGTGGAGACCACGTCGCCGAGTTCTGATACAGTTCGTAATCTTAATACGATCGATTCTAGGGCGAGTCTCGCGTTTATGATTAGTCTTTCCATTTTGCGGATTTCGGCCAGTTCGTTGGCGAAGACGTTTGCGCGGGCGGTGTCGTGTTTAGTGTAAGCGTCGACGATTCGTGCGAATATGGTTTTGTCTCTTTGGCCGAATCTGTCAGTGGCTTGGTCAAGTTTTTGGACTTGAAGTTCGATGCGTCTGACGGCGAAGTCGAGTCGTGGCTTGAGTGGACCTGGTGGATGGACGGCGTCTTGTAGGCGTCTTGTGAAGGGGGCTTCATCCCGTTTAGTTTCCCATTTTTTCGCGAATCTTTCTGACAAGTTTGTTGCCTCCAAAAGAGGAGAGTTGCATAAAAATGTCTTAATCGTTGCTAACATGCTGAGAATATGCGCATATATATGTAGAGCTATATGTTGGGGTTTGGCTTGCTTTTGGCTTTAATTCATTAGTTAAAAGGGTGCGTGGCCTGTTTTTAAGTATTAGACATAAATGTGTTAGTTAGACTAAAATGAGGCTTGGATGGATTGCTATTCAAAAGGTGATTCGATATGGGTGATAGGATAAAGATTTTCGCCTTTGTGGCGATCTTGGGGTTCGTTGCGGGCATTATTGCTCAGCTTACTGCTGATTACTTGATTCCGTGGCTGATGGAAGTTTTGCCAGCGCTTGTTCAGATAAAGTTTCTGGTTTCAGGGTTTGCTGGTGCTTGTCTAACGCTCGTCCTAGTCAGCATCTGGGCTTACATTACCGGAACTCGCGAACGCTAACTCCCCTTCTCCCCTTTCTTCTTTCTTCGAGTTTGAGAAACTGATTTTGATCATGTGTTGATTCCGTGCGTGGTTTTGGACTCAGGAGCGGAAAAAGAGGTCATCCGCATCCTGCAGAGCAGCTTCATTTTTCCCGATCCACAGTTCTGCTTGGCTTTCACAAAGCGTTCCCGTACCTCGATTTCCTCATCGTCCAATGAATGCTAGTTTGCTGGGGATTTCAACGTTTTGGTTGCTTTGCGTTGCTGCTCCTATTTGCATGTTCGGCGAGGCATTTTCTGTTCTAAAACGTGGTTTTATATAGACATGCGCGTTAGCTTTCGCTGTGGTATGCGGTGCTTCTGGCTTTCGCGTTGACAGCTTGTTTCATGTTCATGTTCTTGTTAAACAAGAAGAGGTTTGGCAGAAAGGAGTTAGTTTGGTTTTTGGCGTTGGCTTTGTTGATGTCGTTTCTTGTTTCGGTCGTTTCAATTTGGAGCGTGTGGAATCCTTTCACGCGAAGTTTGGAGTTTCATGATGATGAATTTCTAGGGATTTTTCCAGGGTCAAAGTTTTCATATCCGCTTTATTTAAGTGTGTATCACACTCCGCATCGTAGTTTGTCGATGATTGGTGGGTCAATTTCGGGTAGAGTAGTTGTCAGCATTTTTCTTGCGGACGTGAAGGTAGCGGAAGTCGGAGGAGCTTTCGAATATGCACCCATCTATGGTTCAGCACCTGTGCACTACTCTTTCAGTTTTCCAGTTTTCAGCGACAATGTCGGGTTTTTTGTGTTTCTTTTGGTTTTGTTCGTGCTTCTGAATTCGGTGGAGGCTTTGGTCGTGATTCCATTGGCATACTTGCATGTCAGGAAGAATTGGCATGTTGAAAGATGAAGCTCAGGATGTTTGATACGGCTTTATGGTGCGGGCGATGTTGCCGGTGATTGTTAGGTTTTTATTTCTTGAGTATGTAGTCATTTCGGAGGAGGGAATATCTGATGTGTGGGATATTCGGTTTCGCTTTGAAGCAACCTGTGGCTATGGTGAAGGTTTTCGAGGTTCTGAGCAGGCTTGAGGTTCATCAGTATCCGAGTGAGACGAAGCCTGTTGGCGGTTTCGGTGTGGGTGTGGCTGTTTTGACTGACAAGGGTGAGGTTGTGGTTGAGAAGGTTGGGAAGGTTGCTGGTTCTCCTGCGGGGCATTTGTCTGGTATGGTCAAGTTTGGTGGGGCTAGGGTTGTGGTTGGGCATGTGCGTTATCCGAGTCCGCAGTTTATGGAGACTGCTAGGTTTAGGGAGACTTCTCAGCCTTACGTAGCTGGGTGTCGTTCTGGTTTGCGGGTGGTTTCTGTGCATAATGGTTTTGTTGAGAATTATTTGCAGATTAGGGAGAGGCTTGGCAGAGGTCATGTTTTTGAGTCAGATAGGGTTGGATTTGTGGATTCCGAGATTGTTCCGCACTTTTTTGAGCATCTGCTCGGTGAGAAATCGACAGTCGATGAGGCTTTGGACGAGTTTTTCTCTGGCGTTGAAGGCTCAAGTTCTTTGGGTTTGCTGCATGTTGCTGGAGAACGTGTGTTTCTGCATCTTGTTCACAAGGGTAAGACTAGGGGTTTGACGGTTTGGGCGAATGACAGGAATGAGATGGTTTTCTGTAGTAGGAAGGAGCCTTTGATTGGGGTCTTTGATGACGTGTTGAAGCAGGGCAAGTTCAGGGAGAAGGTTTCGATCGGCTGGCAAGAGGATGCCAACATGAAGGTTTCGTTTCCTCTGAGCGCTTGACGAGCTTGGCTCTGATGCTCTCGAAAGAATTTTGCCCCCCTACGTATAGGTTTAACATGCTTTCTGAATGGACTTCTGTTTCAGTGATGTTGGGTATGACGCTAGTAAAGGATAAGTGTATTGTATTCGCATTGGATTTCGTGGCGAAACAGTGCAATGAGTGAACAGCCTTTATCTTCTAACGTTTTCGGTCTTCTCGCCAAGCCTGTGCGAGATGGTCTAGCTGAGCTTGGGTTTGGTGAGCCTACGTTGCCGCAGACTTTGGCTTTTCCGCCTGTTTTGGCTGGGGAGAATGTGTTGTTGATTGCGCCTACGGGAAGCGGCAAGACTGAGGCTGTGCTGTTGCCAGTATTCTCTAGTTTCATTCAGAATAGGCAGGAGAAGGGGATTTCGATCATTTACATTACGCCTTTGCGGGCTTTGAATCGTGACATGCTGAAGCGCTTGGGGTTCTGGGCTGAGCGGTTGGATGTTTCGGTTGAGGTTAGGCATGGCGACACTGAGATGAAGATACGGAGGAAGCAGGCTATTTCTCCGCCGAGCATGCTTGTGACGACGCCTGAGACGCTGCAGGCTGTTTTGTCTGGGCAGCGGATGAGGCAGCATCTTGGGCATGTTAGGGTTGTCGTAATTGACGAGGTTCACGAGTTGGCTGGGAGCAAGCGTGGGGCTCAGCTTACGATTGCTTTGGAGCGGCTGCTTGAGGTCACGGGTAGGGAGTTTCAGCGTGTTGGTTTGTCGGCTACGGTTGGGAATCCTGATGAGGTGGCACAGTTTGTTGCCGGAGCAAGTCGAAGCATTAAGATTGTTCAGGCTTCGTTGCCGAAGGGTTACAGGTATCGTGTGGAGACGCCTGCGCCTGTGGATGCGGATTATGATTTGGCTGGACGGTTGAACACGGCTCCTGAGGCGGCGTCGCGGATTAGACGGATTCTTGAGCTTGTGGACAGTCACAGGTCTACGTTGATCTTTGTGAATAGTCGTCAGAATGCGGAGATGTTGGGTTACAAGTTTACTCAGCTTCAGCGAGCGGACATTGCGGTTCACCACGGGTCTCTATCCAAAGAGGAGCGAGCGTCGATTGAGGATGAGTTTAAGGCTGGGAGATTGAAGGCGCTGGTTTGCACGAGTACGCTGGAGTTGGGCATTGACATAGGCAATGTTGATCTTGTGATTCAGTATCTTTCGCCTAGGCAGGTCACCAGCCTCGTTCAACGTGTCGGTCGGAGCGGTCACAGTTTGGACAGGCTGAGTGAGGGCGTTATCGTGACGGCGTTTCCTGATGACACGCTTGAGAGCATTGCTTCTGTGCGGAGTGCGTATGAGGGCAAGATTGAGCCTGTTTTGATTCATGAGGGTGCTTTGGATGTTTTGGCTCATCAGGTTGTCGGCTTGATTATGGACAAGGGCGAGGTTAAGCTTGATGAGGCGCTTGCGTTGTTCAGGAGGGCTTATCCTTATCGGGATTTGACGGAGGATCAGCTGCTTGATGTTGTGGGCTTTTTGGACAGTCTTCATGAGGTCAGATACTATGAGGAGGGAAAGGTTTTGCGGAAGGCGAGGAGGACGAGGAGCTACTTCTATGAGAATTTGAGCATGATTCCTGACGAGAGACGTTACCCGATTGTGAACGTGATCAGCGACCGCAAGATCGGTACGTTGGGCGACGAGTTCATGGCCTTGGATGCCCGTGTGGGCTTGAACATGATTGTGAAGGGCAAGGTCTGGCGGATCGTGCAAATCGAGGAGGAGACAGGCACGGTTCACGTTGTGCCTTCCGAGGATCCGTTGGCCGCGATTCCTGGCTGGGACGGGGAGATGATTCCTTTGCCTTTTGACTTGGCTCAGCAGACGGGCAGGATGCGGGAGAAACTGAAGGGAGCACTGAAAGAGACTGGTAGCGTGGAAGCTGCGGCTGAACGGGTTGGGAAGGAGTTAGCGGTTGACAGAGCTGATCTGCTTGAGGCCGCGAAGGAGGTGGATGAGCACGTTAAGCAGGGCTTGCCGTTGCCGACTGATAGGCATATTGTGGTTGAGGGTTTTGATAAGTATTTGATTGTGCATGCGTGTTTGGGGGAGATTGTGAATCGTACGTTGGGCGGGGTTTTTGACACAGTTTTGTCTGATAAGGAGATTATCGTTGGCTGGTGGACGGACGGTTACAGAATTCTTATTGAGAATCGACACCAGTTGAGCCCGAAAGAGTTTGAGAGCCTGAGCAGGGCGATATTCAGTTTAGGCGACGAGGAGGTTGAGAAGGCTTTTGGCGAGTATTTGGAGGCGAAGTTTCCGTTTAGTGGTAGGATGAAGTTTGTGGCTGAAAGGTTTGGGGCTTTGCCTCGTGGGAAGACTATGGGTCCTGAGCGGTTGGAGAGTTTGCCGAAGATGTTTGGAGATACGCCGATTTGGGATGAAACGATTCGTGAGGCGATGCTTGAGAAGGTTGATGTTGGCAAGGCTAAGGAGATAATGCGTGACGTTAGAGATGGTAAAATCAGGGTCAGCACGATCTATCGGGCGGAGAAGCCGTCGCCGCTTGCCTTTCACATTCTTGAGAAGTACAGTGATGTTTCGGAGTTGATGGCTCCTGAGCAGGTTTTGCTGAGCAATATTGAGAAGATGAAGAAGGCTATTGAGGCGAGGACGGCTAGACTGCTGTGCATGAAGTGTGGAGAATGGACGGCAGAGGAGAAGGTTAGAGCTCTGCCAGAAGAACCTGAGTGCGGAAAGTGTGGTTCTAGGCTTTTGGCGCTTATGTATTTTAGTCAGGATGCGAAGCGTTTGGCTGAGGTTTTGAAGAAGAGACGGGAAGGCAAGGAATTGGCGGAAGAGGAGCTTAAGGAGTTGACTCAGGCTAGGCGTAAGGCTGATTTGGTTTTGAGTTATGGGAAGAAGGCGATAACGGCTTTAGAGGTTAAGGGTGTGGGTCCAGAAACAGCGTTCAGGATTCTTGGAAAAATGCATAGCAAAGAAGAGGAGTTCTACATGGACCTGCTCAAAGCAAAAATACAATACCTAAAAACAAGACAATACTGGGAAAACAAAGGTAAATAGGGCAAAGTTGGAATAAGTTTGTCTAACCAACCACATTTCACGCTTGTTTGTTTTGGGTTTCTTGGACTGGCTTGCCTGTACCAAGTACGAAGATTATGATTGCCGCGGGTCATGAGTCAGGAGTTCTAAGACGAAAAGATGATTATATGCGGCGGAGATTGATATCATCATCTTCCACGTTGAGTCTATGTTGGTTGGATAAAACTTTACCCC
>Ga0315289_10015401_pt1 | contig 10614 bp, 8 predicted proteins | sample YL17G11_40_MG_FD_203452 | JGI IMG/M metagenome (GOLD analysis project Ga0315289, IMG submission 203452) | Sediment microbial communities from Yellowstone Lake, YNP, Wyoming, USA - YL17G11_40 | ecosystem: Environmental > Aquatic > Freshwater > Lake > Sediment | place: USA: Wyoming | collected...
TCAGATAGCAAAACACCAGATTCAATCCCTGCGGGATTGAGACAGCAAAACACCAGTTCAATCCCTGCGGGATTGAGATGGGCGATGAGATAGCAAAGTTCCAGAATCCCCGCGGGATTGAAACCTGCCGCCGTCATCGCGCTTGGCGGAAGAATTCGCGGAAAGGCGTGTAGCTTCTCCAGGATGCGCCCATTTGGGACAGATTGGGGAGATTGTCAGCGGGGCGCCTGCTGGGGGGCGTGGGACTCGGCGCCGTGATCGGTCGGCGTCTCGCGGGAGGCTTTCTGCGGGGACTTCCTGCCGTTCCTGCCTCTTGGGCCGGCATAGAGTGCATGTTTCTGCATGAGGCGCCCGAGGCCTTTGTTGAGGGCGATAAAGATGACGTGCCAGCTGTGCTGCATTTTGTTGAACTGCGCCTCGGTCATGTCGTGGATGTTGGCAAGGCTGACGGCCTCGCCGAGGATGCCGAGCATTTTTTCGTCGGCGGGGCAATCTTCCTTGACGAAGAAGCGAAGGCGGTACTGCTTGCGCGCCAGGTCGGTCATTACCTGGAAAAACTGGGTTTCCGCTTCGGGGGTGATTTTGCGGGACTCAAACCCGTCGGCAAAGTAGTTGAAGAAGTGGGACCAAAGCTGGGTATACTCCTGACAGATCCTGATTATCCGCTCGAGTTCCTCCGATGCGTGCCTCTTTGCCCTCTTTGATGTCATAATAATAGTCCGTTATTCTTTCTTGAAGAGGTTGAGACGGTAGAAAATGTACACGGCCAGAAGGATAATGGCAAGGATAACCACGATCTCCGCCTGCTGAACAACGGACAGCTTGAACATATCCCCATTCCCCTCATTTGACGCGGCGGCACGACCTTGTCCCCGGCATGCGCCCGGCTGGGCGCCGGCTGCTGTTTGCCCTTGTCAGCGGCCTCCGACGGGTTCGAACTTCGCAAGACTGTCCTGGAGTCCCTTTTCCTCGAACCGTCTGGTCAGTTCCTCCTTGATGGTTCGGGACTGACCGATCAGGCTGAAGCCTTCGTCGATGATGTTTCTGGCCATTTCGGTGTCATACCTGTCGAGGATGATGAACTTGTTGAAGGCCATGCTCGCCTGGCGCGCCAGGCGGATGCACTCCACCGCCTTCTCATACTCGGCGCTCATCGAATCGGGGTGTTCCAGGGTCTGCATCTTGGCATACATCTGATCCATGTCCATGCGGAACTTCCCGTAAGCCACGCCCTGAAGTCCGAACTTCCCGGTGATTGGACGGTACATGGCAACCGCGTCCGCCACGGGGCCGGACAAGTTCGTCAGCGGCTTGATCGAGTTCATTTTCTCGCTGAGTTCGGCCAGCAGCTCGTGAATGCGGTCCGCAAAGGCCATTTCCTGGCGCTGAACATCGAGGTCGTCAAGGATCTCTATTCCCTTCCGGAGGTCCCGGTAAGCCTTCTCGTATCTTCCGGCGTCAAAGTCGATCCTGGCGTAGCGGAGATTCAGGTTGGCCTCCCGCATGCTCGTGGCGGCGTAGGCTTCGGCCCCGCCCTTGGCGAGGCTCTGGTAAAGGGTTTGCTCCTTTTCGAGGGCCAGGTTGAACACATGGGGGGTTTTCTGCATCAGGAGGGTCAGGTCGCGCTCGTAGGTGTCGAGCTCGGCGCTGATGGTTTCGAACTTTTGCGCTGAATAGCCTTTGCGGACGTCCTGGAGGCGCCCGGTGAGGCGGGCAACGTCCTGCACGGAAAAATAAATGCCTCCGTGGCCGGAAGCGTCGGCCAACTCCCTGGAGTCCGCCTTGAGCCGGTCGACAAAGGAAGCGTTCTTGGCCGTCATGGCGGCCCGCTGCGCGTTTTGCTGAGCGCGTGCGGCGTGGTCTCTGGCCCGCTGGAAGTCGCCCGCATCCATTGCCTCCATCGCGACGCGGGCGTTGATGATGGCTTGCAGGATGGTGTTGTAGTCGTAGTCCCAGGCCTTGAGGCGCTGGGCGGTGAGGATAGCTTCGTTGGCTTTTGTGACAGGTTCCATGCGGGCCTGGGTCGCGGCTTCTCCGGCTTCCTTGGCGAGGTCGCGGCTCTTCTTGAAGGCATCGGCGGCTTCTTCGACTCCAGGCATTGCTCCGGCGCTCTTGAAGATTTCGAGCGCGGCGTTGATGCGGGTGGTGGATTCCTTGTAGCGGATGGGGGCGTATTCGGGAGCGTTGCTGGCTTTTGCCCTCTGAATCTCGGCTCCGGCGGTCTGGAGTTCTTCCTTGGCCCACGTCTGGGTGGCTTGCCTGCTGCTTTCGAGGGCTATCCTCTTGGAGTCGTCGGCGTTCCTGGCCGCTTCAAAGAGCATTTCCCTGGCGAGGTTTTCGTCGGCCTGCTGGAGGATCTGGCGGGCCGTGGAGACTTGCCCGAGGGCGTAGACACTGGCCTTGTTGGCCTCGGCGGCCTCGATGGCCTTGCGGGCATCGGCGATTTTGCCCGCGGTCACGTGCTTGATGCGCTGCACTACCACCTCAACGGCCGCAAAGGCTTCGGCGGTCTTGGCGACGGCGGGCTTGTAGGCGTTGGGATCGAACTCGGCGCCGGGGCTGGGCTGGCCGGCCTTTTCCTGCTGGCGGATCATGTCGCGGGCTTCCTCCAAAACGACCTGGGCTTTTTTCATCTCGTCGGGGGCAAACTGGGAGCCGCCGTCGCCGGCGGTCTTCGAGGCAACGCTCGTGATCTCCATCACGTTGTTGTGGGCCAGGACGTGGTAGATCTCATGCACGACGTAGTTGGCCAGCCGCACGACTTTCCGCGCGTTCTCGATGGCGGCGCTGAACTGCTTGTCCTGGCGCCGCGCGTCAGCCATCGCGACCAGGATTTCGGATTCCTTGGCGATTTCCTTGAGTTCGGCCTTGTGGGCCTGCTTGGTTTTCTCAAATGCCATTCTCTGCGGATCGTCGGCGGGCGGGGACTGCGCGTCGAAGATGACATCGGTCCTGCTCAGGACGGATTCGGCGGCGGAGAGGGTCCCTTGGGCGGTGCGGATTTCACCCACGGTCAGGTTGTCGTAGTCCTGGAGGATGAGGTCTTTCTCTTGCAAGGCGTTCGCGCAGATCTTCTTCACGTCATCGTAGAGCAGTTCGCCGAACAGTTTGTCCGCCTCCGCCAGGAAGCCATCCATTTTTTCGACCCTGCCGGGCAGGTAGGTGCGGACTTTGTCGTTGTCCAGGGAGCGAATGGCGGAGGTGACCTGGTTCATCCGGTCCTGGGCCGCGGAGATGCGGCTCTGCAGGATAAGGTCGTCGAGATTGGGTTCAAGGATCTCCGCCATGTCGAGGAGTTTGACGTAGTCAGCGGCGAAGAACAACTTGTCGATGGCAGCGAAATTGGTGTCGCACTGCAGAAGGAATTCGGCCTGATACCTCTCGGCCTCTTCCCGGCGGGCGCGGGAGAGTTTCTCCTCCAGGATGGTTATTTTCTTCTTGGAGCGGCTGAGGCGCGCCGCCGTGATGCCGCCCTTGATGACTGCGACGGCTTCTGTATAGACCCGCTTGGCCTGGATGTACTGGCGCTTGTCGGGGGCGATCAGGCCCTCCAGTTCGGTGATCTTGGTCTCGGCCTCCGTCACGTATTGGGGCGCCTCATCGAGGCCCTTCTCGCGCTCGATGAACACTTTCAGCTGGTTCTGCACGTCGCGGAGTTTGTCGTCGAGTTCCAGCTTCAGGCCGTTGAGCAGAACGTCGGTGTCCCGGCGGATTCGCAGGCACAGTTCGATCGTCTTGTCATGCTTCTCCTTGTCGCGGGCCTTGTGGGCTTGATCCTGAGTCTGGAGAATCCTTTTGTAAACCACGGAGTCAATTGTGTCTCCCTGGTTGTCCATGGCCACGCGCACGTTCTTGTCCGCCTCCTCCATGAGCTTAGCGGCGCGCTTGGCCTTGGTTTCCGCGAGCAGGTCCTTGGCGTCCTGGGCGGCTACGCGGGCATTGTCCCGCGCCGACTGGAAGTTCTTCCCGTCATAGGCGTCCTGCGCCTCCTTGATCTTGGCTTCGACGGCGGCAAGTTTTTCGGTCGCGAAGACCGGGGCCTCGTGAACGTTCTTGGCCTCGTTCATGCGCTGCCTGGCTTTGTTCAGGCTCCATCCGGCCAACTGCTTGGTGCAGCCTGAAAGGCCCGCGCCAAGCAGAGCCAACAGAAGGATCATGGAGAATGAGCGAGTACGTGATGGGATTAGCGAAAACATGCTTCGGGTTCCTCTCGCAAGTGAAATGTCCCTTCTGTACGGGCAGGCGGGAAAGAGAGCGCAAGAAATCATGAAGTTCCCTTTCGGGGCTGGATAAGCGGCCGCGGTGAGAGCGCCGCGGGATCACTTGTTCATGTACAATGCCACGGCGACGGCAGCGGCGAGCAGCAAGAGCACCAAGAAGACCTTCGTCTTGGTATCGCCCTTTTTCCTGGATCCACCGGTCAGGCCGATGTCCTCCTTGATATTGCCCGATCTGGCCTTCGTGGTGTCGAACTTGACAAGACGTCCCTCTCCCAGGAGATCCAGGATACCCAAGAGATGCTGCAAAGAAACGTGGACCTGGTGCCAGCGCCCGTAGATCGCCTTCTTGTCGGGCGGCGGCATCTCGCGGAGGCTGCTGATGCTGATGGCTTGGGCCATGAGTTCGGTCATGTTCCTGGCGCCGTAGCGGAAGCCCTCTGGCAGCCGTTGCGCCATGATTCGCTGAAGGCGCGCGAGATGGCTCTTGAGTTCCAGGAACTGCTGCTCGTCGTTCATTCCCACGGGCTGGTTGGCAAACGCGCGACGGATCGTTTTCCGGAAGTCCATCCACAGTGCGGAGATCCTGCTCGCGGTCTCAATGAGCTCGTCGTTCTTGATCTGCTGCTTGGTTCTCTTCCTGAGTTTTTCCTTCTTCAGTTCCGTGGCCATGAATCCTGTCACCAATCTGCCGTTGCGTCTCTGATCCGTCCTCTGGGCCCTAAGATCCGCTCGTTACCTGCCTCCGCCCGTCATGCGGTTCACCATGCCGGGATTATAGTAGCCTCCCCGCATCCCGCCGCCGGGAGGGCCGTACATTCCAGGCATTCCGCCCATTGCGGGCATTCCACCCATTCCTGGCATACCGGGCATTCCCGGCATGCCTCCGGTTCCCGGGGCAACATCGGGGGGGAACTGCGTGAAGAATGTCTGGCGGGCCTGGGGATCCATCAGGAGCGCCTGGCGCAGTTCCTTGATCCTCTTTTCCAAGTCGGCTTCGGACATCGTCTTGCCCATTGCCGCCCTGTATTTCTTCAAAGAGGAATCAACGGCCATTTCGTCCGGGGTCTTCACCGCTTGCGGAGGCACCCAGCCCGTTGGCGGGGCGACCGCCGGGGGAGCGGGGGGACGGGGGATGTACAGGGGAAGGAAGTCGCTCTTGGGATTGGCGGGTTCAATTCGGAAGTTGTCCAGGAAGCGCTTGGCCCAGCAGTCCTGGAACTTGCCGGCGCTATCCGTCAGGAAGATACGGTCATCGCGGTCGGCGATCTTGTCGCGTTCCTTTTCCAGGGAGCTGAAACGGTCGTTGGTTACGGCGTTGAGTCCGTAGAAGTCTATGACGTCGAGCGCCTGTGCGGAACGCAGCACGTTGATGGACTTGAGGGCATAGAAATGCGAGAATCCGCCGGTGTATTCATCCATGCTGGGAGGAAGGATGCTGGAATACAAACCGTCCTCGGCGATCTGATCCCCCTTGTCGTTGTTCCCCCTGTCTGAATACTTTTCTTTCTTGTCCTCGAGAATTTCCTTGCGCTGGGGGTCATCCAGGATCTTGGCGTTGCTGGGATTCAGGCGGTAACTCACGGCGTCATAGACGCGGCGGCCCTCAATGGCGCGATAAGTGACCGGGGCTGTGTATTGAAAGGGAGGGACATATCCCGGTTCGCCCGGACCGGGGGCCGGGGCCATGCCGGGCATCATGTAGCCGCCGGGACGCATGACAGGATAGGGGCTGTACATAGGCCCTCCTCCCATGCGGCCCACTCCAGTCCCCGGCATTACCATGGGGGGCCGCGGGTTCATCATTTCGGCCGCGGTTCTGGCGCGGTTAACATACCCCGAACCCGTACCCACCTGCTGCGTGGCCAAATCGGTCTGAATGGCCATGCCGGTGTTGAGCTCGCCCAACGTCTGGGCTGTCGCGGCAGCGGCCCCGAGAAGAAGCAGAAGCCCCGCAACCGGAAGCATCCACACCCAAAGGTGAACAAAGTGCTTCGTCCTACACGTCTGAGTCGTTCTGGTGATAAGCATGTTTAACCTCCTCCGGCGCTATCGCCAGCAAGGGTACGTACTCTCCACCTCTATAAATAACGGAAAACCGCTCTCAGTGTCAAACAAAATCGCCACCATCCGCCTGCCGCACAGCCCGGACAAAGGCCCGCATCCGCGCATGGTCCTTCCGACCGGGACCGGCCTCGATGGAACTGGACACATCCACCCCCCACGGGCGCAGGCTGGCCACTACCGGGCCGACTGTTTCGGGGGTGAGTCCTCCGGCGATGAGGATGGGGTAGCGCGGCAGGTAGGGTCGCAGAATCTCGTAGTCGTAGGAGCGTCCTGTGCCTCCTTTCTGTTCGGGGTCGTGGGTGTCACAGAGATATGCTTCCGCTGTGTAGCGCTCGAGCCGGTCGAGGGTGTGGGAGGTGAGTCCTCGAATGCGAAAGGGGGGGGCGGCGGCAACCATGTGGGGAGGTTCATCTCCGGCGAATTGCACGCCATCGAGCAGCGCGACGGATCGGACGTCGGCGATGCGTTCGGGGCTCTCGTCCACAAAGACGCCTATGATCTTTGGCCCAGCCTGGCCATAGCGGTCCCGGATGGCTTGAACGATCTCTCCGGCGCGGGCCGGCTCGAGGTATCTCTTGCTGGGCGGGTAGAATATAAAGCCGATGAAATCAACATGAAGGCGGGCGGCCTCGAGGCCGTCCTCCGCACAAGTGATGCCGCAGATTTTGATGAGGGTGCTCATGGCTTGGCGCTTTTCGGCGGGGGCTTGGTGAACCGCCTGGTGAAGGTGATCTCCCAGTCGTCCTCCGTTCCGAACTGTCCGTCGGCGCCAGCGCTTTGAACTACACGGCTCTGCGGCACCACAGTAAACGGGTGGCCCCAGACGTCCAACGTGTCCCTGGTGGGATTCAAGCCCGCCTTCCGGAGTTCGGCGGGCTCGGCAGGGACTTGTCGGTAATTCGAGAAGTAGGTTCCCACAGCCCCGGCAAACCGGCGCATCCGAAGACGGTTCCGGTTGGCGGCGGCGTTCCGGGAGACATCCGGGGAATCCGCGCCGCGGCGGGGACTCAGGACCTTGAGCGCCAGTATCGTCCCCGCCAGGAAAAACAGAAAAGCCGCCAGAGCGACGAGAACGATCTGGACAGCCCGCCATCTCGCCAGTCCGCGAGTTGGGTGGTTGGCCAGTCCGCGAGTTGGGTGGTTGGCCAGTCCGCGAGTTGGCTGGTTGGCCAGTCCGCGAGTTGGCCGGTCTGCCGGTTCATACTTCATCCTTCCGCCTTCATCCTTCTCTCGGGCCCTTTGCGCCATCTCGGCCGCCTCCAGGTCCACGATCAGGGCGTCGTAGTCCTGATAGCGGTCGTTGGGGTCGGTGGCCATCATGCGGGAGACGATATCGCAGACGTCTTGGGGAACATCGGGGTGGATTTCCTGGAGGGGAATGAGGCGGGCCGTGGGACGTTGCTGGATGAGTTCCAGATCGGTGGCGGCTTCAAACGGAGGCTGCGCGGCGAACAGATGATAGAAGGTGGCGCCCAGCGAGTAGATATCGGACCGGTGGTCCACGCCGATCCCGCGGCATTGCTCGGGGGACATGTAGCGGGGCGTTCCCTGCATTCCGGGGATTTGATCGCCCGCCCGCCAAAGCTGCCTGGCCAGTCCGAAATCCACGATTCTCAGGGTTTGGGACGCGGCTTCGACCATCAGGTTGCCTGGTTTGATATCGAGGTGCGCGATTTGCTTGCGGTAGGCGGCCTGAAGCCCCTTGCAGCTCTGAACGGCCAAGGCGATCATCGCCGAAAAGGGCAGGCGTGTCTTGGACCGAATGAGGTTTTCAAGGGAAGGACCGTCCACGTACTCCATGACCAGGAAGGGCCTGCCATCCTGGGTGTGGCCGGTGTCGAGAACGCGGGCGATATTGGGGTGGTCCAGGAGAGCGAGATTGGCCGCCTCGCGTTTCAACGCGTCCAGGGCCGCGCCGCCGTCGGGCAGGTCTTGTGCAAGCAGCTTGATGGCCACGGTGCGGCCGGTTTGGGGATCGGCGGCTTTCAGAACGCGGCTGGCTTTTCCGCGGGAAAGTTCCTGCTCGATCTCGTAACGGCCGATCCGCTCCTCACAGGGTCGCTTTGGGGAGGGGGAGGTCATTTCTTCCCGGAGCGGGGCTCGAGCTTGTTCAGGGAAGACCTGGCGGTTGCCGCGTACTTCTCGAACTCTGGATTGTTGCCGAACCGGTCCAGGAAAGTATGGAATGCCTGGGCGGCCCCCGGTTCGGACAAACCGTAGAGGTTCATGGCGCGGTTGAACACGGCGTAACCGTTGTCGGGGTTGATCTTGAGAACGCGGTCCGTAGCCTCGAGGGCCTTGCGGTACTCTTTCAGAGACCAGTAGGCCGCGCCGACGTAGAGGTTGAGACTCTCGTCCAGCGTTCCGCGCCGGACGAACTCCTCGCCGCGCTCCGCGCACGCCGAGACCTTGCCGGTCGAGTACAGCCGTATGACCAGATCGCGCTGACAGGCGACATTGTCCGGCGCCAGTTCCAGGGCCTTTTCCAGCGGCGGGATTCCCTCGGGCGCGTTCAGTGCAAACCGCTTGCTTTCGTTGTACAGAATCTGAGCGTCTTCCTTGTCCGGTTCCGCTTCCGTGGCCGGACGCGGGGCCGGCGTGGCCCCCGGTTCGGCAGCCGGGGTCGGGGCCAGGGTGGGCAAACCGCCCGGCGTGGGTTTTGGCGTCGGCGTGGGTTTTGGCGTCGGAGTGGGCTGGGGGGCCGGCGTTGGTTGCGGAGCTACGGGGCCCGCAATGGGAGTAGGTTTGGGAGCCGCCGTCGGTTCTTCCGCGCGAGGCCCGGCGGGCGTGGGCGCGGGCCGCGGGGTGGGGCGCTCACCGGTCGGGGCGGGGCGCTCGCCGGTCGGGGCGGGGCGCTCACCGGTCGGGGCGGGGCGCTCGCCGGTCGGGGCGGGGCGCTCGCCGGTCGGGGCGGGAGATGTACCCGGAGCCTCCTTGGGTACGGCGAGACTCCGCTTGCCCGCCACCGATACCTTGACGCCCGTGGGGCGCTTGTGTCCTTCGCGGACCTGGGGCTGTTCCTGAGGGGTCTCGGCGGCAGCGGTCGAACCCGGCTGGCCCGTATTGTCAGTCCCGGCTGCCGCCACGTCCGTCTCGCTGGACTGAGGAGCGTGTCCCAGGGCCGCCAGTTGACGCTGGAGACGGTCATTCTCGAGGCGCAGTTGTTCCACCTCCCGTTCCAGGAGCTTCTCGCGGAGGGACTTGCCCCCGGCGTCCGCTGAAACGTCCCGCGTGCCGTGGGATACTTCCGGAATGGCTTCCAACACCCGGTGCGGCACCGCCTTGAGGAGATCTTCCACCATGGCGGGGATCTTGTTGAGGAGTCCTGCTAGTCCGGTATTGGTGACTGCGTTCCGGCCGCGGGTGATGCTATCCCGGGCGGTATTGTACAACAGGAGTTCGAGGACGTAGGCGTCCTCCAGCCGGTTCACATTGCCCACGATCAGGTAGTCGGCCTGAAGGGCCTCAGCCATTTGCCGCCGCGAGGGCGGGGGCCGGTACGGGTCGGTGGGAGTGAGGTTGCAGACGGACAGGACGTGGCGCGACGCGGGCAGACGCACCAGCCGCGTGCGTCCGGCCTTCTGCGCTCCGTTCCAGACCTGGGTGGTGGCGGCTTCGGCCTGGCTGGGGGGAAGCGTATCCGTTTCGAGATCTATCACGGCCACCAGAGGGATCTGGTCCGCGCTCGGCACGCGCTCGATGGTTTCGGCGGGGGCAGGGGGTTGGCCCGCGGGCGCGGGCGGAGTGGAAGATCGCGGATTGGGGATTGCGGATTGGGGATTATCGCGGAGGAGCACTCCCGCGGGAGGAGCGGGAACACGGGTCTTCTCGGAAGCCGCCGCCTTCTTGGAAGCCGTCGGTTTCCCGGCGGTCCCTTCCTCACTTGCTGGTTTCTTTGAAGGTTTCGATTGGCTGGAAGGCGGGTTTGCCGGGGGGGCCGGCGGGGGGAGGTCGGGAAGACTCAGAGACGGCTCCACCGGCGGCGCCAGATCCTCGGCGGCGGCGGGAGTTTTGTCTGACCGCGATTGGTCCAGCTCGCGGTATTCGCGGAGTGCCGGCGAGTCCACGACGGACTGAGCCGGCGTCCGTGCCGGTGGCGCTAGAAGCATCCACATGACGGAAGCAGCAAGAACAACGCCCCATATACCAGGATGTTCAGAAAGGGTGCGGGAGCGGAGGAAAGGGAATCGGAACATGGTCAGCGGGTCGCCTCCAGGAGTATGTCCACCATTCATCCCAGGCTAAGTGTAGTGATTCCGTGCAGAAGCGTCAAGAAAAGAAATAAGGGATTTCGGATTGGGGATTGGGGATTGCGGATTGAGGATTGGGG
>Ga0315289_10015403_pt1 | contig 10613 bp, 6 predicted proteins | sample YL17G11_40_MG_FD_203452 | JGI IMG/M metagenome (GOLD analysis project Ga0315289, IMG submission 203452) | Sediment microbial communities from Yellowstone Lake, YNP, Wyoming, USA - YL17G11_40 | ecosystem: Environmental > Aquatic > Freshwater > Lake > Sediment | place: USA: Wyoming | collected...
GAAAGGAACTTTTGAGTATCGACTTTGGCTGTTTCGAGAATTAAAAACAATCCTTTAGCCTGGTCTCCGGTAATGCAGCCAAGCTTTTTTTGGTTTTCGTCGTCGATCTTTTTGTCTTTAAGCCGGTCCTTTGGAGGATTCGGATATTTTGCCTTTTGCTTAGGAGGTGTTTGAGCAGGAGCATTGTTGGCTGAATTGTTTGCCGGTGCGGGTGAGTTGTTTTGAGGATGTGAATTATCGCTATCTCGCCCCTTGGCATCATCACGCTCAGGATCGTCAGTTGTAGGAACATTGAAAATATTAGATATCAGGTACTTCTTTCCGCCGGTAATGGCTTTATAAATCGCCTTGTCTGCACGATCCTGGCCTTCGCCATATCCGATATAGTCCTCGAACTCTCCACTTTCATGGAGAAGTCGACCGGTCAACGTTACCATAACAACATGCTCGTCTTTGTTATTGGAAGTCTTTCTATCCGGAAGACGTTCGACGTTTGCCACGTTAATTGTCAGCGCAAGACCATTGCGGGCCATCGCCGGACGAACAACCTCACAATAATCGTGAAGCGTAGCATAGTCGTACTTGTCATAATCGTTCGTACCAGACTTTCCGGCAGACGCACAAGCAGCTTGCGCTTTGGATATTGCGCTATACAGCTTTTGCTTGCCATCCTCTTTAATAATTGTTTCCATAAAACTCCTTTGTTAATGTTGATTAAATATAACTAATTGCAATTATAAACGCAAGTGATTATTTGATTAATATCCAGACTGTCCAACACACGTAACACTGTTTTGAAAATATGTGCAAAACTCATGGCCACGGCAATATTCTTCGCATCGTTTGTCGATTCCGCGGCGCTTCTCCCATTGCCAGATAGCTTTTGGATATTCCATTTTAGCCTTTTCCAGATACGTTGCCATACCGTCAGTGTCCCCCTCGTCGAACACCTTGGTGGCTTTTATATTGTCATTTTTCATCAATGCGACAGTTCCTGGGCTGTACCAACGGTCTTCTTCTGAGCATACTGGAAGATTAGAATCAATCTTCTTTGACGCTTCGATGAATATTTCCATTCTTTCAAGAATGTAATCCTCGCGTTCTTTGTTGGACCATACCGAAAGATTTTTTTGGGCAATCGGTGTTGCTGGGTAATCTCCACCTTCTGCGGCCTTGCGCTTGTCAAAGTCTTTGAAGAAAAAGCACACCCGACACACCTCAACGGGAAATCCAGCAAGAGAAAGAGCGAATGCGCCGATGTTTAACTGGCGTTCGCGCGAAGGCTTAATCCCGTGAACCCACTCCCACGGACTTGTTCTTTTGTAGTCCTCTATCGCCTTTTCTTCGGGATCGTAATGGTCGAATTTGACGGAACAATAATACTTATCCGTTGAATACCATGGCTGGTCCTCAATTTTTGTTCCCGGCATTTTCTGATGAACGGCCCATTCTCCACGATAAATTGGAGCTTCAATATAGAAGCGCTCCTCGCTTAGCCGGTCACTTCCCTTTGACTTGTTGCTCATTTCTACGGCGTAATGGACGGCGCTACCATCGAGAAGCCATACGTTATCAAGAACGTCAATCGTTATTTCCGAATCGTGGCGCGTTCTTAAGAAATATGGCCTTGGGGCATCGATAATGGTAGTGCAAGAAAAGATATTCGGCGGAGGAAGAGATAGGTCGTAATCATCGAAAGTAAGTGCGTCAACTACTGACTTCGACAAGCAGGCTTTATTAGTGATTTTCATGATTCCACCCCATCATGGTTATGATTTTGAAATAATAGAATAGATCCACATTCAGGACAATGACTTTTTTCCCACACTTCGATCATTTCGTGAATTACGCTCTCCTGGGTATGCCGGGGCAATCCAGTGTTTTTTGCAATAGCATTTCTTTCGTCAACTATTTTGTTGACCGTTCCCCTATCGACCGCCGTACACCTTATTTGAGCAACGTGAGACAATATACCCCCCTTTATTTAAGTATTTGAAACTTTATTGCATTTTTCAACGATTTTTCTGAAACAATCCGAATCGTAGGGAATTTTTGCGACAACCCTTGTGGCTGCCGAAAAATCCCCATGATCGAACATGCGAACACTCAAAGATACACTTAATTCATTTTCAAGAAAATTGAACTCAGAATCAGTAATACCACTAAACATAGTGCAAAAATGCTCGTCTCCATTTCGATAGCTGGCATCACACCCATAAGACATTGGGGTTTCACTCAAAAAAACACTCCTTTTTTAAAATTGTTATTTATTATTAAGAAAAAACCTTTTTGCGATATTAAAAATACAACAATGCAACATAGTTGTCAACAGGTATAATACTTTAATGTAAAAAACAAAGAAAAGGGGGAAGTTTTTTTGGTCTTCCCCCGTCAAACAATAGCAATAAATACGTTTAAATTATTCGTTTGCTTTTGTAATTTTCATTTTATTAGAAATCATTTTTATGGCCGCTGCAACCATGGACGCCACGAGGCACCCAACTATGGAGGCAACTGCTTTTTCGCTATCGCCCGGCATTTCGACTAACGCCTTTATAAGAAATTCGTAAGACGCATATCCAACTGCTGTTGATATTCCTCCAAGTGTAGCGCCATCGACTCCTTTCTTCATGTTGATTAATGGATCGAACTCTGGCGGAATGTTTTGCGCTGCTGTAATTAATTCTGTCTTATCATTTTTCCCGAGCTCTATGCCTGGATATATGTTTTCTAATACCGAATCAACTTTTGCGATAGCAACTTCTTTCTTGGTTGGCATTTCTTCTCCTTGTATATAATCGCGGATTGTAAGGGTTCCGCGTTCACCCGTAGCTATGAATGAGATCATCTTGTCAAATTCTTCTTTATGAGAAGTTAGGCATCCGGCACTTCCTCTCCATTCAGGATTTTTGGACCCTAGCCCGCCGATATGCCAAAAAACTTCGCTTATAACGAACTGATTCTTGTGGTTAGAATTTTGTATCCTTGATAAAATAGATCCCCCGCCATTAATTAGTATGCACTTGTTGAATTTTGGATGCAAAATACATTCCCATTGATATGTTCCCGGAGCAATCCAACCGTATGCCTGTTTCCAAGGAATTAAAGTTTTTGGCTTAAATGGGTTTGGGCACGAAGAGCAATGTCCCGAGGCCAATACCGTTCCATCACCTTCGCGTATGACGTAATGATCGGCGTATCCAAACTTTGGAAGTGTTGGGGTAGAGATAACAACAACTTCTATGATTTTCATAATTTTATCATCCTAATCGTTAAATTTTATATTTGCAATTTTCGTGCCAAGAAACAAATTTCTATCAATTAAGCGCAATACAAAGGGAATTACGTTTATTTTTTGGTAAAAGCAAATTCTATAATCGTCAACTTTAGTCGCGATTTTGCGAGTATCGTAAAATTTGTGTTGCATTTTTGATCCAATTATTTGTATTTAAGAATGAATCCTCGCGTTAATACTTTTTATATCCCCTTCAACAGAACCAACTCTCTCTTCGACTTTTCGTACGCGGTCGTAAGTGTCGTCGAAGAATTTATCGGTGCGATTGGCAAGGTCTGCAACAACTGCAATGTTTGACCGCTGCAACACAACCATTTCGGTTGTCTTCTGCATAAGGTCATTGTGGCTACTACACGGAACATTGCACGCCTGAGATTCTTTTAAAAGAGCACGCATCTTTTCGGCATTTAAAGAATCACCAGAACTTTCTTTCTTTGTTCCAGCCGTTATGATTGTCGATATTTTTTGAACTGTTTCGATGGTTAATTTAACCCCAAAAACTATACCAACTACCATAAGTCCAGTTCCCGCCACATTGCTGCCTATTGCAGTTGTTAGGAGTTGATCCATTTTTAATTACCCCTCCCCTTGTATGTTAGATTGTACCATATATTCGCCCGGTTTAATTGTCTCAATTCGCGTGGAGCCAAAGAAGCTATAAAGTGATTTTTATATTTATCTGGCAACGCCGATAAAGGATCTGCATTTTGAATACTTGTGCTTATACCATCTATCGAACCCCCTTTTTTAAGATATTCTTTAAGCCATCGTATCGCAGATTTCTGATCTTTATACACGATGGATTTCTTATAGTAATATAAAGCATTTGCCTTACTTGTTGGTTCATTTTTGTTGGTTTCATATTTGTTTTTATCGAGAAACTCATATACTTTTGATATAGTCTCTTGGTATGCGGCCTCACCTGGATCGGTAATATAAATAGCAGCCGTGGGCAGGTTATTTAGAAATCCCTTACTTGGTTTTCCGGTAAGATACCGATATGGAATTTCAAGAGCCATTGTCCGAGCAAAGCTTTCCAAAGGATCTCTTACGGGAGAAGGCTTAAATATGTTCGGGTAAAACGATTTTTTTGTCAAAAGCTCTACCGGAGACTTAATCATTGGTGTCAAAGAAGAACCAATTCTCTGTATCGGAGATAACACCGCCTCTTTAGCCATGTCTCCAATGCTTTTCTTGCCACTAACAATGTCGGAAACATCATAGGGCAAGTCTTCTAACCCTATCCACGAAAGTGCATCTGAGAGGGCTCCCTGGAAGCGTATGGAGGCGATTGTTCCGTCGCTACGTCTCGACGTAAGATTCCCTTGCAACAGTTCTTCGATGTTTGGCAACAAAACATGCGCTTGGCGACGACGTTCCATTAATTCTTCTTTCTCATCGTCAGGGAACAACTGATTCCAAAGCATGACGGCAGCATACAGAGCTCCGGCTTTAACCATAAGCATAGCCGAAGAGAATGCGGCGTTTTTCCCAAGGATGGCGGATCCGGTAATACCAAGTCTTTTTAGCCTGGTTGCTCTCATTTTTGCAGAGCGATCACCTTCGTGCGGAGCATTTTGGAGCAGACGATAATACCTTGGTGCGTTTATTTCCATCCACGAATAAAATGGGACCAAGTATCTTCTAAGCCACTGTCCACCCTTTGACAAATTTCCGTAGTCGCCAATTAATTCACGCGCTAACTTTGCCGCCTTATCGTCGAAATCTGTTATTTTTTCTACAGCAAGTCGATTAGATGCCCCAAATGTAGACTTGGGATATTTTTTAAGTTGATCCTGAAAATACCGGTATGCTGCAAGCCTTATAATGTTTTCTCTCCATTGAGTAAAATTCTTTGTTGTCTGCCAGTATCTTTCTATCAAGCCGACTTTTTCGCCTGAAAGAAGCTTAAGAAACATATCCTTATTCAAATCGGTTATTTCGCTCACGGTAAGACCAGAACTTATAACACCTTTCTTTATGAGATTCAGCATCTCTTCGGTTGGCGCTTTTCCCTTTATATTGTATCCAAAAATATCAATGGCTGCTTTTCTCGCATAAAGCATGATTTTTGGATCGTATGCCATGGCAATATCCATATCTCCAGACATATTATTTATATTGTACTTTATAACACTGGTCGGATTTAATAGTCTCCAAATTTTCCAAGAATTTTGAATTTTCTGCAATATTTTTGGAATAAATGTGTCTGCTGGAAAATCAACAACCTTATCAAGTGTTTCAGCAAGTTCTTTCGGAATAGCCCACGACTGCCGTTTTTTAAGAGCAAGAATAGTTTTTAGGTCTTGATCTTCAACGGTCATTCCGCCATCCTTGGTTATTTGCTCTGCTATTTTATCAGGAATTGTTGTTGCTTCGAACATTCCAAAACCGCGCTTTGGCTGCCATTCAACATACCCATCCGGCAATATATCCGTCCATTTCTTGAATTGTGCACCAGTGGTTGCTTTTATAAGTTCTTTCCTCTGGCTTATCGCCTTGAATATCATCCCGGCATATTGCGAGCCATCAACGCCGTTTTCCATGATCGAAGAAAGAAACTCCCACCAATCACCGTCAGATCCCGCAGACAATTCATTGTCCACATCAATTCCTGCCTGTTTTGAAAAGAATCCATTAGATAACTTTTCAATGATATGCCCATATTCGGGAGCATCTATCTCGTCCTTAGAAGCCATCTTTTCAAGCTGTCTTATGGCAATAGCAATACTTTGCCGGTACGGAATAAACGGATCGTACATATCGTAGTCTGGCGAATTTTCATCGATACCGATTGCCTTGGCCAAACGCTTTTTTGTAAGCTCGTTATTCATTGTGTTTGCATCTTGCTTTAGCTTACCGGATATATCTGCCACCCTCTTCATGTTCTTAAGGGAATCCGCAGCCTCAAGCAAAGCGATACCTTGGGCAATAACTTCAAATTCCGACTCGGTATATTTCGTGTTGTACGGTTTATCGTATCCAACGCGACCGTTCTGCCAACCTTTGCGCTTTGTTCTAAAATCAGAAGAAGTCGTTCCCGTGGTCAAATATTCCTTAGTTTCCATAGCCTCAAGCACTTGGTGATGGAAATATCGATCATCCCTCAAAACATCTTCATGTAAGAATTTTTCTCTTACAAGAGATTCGCGCAGGTCTCCCATGAACCTATTTCTAAGATCAAGAGCGTGTGATATGTCTTTGTTAAGCGCAGCTATACGCATTGCCTCTTTATTATCGGCGCGTATATCATCAACGCTCTGATATCCAAATGGAAGTTTCTTTGGTGTTCCGTCAGGAAATGTGTATAAGCCGGATTCGATGTCCTTAAGCAAGTCCGGAAGTATTATGTTTCTCTCGAAAACAACCTGCTTTTTAGGCCCCATTCCAGCGATAATTCCTTTGACGACATTATACGCGCTCGCCTTTGAAAACTCTGGAACAGATTCGAATTTTCTTAAGATATCTATCTCCCGCGCAAAAACAACCGGATCAAGAAGCGGATAGTGTCTGGTCATATCATTTTTTGCTGAAATAATCGATGTCATTGTTTTTGCATACACCGAAGCCATGCTTGTCTTAAGGCCACGGGATTCGCTCATTATTTTATCGACATTTTCGTCAACAGACTTAAACCCACCGCCTTTGATGTTGTATTTCGCTTTCGGCTCCCACAATTGCGGACTATTATTTGCGCCGGGAAGAATCCCGCTATTTATGCTGCTTGCACCACGAGGAAAACCATATACTAATCTGGTATCATAAATACTTGTAACATCTCCATCGGTATCGACAAATACCATATCGATAACAGTATCGTATTCTCTTTCTGATGAGGTTCTCATATTACTAATCAATCTTGTGCCTACACTAAAAACCTTTCTATCATCTGTTGCAATGGCTGCCCACGTTCCGCCAGACTCTCTGATTCTCTGGTATATCATGCTTGGACTCAATTGTTCCATTCCACGTATTGGATACCATGCAACAACCACATTTTGATTATCAACAACAAGCAAACCGGTATGAGTATTGCCCTGCAATATATCACGAGTTAAATTCGCAATATCAGAAGCCTCGCGAATTATTGGGCGAGCCCTTGTAGCTTCATTAAAATCTTCTTTTGGTATATCAAAACTTATTGTTTGGGCTGTTGGAATACCTTTTGAATTGACTTCTTCGCCTATAAACAAAAATCTATCATGGTCAAGTATAACGTGACCGCCAAAACCGGGAATAGTTTCTTTGAATTTTTTTGTTATTATTTTATCAGAATCGCTGGCATCCATGCGACCAGCCGGATGGTTGTGAACAATAAAATATTTTGTTGCCCCAATTCTTTCCATTCTATTTTTGATTATATAGAAATTTGCCGACAAACTCGACCTTGTACCAATAGAAGATGAATTTGTTAACCCCGAAGACATTGCATTGTGAGCAAGAATTTTTCCATTATCGTCGGTATAAATAATGTGAAAATGTTCAAGCCTTGGATGTCGGAACACGGAGAACATATTAGCGAGCTCAGTGGCATTTGTTATCACCCTTCCGCGAAAGTCTATTCTTCTATGTTTTTTCCAATCACCACGAACGGTTGTTCTTCCTGCCTTTCCAAGAATAGGAGAAACCGGTACTCTGGAAAATTGTTTTTCTATTTCGGTATTTGTTTTTTCAACATCCTCTTTTGATCCGAATACTATTTCGGTATCTTTTTTCGACATCGGGGTTCCGAAATCCAATTCTATTTGCACTCCCCAATCCTCTAGAAACACTCTTGGCTCAAAAAGTGATTGTCCTTTATAAACGACATCGTTTTTAACCGCATCGTTAATAGCAATTGATTGCTGCGAAACGCCAGTGCCGATATTAATGTTTTCAACCATTAATCCCCATGGCTTTCCGTACTTTTCAAAAAATCCGGCAATCTTTTTATCATAAAGATTATAAGCCCAATCTCCACCGACAATAAGATCTTTTCCATTAAACCTATTCCATTTTTTATTTTTTATTTTAACGCTTACGCCTTCTTTGTTCCCTATTTTTTCTGCAAGTTCTTTTCCGATATAGCGAGACAGTTCTGTTTTGTTTATACCGGTTTTATATACTCCATCGTTTCCATCTGGAAATGGGGCAAGAATATCATAGGTTCCGTCTTCATTTATTTTCCAATCCAAATGAGCTACTCTCTTCTCAAGAGAGTATCTGTCGGCTGTTTGCTTGCCACTTACCCATGATACTCTATCGTATCCATTTTCAGATGCGTAGCGCAATGCAAATTTAAGAATAACGTCCATCCAGTTATTCGCGAATGGCATAGGAAGAACGCCGAGGCTATATGATTTTTTGAATTTTTCAATAGCATCTTCCCGCGTATCTCCTGTTACAGAATCGAAACTTGAAATTCCCGCAATCCATTTAACTCCAGACTGCAAAACGCGTGTTGGCACTCTGTTGGTTTGTGCAACGTTTCCTTCGCGCAATTCCTGTGACCACTTAGATTGAATTTCTTCAATGAACAACACCTTTGATCCATTTTCATCTGTTCTATCGTCCATGCGAATATGGGAATAAACGTTTTTCCCGAGACCATGTGGTTCATCGTATTCGGCAAATCCAAACGTGTTTTCCGGCAACGACAAAGTTATTTCTTTGTAATTTTGATATCCCGGCAATGTGAGATAGTCATATTTGTTGGGTCCGTATTTTGTTTTTCTTGGCTCATATCTATCATACCATTCTTGTGCAAATTTTTTTGCGGCATCAATACCAGACCGTGTTCCAATCGATTCTTTGTTGTAATAAATAACAAAAAAATCTTCTGTTTTATCTGTCTTCTCATTTAAAATAGTAAGGCGAGTGTTCGACGTAAAATCGCCATCACCATTAGGATTATTCCATTCTATTTTTTGTATATCATACTCATTGATGGCTATTTTAGAATCAATCATATTAGCATTGATGAAGCTAATTATTTCATCTTTTGTAACAGACTTTTTATCGGAAAACTCTTGAGACAATCCAATCCAATCAACCTCCGCTTTTTTTACTCCCGGCTGCTTGAGAATCATGGCAATAAGCTGGCTTCCAGTTCCCTTTTCCTGTTTTAAATCTTGTGCTGCACGAAGCAGTGGGGAATAAAAATAAGGAACGGCAGACCGATACTCTTCAACCGATGCGTATTTTTTAAGCTTTTCAGGGTATTTTGCAGGAAGCCTATCGCGCAATTTGTTAAGGCGATCCCCGACATCTTTCGGATCTCTTGTATAAAAGGTTCCCGTCGTAACTGGATCTGAGAACGATAGTGCGGCTACCCTATCAGCTATTCCGAGCTGCGGGCCGTCAAAATGTATTCCGTACTGTTCTGCAACCTTCTTCGCTTCGTCGATCAAGCCATTGTCGAGCTCACTGAACATGCCTTCTTCTGACGCCATCTTTTCGGCACGATCATCTTCATAATCAAGAATATCTCCGTAAGGATTTCCAGGCTCGAACATAACCCCGTTTTGATTCAAGAATCCTTTAATATCCTCTTTTGATATAGTCTCGTCGCCTTTGTTGGAAAGATAATCTGAAAGTCCAGTGAATTTCATTTCATTCATTTTCGTTCCGCGACCCATGGAAGGATCGAGCATCTTGAGCCACTGGCTTGCGGGGGCCTTTGGCATATCGATAGAATTGACTGCTTGCATGGCATTGCTATACAACGATTCTCTTGCGCCATAAGAAGCACCAGGTTCTTGGAACATATTGGCGGTATCAGTTGAATATTCACCACTATTATTTGTAGCCGACTTTATTTGTTTTGGATCAAAAGCAATATAGATATCTGACAACGGAGCACGCTTGGTATCTGTGTAAGTGTCTTTTGTGTTTCTGATTATTATTCCGTCATAACCATTTTCTTTTGCAAATTCAATCTGTTCTCTTTGAGCCTTCGGGCCACCGCGCTTTCCCCACTCAACGCCGCCAGCGTCAATAACCATTGGATTCTTAAGGGAAAGATATACCCCAAACACACTTGGCTCTGCGTTTTGATAATCAAAGGCCATTTTATCATTAGCGTATGTTCTGGCTGTATTGTTGTGGTTTGTAAAAAAATATGCTCTTTCTTTTAATGCGTCAATCTGTCCTTTGAGGGAAAGAGCGTCAAAATATTGTTCTTTATCGGTTTTAAACACCCCGTTTTGTTTTACGTCTCTTGCGTCGGGAGTTCCGTGATAAAGAATTATTGGTTTGCCATTATCGTCAACTGCCTTACTTGAATTTTCAGGATCTGATTCCCAATCGCCAAACCAATTCTTGAATTTTTCAGTATTAA
>Ga0315289_10015405_pt1 | contig 10612 bp, 10 predicted proteins | sample YL17G11_40_MG_FD_203452 | JGI IMG/M metagenome (GOLD analysis project Ga0315289, IMG submission 203452) | Sediment microbial communities from Yellowstone Lake, YNP, Wyoming, USA - YL17G11_40 | ecosystem: Environmental > Aquatic > Freshwater > Lake > Sediment | place: USA: Wyoming | collected...
AGGGTCTGTTGCTGTTGGACCAGCACGCCGCGCACGAGCGGGTGATCTACGAGCGGCTGGCGGACGCGGTTGACCGAGACGGGCAGGTGGAGCGCCAAGGACTGGTAGTGCCGGTGCCGGTTACGCTCGGGTCGCAGGAGGCGCACGTTCTGGAGGAGTCGCTGGAGGCGGTGGGGCGGCTCGGTTTTCAGGTAGAGCGTTTCGGGCCCAACGCTTTCGTGGTGCGCTCGGTGCCGCGGTTTGTGTCGGCGGGCGAGGTAGAACGACTGGTGCAAGACGTTATTGCGGACTTGGTGGCGGAGAAAGGGCTGCAGAACTGGCGCAAGAGGGTGGATTCTCTGCTGGTGCTGGTAACGTGTCACTCGGCGGTGCGGCGGGGGCATGACTTAGGGGAGGCGGAGATGCGGGCTTTGCTGGCTGATCTGGCTCGGACGCGGGAGCCGATGGTTTGCCCGCATGGCAGGCCGACGCTGGTGCTGATATCGAGCCGGCGAATGGCTCATCTCTTCCGCAGAGGCGACAGATAATGCTGGTTCGCGCGTTGGAGCCGGGCCTAAAGCCAGCGGAACCAGTCGCCGACATAGACGTTTGGAGACTTTGCCGGGATGGCCGCGAGGCGGGAACGGTAGTTGACAAATCGCACGGAAGGGGGATAGTGTGACGGCCCACGCGGGAGCGCTGGTGCCGCGGGGGATGCCGGTATGGCTCGGATTCTTTCGCTGACAGCGCGATTCCCTTACCCGCCCTACCGTGGTGACACCCGGCGGGCGCTGCACATTATCTCCCACTTGGCGTCGGTGCAGGAGCACCACTTGCTCTCGTTCATCGAGCGGGACGACGACGTCATGCGCTGGCGGGTGGCGCAGATGGGGCAGATAGCGGCGTCCGTGAGGACGGTAGTGCTGCCGCAGTGGCGCTCGTTCTTGAACGTGGGCTTGCTGGGCTACCGCTCCCTGCCTTTCCAGGCTCTCTATTATACCAGTCGCGAGATGCGGGAGCAGGTGCGGCAGCGGGTGGAGGAGATCAAGCCGGACGTGATCCTGGTGCATCTCTTCCGCATGGCACCGTACGCTCTCGACCTTCCGGCGCCGATCCTGGTTGATCTGACGGACGTCATCTCCTTCGAGGTGCAGAACGCGCTGCCCTACATGCGGCCGCCGAAGCGGTGGGCCTATGCGTTGGAGGCGCGGCGGATCGCGGCGTTCGAGAACCTGCTGGCGCGGCGCGCGGATGCGGTGGCGCTGTGCTCCCAGAGGGATGCGAGCATACTGCGGTCGCGGGTGCCGGAGGCGGAGCCGGTCGTGGTGCCGAACGTGGTGGACACGGGCATGTTCAGCCGGGACGGCGTCACCTACGACCCGGATCTCATCGTGTTCTGCGGTCGGTTGGATTGCCGTCATAACGAGGAGGCCGTGCTGCGCTTTGCCCGTAGCATCTTCCCGAAGGTGAAGCGGCGGCGGCCGCAGGCGCGCTTCCATCTGGTGGGCATGTCGCCTTCGCGGCGGGTTAGAAGGCTCATCAGCGCGGGTCTGGTGACGCACGAGAGCCCGCCGGCGATGGAGGACTACGTGCGGGCCATACAGCGGGCCGCGGTGTCGGTAGCGCCGCTGGCGTTTGCCGCGGGGACGCAGTGCAAGGTGCTGGAAGCGCTGGCGGCCGGGGTGCCGGTCATCACGACCAAGGTGTCTAACGACGGTCTGGGTGGGGTTCCGGGCGAGCACCTGTTGGTGGAGGACGACGACTCGCGCTTTGCGGAGTTGGTGACGGACGTGCTTAGCAAGCCGGGGGTGCGCCGGACGCTCTCCGTCAACGGGCGCAAGTTGGTTGAGGAGGCGTTCGGGATGGGGGCGGTGGCGGAGCCGCTGGAGCGCGCGGTGGAGCAGGCGATCGGACGCGGGCGCAAGCGGCTGGGGCTTTAGCGCCGCAGTTCTCGGGAAGCCGTACGGGGCTTCTGACTCTCTGATTCGGGTTTCGCGGTACGTCTTTGACGCACGCGGAGGGCGGGCGGATAATTGGCCGGCCATGGCCGATGAGGGACTGCGCGAAGAGATCGTCTCCCGGAAAGTAGTCTTTGAGGGGCGGTTGTTTCAGGTGGAGCTGCGGCGCGTGCGTCTGGCCAATGGCCTGGAGACCACGCGTGAGGTGGTGAAGCACGGGGGAGCGGTGGCACTGGTGCCGGTGCTGGCGGACGGCAGGGCGGTGCTGGTGCGCCAGTTCCGGAGCGCGGCGGGCGAGGCGCTGCTGGAGATTCCGGCCGGCACGCTGGAGCCGGGGGAGACGCCGGAGGCTTGCGCGGGGCGCGAACTGGCGGAGGAGACCGGCTACCGGGCGGGGCGGCTGGAGAGGCTTTTCAGTTCGTTTCTCGCCCCCGGCTACAGCAGCGAGATGCTGCACACGTTTCTGGCCGCGGATCTGGAGCCGACGGCGGCCCATGCGGACAGCGACGAGGTGCTCAGGCTGGAGACGATAGCGCTGAGCGAGGCGCCGATGCTGATCCGCGCGGGCGTCATCAAGGACGCCAAGACGATCTGTGGCTTGCTGCTGGCGGCCTCGCGGCTGGGAGAGGGCTGGTAGGGCGTTGCTGGGAGGCCGGTTGAGAGGTAGCGGCGACCAAGGGGGGCAAGCAAGATGGCTGACGCGGTAGTGCTGGCCGCGGGCCGGCTGCCGGCCTCATGGGCTGCTCGGGAAGGGACCGACATCAAGGCCCTGCTGCAGGTCGGCGGGCGCACGCTGCTGGCGCGGGTGTTGGGAGCGCTCCGAGCGTGCCCGCAGGTTGGGCGGGTGGCGGTTGCGGGCCCGGACGAACTCCTGGCTCACAGCGATGCCGCCGCGGCCCATCTGCGCGTGCCCCAGGCCGGCTCGGGACCCGATAACCTATGGGCCTCCATCGAGGCGCTGAAGCCGGAGGGGCCCGTCGTCTGCTGCGCCAGTGACCTGGTTCATCTGAGCGGGCCGGCCGTGAGCGAGTTTCTGTCCAAAGTGCCGGAAGGGGCTGAGATTGCGTACGCCTTCAGTCTGGCGGAGGCGTACGCGCGCCGCTATCCGGGCCTGAAGCACATGCGCGTGCGGCTGCATGGCGGAGTGTACACCGGTGGGAGCGTCCAGTTGATTGACGCGGAGGCGGTGAGACGCAACATGCTGTTGCTCAACCGGGTCTTCGCCGCGCGCAAGAGCAAGTTGGCGATGGCGGGCATCTTGGGGCCGGTGTTCCTGCTGCGCTTTGCCCTGGGCAGGATGAGCATCGAGGAGATAGAGGCGCAGGCGCGTCGGCTGACCGGGTGCGCGGCGCGCGGTGTGCTGTGCGACGATCCGGGGCTGGCGTTCGACATTGACGAGCCGGAGCACTTGCAGTGGGCGCGAGAGATGGAGGCTCGGGGCGAGGGCTGAGGCGCCCCTAGGTGGCGTGCATTATCTGCTCGCGGGTAAGGCGATTCTTCGGTTCCTGGCCTGAGAAGAAGAGCCTGAGGTCTTCGACGGCATCGAGGCCGATGCGCCGGAGCGTGTCGCTGGTGAGGCCCGCCTTATGCGGCGATAAGAGCACATTGGGCAGGGAGCGGAGGGGGTGGTCGGGGCCGGGGTTGGGATCGAAGACGTCGAGCGCGGCGAAGATGCGGCCCTGTTGTAGTTCCTCCACGAGCGCCTCTTGATCGAAGAGTCCGCCGCGGGCAGTGTTGACTACCACGGCGCCGTCGCGCAGGAGGGCGAGTTCCTTGCGACCGATTAGCCCGCGCGACTGCTCGGTGATGCCGGCGTGAAGGGTTACGACCTCGCTGCGGCGCATGAGTTCCTCCAGGCTGACGATTTCGCCGCCGAGTGAGGCGAGCCATGCGCGCGACACGAAGGGGTCGTAGAGCAGGAGTTGGACGCCGAAGGGCTTGAGCAATTGCACCATTATGCGGCCGACGCTGCCCAGGCCCACGACGCCGACGGTGCGGCCGGCGAGGTCGCGGCCGACGAGTTCGTCCTTGCTTTCGGGCCCGCCCGGGTTGGCCATCGCCCTGTGGCGAGCGGGGCTCTGGTGCAGCAGGCTCAGCATCTGGGCTAGGGCGAACTCGGCGACGGAGTAGCCGATGGCGGAGGCGGTGTTGGTGATGGTTATGCCGCGGTCGAAGGCGAGGTCGGGGCTGAAGTGGGCGACGCTGGAGCCGATCACGGTGATGATGTGCAGACGCTTGGCGGCGTCTAGATTGGCGGGGGTGAGGCCGGTGTCGCCCCAGCCGCTAAGTATGCCTTCGGCGTCGGCGATGAACTCGCTTTTCTCGGCCTCCGCCAGGGGATCGTCGCCCTGGTGATAGCGAGTCTGGGCGAAGGCGTCTAACTGCTCACGCGCCTGCTGGCAGAGGTTGCGCTCCTGGGACGGCCGCGGTAGCAGAACGGCGATCAGGCGCTTCGGCATGGTACTCCTCCCGACGGTTTGGGCGGATTCTAGCACTTCGAGGGCAGCGCGGCTTAGGGCGGTGTTCGAGAACTGCGTAGCAACGTGCTGGGTGTTCCCTCCGCCGGGCGAGGTGAGGCGGACGACGGCGGCTAGCGAGGGAGGCCCTTCAGCGCGTCGCGAAGAAGGCGGTAGGTCTCTTCAAGGGCTTGGGGGATGACTTTTGGGCCGCCGAGGACGGGCATGAAGTTGGTGTCGCCCTCCCAGCGGGGGACGACGTGGAGGTGCAGGTGTTCGTCAATGCCGGCGCCGGCGGCGCGCCCCTGATTGAGGCCGAGGTTGAAGGCGTCGGTATTGAGCACCTGGGACAGCGCCTCCACCATGCGCTGCGCCAAGGTCATCATCTCGCGGCACTCGTCGTCATTGAGGTCCTGCAAGCGGGCGATGTGACGGTAGGGGGCGATCATCAGGTGGCCGTTGCTGTAGGGGTAGAGGTTGAGCATGACGTAGCAGTGCTCGCCGCGTTCGACGACGAAGTTGCGCTCGTCCTCGTTGTCCCGGTGCTTGTCGCACAGGATGCAGCCTTCGTACTTCTCGCCGAGGACGTATCCCATTCGCCAAGGAGCCCAGAGATTCATTGGTCGTTCCTCCGAATAAAAGCCTACCCGCGCCGCGTTGTTCGAGCCCATTCCATGGCGCGCGGGGTACCCGCCTGGCGGGTCAGTCGCTGAGGATGACCGGCTCGATGCCGAGGAGGTCCGCCAGGTGCAGCAGCGGCGCCACGTGCTCGCCATAGACGGCGTGGATGCGGTGTGGGCAATGGGCGCCAAGGAACTCCTCTGGATGGCAGTCGGGATGCCAGAAGGCGTGGGGCCACTCGTAGATGGCGTCGCGCATCAGCCGCTCGTTGGTCTTGCCGTCGAAGCGCACGAATTCGCCGGTAGCGATGGTCAGAAAGTAGTCGCCCTCGAAGCGCGCCAGGCGGGCGAGGGTCACGGGGCCGGTGGCGGCGAGATGGTGCACCAACGCGCCGCCGGCCGGACAGTCCAGGCCCTGGGGGTAAAGGTGGACATCGGACAGGTTCTCCTTGGGGTCTAGGGAGGCGCCGGCGAAGTAGGTGGGGTGCTGGCCGGGGTTGGAGAGGTGGAAAATGCCCAGTTCGTTGTTCCAGTACCGCACCTCGGTAGCCAGGACGGGGGTCTTGGCAAGGGACTTGAGGATTTGCATGGTGAGCGCGCCGTCGCTATCGGCATCGCCGGCGCACACGAGCGGCTCCTTGGAGCCCTGATGGTCGTAGGGGTCGTTGAGCAGGGCCTCCGCGAGGTCCATCGCGCACCAGTTGTCGCTCAGTTCCGGCTGTCCCTTGATGCCGCAGAAGTCCAGGCGTTTCTCGGCGCACATCGTCTTGACGGCGAGGTAGCAGGCAAGTTGGCGCTTGAGGATGTCCGGCGTCAGTTGCTTGTCGTCGTAGTGGATTGCTCCGACGTTCTCTTGGCACCAATCGAAGGCCGCTTCCACCTCGGGCTGGGGAATCTGTTGCGCCCGGCGCACGATCTCCCACTCATCAATGTGCTCAATGTCAACGTGGAACTGGGCCATCCACTGGTCGGCATTGGGCACGCTCGTGGTGATGCCCATGGGGCGCCCGCCAAAGAGGCCATAAGTCTGCCCGCGCAGGCGGCCGAGGCAAACTCCGGCATCCAGAAAACTCCTGAGGCGCTGCCGGACCAACGGGTCCTCGAGGATGCCGCACACGCGAAAGTGCTTGGCCCCGATCTGGGTTAGCGAGCCGCCGCAAGCAAGCAAGGCGGCCATCCCGCGCTGCTGCGGGTTGGGCTGAGAAAACAGGAGAAGCGGTCTCGGCGCGAACTGCGCGGCGAGCACAGGGAACTGAGGCCAGGCCCAGGCGGCGAAGTTGAAAATGGTGAGGTCGCAGGCGGACTGAGCGAGACGGCGGGCCTCGGCCACCGCGAGTTCGTTGGTCCAGATGATCTCTTGACCGGTGACCGTCTGGTAGCCGTCTAGTTGCAGGGACTTGGCCAAGCGCGCTTGGCTGGCGCGGCTCAAGGCCGCGAGCGATTCGTGCACTGCTTGGCGTCCGTCAGAGAAGGTGAGGATGCCGACCTTCCCGGTGTCGGCGGGCATTTGGCATTGCCTCCTTGGTGGCGCGCAGCCCGCGCGCACGAGGGACCTGGCCCCGTTCGGGGGCTAAGATGCTAGCGTGTGCTTGGGCGGATGGCAAACGGCAGGCGCGCTTAAGGGCTATTCCTTGGACTCGGTGGCGCGCATACTGAAGTGGACGGAGCGGGCCAACTCTTGAAAGCCCAGGCGCTCGTAAACGCGGCGAGCGGGATAGTCATGCTCGAGGGTGCTGACGCGGAGGATCTCGGCGCCTAGGGATTTCATGATGCGAACGGTCTCGGCAACTAGGGCGGTGCCGATGCCCCGGCCGCGGAAGTCGGGGAGCACCGCGTTGTTGCCGACCTCACCAATCCTGTCCTCCGGGCTCCAATTGAAGGTGGCGTAGCCGACCATGCGGCCGTCGTCTTCCGCGACGACGACCTGGTCGGGGTGCTGGCGGCAGAAGGCGACCACCTCGGCGGCCTTGCGCTCCGGCCAGGGAGGGCCGCAGGGGCCGTAGCGCTGCTCCAGCAGGTGCCAGAGGGTGACGCCGTGCCAGGAGGCGCGGGTGATCTCTGAGACGGCGTCCAGATGGTCGGCGGCAAAGGGGCGGATGTTCAGGGCTGATCGCCTCCTTGAGAGCGGGTGGATGCGATTGCGGGTGGCGGCAATGCACTACCGGCACGGGAGTGGAACACTCCTGGGCCGGGTGCATTTGAGCCAAGCGGGGCGCCGGTGTCAAGGAGGGCGTGGTTCTGGCTGGGAAAAGGGGAGATTTGCGCTTGCAAACGGAGGGGTGATGGGGTAGAATGCCCTGAAACCTACCTCTGAGCCGCAGTGCCCAAGCCGCCCCTGGTGAGCGGACGGAAGCTGGGGGATTTGTTTCCCTTGACTGCGGCGGGGGTAGGTGTTATATTTAACAATTCCGCGTTGCCCCGGGGTGTCCCGTGATGCCAACTGCTAGCCAATTAGTGCGTAAAGGACGGAAGCCTAAACAGCGCAAGGCGAGAGCGCCGGCGCTGAAGATGGCATTCAACTCGCTTAAGCAGACCCGGCGGCGGCTGCCGACGACGCCGCAGCGGCGGGGGGTGTGCACCGAGGTGATGGTGCGCGGCCCCAAGAAGCCGAACTCGGCGATGCGGAAGATCGCCAAGGTCCGCCTGACCAACCGGGAGTCCATCACCGCGTACATACCTGGGATTGGGCATCAGTTGCAGGAGCACCACGTGGTGTTGATCCAGGGGGGCCGGACGAAGGACCTGCCGGGAGTCAAGTATCAGATCGTGCGCGGGGTGTACGACTGCACCGGGACCGAGAACCGGCGGCAGGGGCGTTCGCGTTACGGTGCGAAGCGCCCGAAAGGGTAGGAGGGATTATAGGTGCCTAGAGGTCGTCCTGCGGAGAGGCGCGCAGCCACACCGGACTTTCTGTGGAGCAACCGGGTGGTGGGCAAGTTGATCACCTCGGTGATGCGGCGCGGCAAGCGCAGCACCGCGGAGGCGATAGTGTATGGGGCGCTGCAGCGGGCGAGTGACCAGACCCAGCGCAACCCGCTGGAGGTGCTGGAGGCGGCGCTGCGGAACCTGATGCCGGCGTTGGAGGTGCGCCCGCGGCGGGTGGGCGGGCAGACCTATCAGGTGCCGGTGGAAGTGAGGGCGGACCGCAAGTTGTCGCTGAGTCTGCGCTGGCTCATCGGCGCCGCGCACGAGCGTGCAGGACACTCGATGGAGGAGAAGTTGGCTGCGGAGATCGTGGATGCGGCGGAGAACACGGGAGGCGCCATAAAGAAGAGGGAGGACACGCATCGAATGGCGGAGTCAAACAAGGCGTTCGCACACTACCGCTGGTAGGAGGCGCCCGAAACGTTGCTGCCGCGTGCAGGACTTGACTATGAACGCGCTCGAGAAAACGAGGAATATAGGTATCGCTGCCCACATAGACGCGGGCAAGACAACCACCACGGAGCGGGTGCTCTTCTACACCGGCGTGATCAAGCGCATGGGCGAGGTGGACGAGGGCTCCGCTACGATGGACTATATGCCTCAGGAGATGGAGCGCGGCATCACCATCACCTCCGCGGCCACCACCTGCTACTGGCGTAACCACCGCATCAACATCATTGACACCCCCGGGCACGTAGATTTCACCGTCGAAGTAGAGCGCTCGATGCGTGTATTGGACGGCCTGCTGGTGCTTTTCTGCGCCGTGGGGGGCGTGCAGGCGCAATCGGAGACGGTCTGGCGGCAGGCGGAACGGTACGGGGTGGCGCGGGTGGCGATGATCAATAAGATGGACCGCGTGGGGGCGGACTTCCACGGCGTGCTGCACAAGATTCGCGAGCGGCTGGGCACTAACGCCGTGGCGTTTCAGTTGCCGATTGGGGCCGAGGGAGGCTTCGAGGGCGTAGTGGATCTGGTGGAAATGAAGGCCATCCGCTACGTGGACGAGCTGGGTATGAAGATGGAGACGGGCCCCATCCCCCGCGATATGGAGTTGCTGGTCTCGTCGTTCCGGAAGGCGCTGGTGGAAGCGCTGGCCGATCTGGACGACGAGGTGATGTCCGATTATGTGAGCGAGAAGGAGCCGACTCTGGAGGCGCTGCGGCGGGCGGCCCGGCGAGGGACGATCAGTTGCCAATTGGTTCCGGTGCTCTACGGGGCGGCGCTGCGCAACCGCGGGGTGCAGCTGCTGTTGGACGCGGTGGTTGACTACTTGCCGGCGCCGGTGGACCTGCCGCCCATCAAGGGGCGGGACCCGAGGACGGGGCGTGAGGTAGAGCGGAAGCCCAGCCTGGAGGAGCCGTTTGCCAGCCTGGCTTTCAAGATAGTGGCCGACCCGCACGTAGGGCGCTTGGTGTACGTGCGCTGCTACTCGGGCTGGTTGAAGCGAGGGGCCACGGTCTATGTGCCCAAGTGCGGCAAGCGGGAGCGCATCAACCGCATCCTGCGCATGCACGCCAACCACCGGGAGGACGTGCAGGAGATCTCGGCGGGTGACATCGCCGCAATGGTGGGGCCGCGCGAGGCGATCACCGGCGACACCTTGTGCGACGCCAAGCACCCGGTGGTGCTGGGCCCGATACACATTCCCGAACCGGTGATCTCGTTCGCCATTGAGCCCAGGAGCAAGGCGGACGAGGATCGGCTCACCTATGCGCTCGACCGCATGGCGATCGAGGACCCGACTTTCAAGGTGCGTACGGACCCGGAGACCGGCCAAGTGATCGTGTCGGGCATGGGCGAGTTGCACTTGGACATCATCAAGGATCGGATTGCGCGGGAGTACAAGGTGGAGGCGAGCACGGGCACGCCTCAGGTGACATATCGCGAGACGGTCACGCGCGCGGCGCAAGGAGTGGGGCGCTATGTGCGCCAGACCGGTGGGCGAGGGCAGTACGGGCACGTGGTGCTGGAGATCGCGCCCATTGGGGAGGGCGAGCACGGGATCCTCGTTGAGAACGGCGTCAGCGCCGGCGCCATACCTACGGCCTTCATTGGCGCGGCGGAGGCGGGGGTGCGCGCGGCGCTGCAGCACGGCATCATAGGGAACTACGAGGTCACCGACGTAGTGGTCACGCTATTGGGCGGGTCCTATCACCAGGTTGACTCCAGCGACCTGGCGTTCCGCATTGCGGGCGAGTTGGCGATAGAGGATGCGCTGCGCCAGGCGGGGCCGGTGCTGTTGGAGCCGATGATGTCGGTGGAGGTCATGGTGCCGGAGGACCACGTGGGGGAGGTGCTGGCCGACCTTACGGCGCGGCGCGGTCAGATAACCGGGACCGAGATAGGACCGGCGGGGGTGCGCCTGGTGCACGCGTTGGTGCCCCTGGCGGAGATGTTCGGCTACGCCACCATGCTGCGCTCGCTGACGCGGGGGCGCGGCTCGTACACGATGGAACCAAAGGAGTATCAGCCGGTACCCGTGGGAGTGGCGCGGGCACTACCGGATTCACGCAGGCTGCCAGCGTCAGCCCTTTAGGAGGTAACCACAGCCATGGGACGGGAGCGATTTGAGCGCAAGAAAGAGCACGTAAACGTGGGGACGATTGGGCACGTAGACCACGGCAAGACGATGTTGACCAGTGCCATCACCAAGGTTTTGGCGACGGAGGGGAAG
>Ga0315289_10015407_pt1 | contig 10612 bp, 11 predicted proteins | sample YL17G11_40_MG_FD_203452 | JGI IMG/M metagenome (GOLD analysis project Ga0315289, IMG submission 203452) | Sediment microbial communities from Yellowstone Lake, YNP, Wyoming, USA - YL17G11_40 | ecosystem: Environmental > Aquatic > Freshwater > Lake > Sediment | place: USA: Wyoming | collected...
TTTTGTCGGGAAAGACGATGAATAAACTATGTTGACTCTCTCATTGACAGTATTGCCTAAATTATGCACAAAATACTCATTTTCTTTGTTCCTGAGAGTATAATAGTTTCCGGCAAATTTTATTGTCTGTAAATTCGCCTCCAGGGCTTTTTTGATGCCATCAATCACTTTTTGCTTGCTCCATAATTTTGGTGTGCAGCTTAGCTCTACATTTGTCCCTGGAGCATACAAGACAATCACGTCTCTGGCGTAATTTTCAAGAAAAAGATTGTTCTGTTCTTCGTCATATATCTGTTTAGCCAGAGAATATGACCTTCCCAGATTGTTTTTCACAGTAGTTTTATGCGTTTCAATTCTCTGCGTTATGTCTCCGAAAGTCACTGTCACAGGCCAGTTTACAGTCGCAATAATTTCTCTGTCCCTTATGCTTACTGAAGATTTTGGGCTTTCTTCTGTTACTGAGTATCCCTGCGCTTCAAATTCTGAAAAATCGCATTCAATAATTTTTTTGTTTATATAGCTCTCCAGGTCTTTTGACATTGTCTGAATGCTTGGAACTTGTGTTTTGTAAATTCCATTTTGAGATTTGTAAAACCAAAAAGGCATCATTGAGCCGAAAAAATTGAACTGATTGCCTAAAGGCGTGTATTCGCTTCCTGCTTCAAATGCCGGAACACTGATATATCCTCCTTGCTCGCCAAGAATGTCTGCTCCCTCATTGACTGCATCAGAAACGCACATAATGACTTTGTTTTCAACAGGCATCAATTTTGCTGGGATCCCAAAAGGCTTTGTAATTGAAACAATCAAAACCACAGAGCTGACTATCAAAATAGCTATAATCACATACAGAGTAATCTGTCCTTTTCGCATATAATCCCTCTTTTAATACCAAAAAAATGCAGAAGCATTTTTAGGGTGCCAAAAAAATGATGCATTTTTAGGGCCCTAGAAATCTTAGATTTCTTTGGCTCAGAAATCCTCAAATTTCTGACATATTAAAAAGAAAAATCAGCTATATAAATATTATCTGCTCAGGTTCATCGGGTTTATGTTCAGAGTGCTCGGGCCCTGTGTCTAGCATATCAAAATACTTTTAAACCAATTTTAACTCAGTTAGCTATGCCTCTGTGGCTCAATGGTAGAGCGTGGGTTTTGTAAACCTAAGGTTGAGGGTTCAATTCCCTCCAGAGGCTTTTTTAGGGCGTATCGTTCATCGGCAGGACATATCCTTGACGTGTAGGAAACATACTATTTCCTGACAGTCACCTTCCCTTAAAGAAGGAAAAACTCAAAATGGATAGGAGAGAGGTTCAATTCCTCTTACGCCCATCTATCAAGCCTAAATTCAGCGCATCAAGTTCAGAACAAAAAGCTTAGAATAATTTCACTTCTTCAATTTTGCAACCCTTATCTCAGAAAGCGCAAGCGGATAAATTTTCTTCAGATCAACTGCGATTTCTTTTTGCAGATTGCCTGAAAGTATTGAGAAAAAAACATCGTCATTTGTCCTGTTTTTAATATATTCAATAATAACTTCTTTTGCTCTGTCTCTTAGCGCCTTCCTGACACTTCTGTACACTCTTTTTCTTGCGAGCAGATATGGCTTGATTATTATATTGCCGTCTTTGCTTTGAGCAGTGAAACTGTCCTCAATATAACTGACGCTTTTTCTTATCATTCTTCTGATAAAAGATGGAAGCAGCCTGATATAGAAAAATTCCCCGAAAAACTTGTCTCCTTCTTTTCTGATAATGACTGAGGCGTCAATATTTTTTCCCTTAAGGGCCCTTGTCAAGTCGATTTTTATTGTTCTTCCGACCAAATTTTCTGGATTAGATGAAAGCACCTGCACTGTCTGCCCGATTACAGGAATCTCGACATCATATACCCGTTTTTTTGCTATTAATACCATTTTAAATGTCTATCAAGACTTTAAAAGCCTAAAAATTCCTCCTGAATTTTTTTGATTTCAGAAATGAGGCCATTTCTGAATTGAATGTTAGTTTATCCATTTTCATTTTTATTCCAGCTGGAATTTTCCGCTCCTTACTCCTTTTTTTTGTGTTAATGACTTTTTGCAGACCTGGCAGGTGTACATAACATTTGTTTTCTTTGTGTTCTTGATTTTTCTTTTCCAGCTTCCGATTGCAGGTTTTGAATATTTTCCATGAGAGCCCATTCCCCTCCATAATCCCCTCATCCTCATTCTTGCCTTTCCACCCCTTCTCAAAGAGCCTCTTTTATGGCCCGAGCTTACCATCTCTGTCTTTGTTTCTGTGTGCTTTTTGCAGTAAACACAATATCTTTTTTTTATTTTGGGTTGGCGCATGATAATAATCCTTTAGGATTTCAGCAGCCTGAAAATTCCTAATTTTCAGGATCTCAAAAATCATGGATTTTTGAGGATAATTTCTGAAGATTTATTCCTCCATAATCTCGGCATTGCAGCTGTTTATCAGGATATTTGCAATTTCTTTCGGAATATTTGCAATATCTCCTGTCTTAAAAGGCCCGAGCTTGTTCTCGTTCATATCGAGAAATTCGGAAGTGTCCTGTTTAAATCGGACAAGTTGGTTTTTTAAATCTTTCTCCCCATATTGGCCGCTTATTATCTCGTCAATTCTTTTCTCTTTGGTCTCAAGCTCTTTTACTATTATTTCAAAAAGTTTCTGCTCATCATCAGACATGTTCTCTGCGTCCCTTTTGCTTATTCCGGACTTTGCTGCAATCAATGCCATACTAATGACTTTTTTCTGCCTTCTTGTTATGATCTCCCTTAAAACTGAAATTGCATTTTCATACTGCTTTTTTGTTTTGATGATGGCATCAGAAAACATATCATTCTCTTTTTCAGTCATTTTCTTTTTATCCTGAAAATATTCAGTTATTTCCTTGAAAAAATTCTTTGGCAGCAGCTGCAGCTGCTCATTATATTTTTCCTTTCTCAATAATTCGTAAAGCTCAGAATAAGTAATCATGAATAATCTCCATTATTTCTCCAAAATTTTCATTAAATCAACGCCCCTTATTGTCCCTATATCCCCTGCTTTTGCGGAAATCTCATCATATCTTCCGGACTTATCTTTCCCATATCCGTACATCAAAACAGGAACTGGGTCTGCAGAATGATTTTTCAGGCAGCATGGAGTCGCGTGATCAGAAGTCACGCAGAGCTTCACATTCATTTTCCTCAAAAAGCTGAATAATCTTTCATCTATAACCTCAATCATTTTCTTCTTCTGAATTGGATGCCCGTCATGACCCGGAACATCTGTCTCTTTTATATGGATATAGAATTTGTCAAACTTGTCAAGATTTTTTTCTAAAACTTTCTTTATAAAATCAATATATTGTTTCATTGAAACATAAAGATGGTCATAAACATTCGGACTGGTCATTTCAGGTGACTTGAATTCTGCAACCTGCATTCCAAGAAGCTTTGCAATTCCTATTTCCAGAGGCATGCCGACTATTGCAAGCCATTTTCCATCTGGTTTTGGAAGTTTTGGAAGATCAACTCCAGCATCTCTTGTTAGTATAACATTTGCAGGCAACAGCCCTTTTCCAAGCCGTTTGATATTAAGCTCCTGATTTCTCAGTATTTTATAGCTCTGTTCAACAAAACTGTTTACTAAATTGGCGCTCAAATTGTCTATTTCATCATCATCAAGAGGTTTTGAGGACTGGAGAGTATTTTGCGTCGCAGATTTTACAGAAACACTTCTTTGCGTGTAAGCCGGATCTGTATTGCTTATGTTGTCTGAAAAGCTCCCTTTTATCACCAAAACCCCCCTGTGCTGTATTGTTGGCTTGAAAATAAACGGGAATCTTAGCTTTACTTGTTTGTTTATCGCATTTGCGAGAATTAATGCCTCTTTTGTTGTGAGAGTTCTTCCAACTCTTCTGTCTATTATTTTCTTTTCTCTTATTGTGGCAAAATTTGTTCTTAATGATAAGTCTCCTGGCGCTATTGGAATACCTGCTCCAAAAGCCTCAAGGCTTCCTCTTCCCACAAAATACTGATAAGGATCTATGCCAAACAAAGCTAAAACTGCTGCATCAGATTCTGGAGCAACCCCTTTTTTAATCGGCAAAATCAGGCCTGTTTTTCCGTGCTCAGCAAACCAGTCTAAATTTGGCTTGAATGCAGTCTCATATGGAGTTCGATTTTGAAGCTCTTTGCATACTCTGTCAGCAGCTCCGTCAAGTATTACAAATATGAGTTTATCCCTTACCTTTTCCATCTTTATTCCCAGATTTTTATATTATTAAGCTTTTCTGTATAAAAACATTGATTTTAAAAAGTTGCCAGATATACTAAATCTATGTTCAAATTCCTCAAAGAAAAGCTAAAAAATGTATTTGGAAAGATAAAAAATGATGTTGAAAAGAAGTCTGAAAAGGATGTAAGTCAGTTAAAAGAAGATGAAAAAAGCCTGGAAAAAGATTCTAAAAAAGAGGAAAAACAGCTCGATGAAAAAAAGCAAAAACTTGAGGTTGAAAAGGAAAAGAAAGAAAGAATTCTTGATGAGCTTAAGGAAATAAATGTGGACAAAAAAGAGCTGAAAGAAGAGTTAAAGGGAATTGTTGCAGAAGAAAAAGAGGTTGAAAAGGAAAAGGTTGAAATCAAAGAGGATGAAAAAAAAGGTAAAAAAGGCATATTTCAGCTGATTAAGGAAAAATTCACCACAACAAAGCTGGATGAAAATGATTTTGAGAAATTATTCAAAGAGCTTGAGATGACTTTGCTTGAAAATAATGTGGCATTGTCTGTCATTGATCAGATTAAGAAAAAAATGAAGGAAGAGTTTGTTAACAAGCCAATAAACAAAAAGGAAATAGAAAGCAGAATAAAATATATTTTAAAGGAAACATTGACTGAAATCCTGATAAATCCATTTGATCTTATTGAAAAAGTAAAAAACAAAAAGGAAAAGCCGTTTGTGATTATTTTTTTCGGGATAAATGGCAGCGGAAAAACAACAACTATAGCAAAAGTTGCCCATCTTCTTGGCAAAAACAAATTAAAATGCGTGCTTGCTGCATCAGACACTTTCAGGGCGGCATCAATAGAGCAGCTGGAAAAGCATGCCTCTGTCCTCGGAATAAATGTAATCAAGCATCAATACGGCGCAGATCCTGCTGCAGTGGCATTTGATGCAATCGCTCACGCAAAAGCTGCAGGCAAAGACATTGTCCTTGTTGATACAGCCGGAAGAATGCACACAAAAATTGATTTGATGAGGGAAATGGAAAAAATTTCAAGAGTTTCAAGGCCTGATTTGAAAATATTCATAGGCGAAAGCATAACTGGAAATGATGCTGTTGAGCAGGCAAGCGCGTTCAATAAATCAATAGGCATAGACGGGATAATTCTGACAAAAGCTGATGTGGATGAAAAAGGCGGGGCAATGATTTCTGTCTCAAAAGTCACTAGCAAGCCCATTCTGTTCTTGGGAACCGGCCAGAAGTATGATGACTTGGAAAAATTTGACAAAGAAAAAATAATCAAATCTATTCTGGACTAACATAAACTTTAAATTCCTGCTTAGACTTAGTCAAATATGGCAAATGAAAATGTAAGATGCTATAGGTGCAAACACGCGTGGAAAGCGACAAGAATTCCAAAGCTGTGCCCGTTTTGCGGAAAAGAAGACACAACAGAGGAAATCTGCGCAGATTCAAGTTTCACTGACATAAATGACATGCTAAAATGACTGTTCAAAAATTAAAGTGCAAAAAATGCAATCATATATGGCAGTCAGGCTCTGAGACAAAAGTGTGCCCGTTTTGCGGCACAAACCATATAGAGAACATAGAAATCAGAACAAAGTTTTTTGATGTTGATGAGATATTGAATTAATTCTAAAAATAAAATTATCCCCTTAAAATAAGATAATGCTTAAAAACAGACAATTTCTAACTAAAATATGGTATTAGACAAGATAGGCTCAGCATTCAAGAATGCTCTTGAAAAAGTGACATCAGCGATTTTTATAGACAAAAAGCTCATTGAAAGCATTATAAAAGACATCCAGAGGGCGCTTTTAGAGGCAGATGTCAATGTAGAGCTCGTGTTTGAGCTGTCAGAAAAAATCAAAAAAGCAGCATCTGATGAAAAATCAAACCTTGAAAAAAAAGAGCAGCTGATAAAACTCATTCATGATGAACTAGTCAATATTCTTGGAAAAGAAAAGCATGAACTAAAGCTTGAAAAAAAAGCGAAAATAATGTTCTTGGGATTATATGGCTCTGGAAAGACAACAACAATCTCAAAAATCGCGAATTACTACATGAAAAGAGGGCAAAAGGTCTGCGCAGTCGGCTTGGATGTTCACCGCCCGGCTGCTCCAGAACAGCTTGAGCAGCTTGGAAAAAAAGCCAAATTCCAGGTTTTCATAAACAAAATTGAAAAAAATCCTGTGAAAATCTGGAATGAATTTGAAAAAGAGACTGAAAAATATGACCTTGTTCTTATTGACACAGCAGGAAGAGATGCTCTTGACAGCGGGCTGATAAAAGAAATTAAAGAATTGAAAAAAGAAATTAATCCTCAGCAGATTATTTTGGTCATGCCTGCAGACATTGGCCAAGCAGCAAAGTTTCAAACTCAAGAATTCCAGAAAGCGGTTTCAATAACCGGCGTTATAATAACAAGAATGGATGGCACTGCAAAAGGCGGAGGTGTTCTGACGGCGTGCAATGAAACAAAAGCGCCTGTTCTGTTTATCGGAACAGGCGAGCAGCTGCAGGATATTGAGCAGTTTAATCCAACAGCATTTGTTTCAAGAATGCTTGGAATGGGAGATATTGAATCATTGATTGAAAAGGCAAGACTTGCAGTAAGCGAAAAAGAACAGGAAAAAATTGAAAAAAGGCTTGAAAGCGGAAGATTCACTCTCTTGGATTTGTATGACCAGCTGAAAACAATGCAGGGCATGGGCCCGCTTGGAAAAATAGCTGAAATGATTCCTGGAATAGGAAAAGTAAAAATTCCTGAAAACTTAATGTCTGTTCAAGAAGCAAAGCTGAAAAAATGGAAATATGCTATAGACAGCATGACAAAAGATGAGATTGAAAATCCTGAAACCATTCAAGGAACAAAAATCGCAAGAATCGCAAAGGGCTCAAACATCTCTTCAGCAGATGTTAGGGAGTTACTGGCACAATACAAGCTGATAAAATCCTTTTTTGGCCAGGCCAAAGGAATGTCTGAATTGGATCCTTCAAAAATGTCCCAAAGACAGTTGAGGGATTTGGCAAAAAAATTCAAGGGAAAAATTAGAATTTAACCGCCAAATAGTTTTTTGATAAACTCTAAAATTGCTTGTAATAAGGAATAAGTACTAACACATTTGCCGTCTTTACAATCATTTGATAAGCATTCATAATCATTCTGGCATTCTACTTCCTTTTCTTTTTGTGGTTTGAATTCTTTTGTCACATCGCAGAAAGAAGCAGTTTCATTAATTTTCAATCTTTGGCCAAACGACAAACACGAGTCATCATATAAACAGCCAGAACATTTTCCGCTAGTGCATGAAATCTCTGCTTCTTTTGTTCCAGTGTCACATTTAACATCTTTGCATATCGTTGTTTGTATTCCTTCAGGCGGACAAATTAAGGGCTCTATTTTGCATTCCCATTCTGGAATGCATTTATTTGATTGATTTCCGCATTCTCCTAAACAGCATTCTGCTGTATCAAATGCATTTACTAAATCTCCTAAGCAGGTTTCATCGCTCGGGCATATTTCTCCACCCTTGTCTTCACATGTTTGAGAACAATCAGAATCACTAAAATCTGTTAATCCATCAGCATCATTGTCAAAACCATCATTGCATATCAGCTCAGTTTGATATTCGCATCTCCCCATTCTTCCAGAATTATCTGTAACATATTCTGCGTTGCATTCTTTTTTCTGGCAGTCTGAAACCCCTATGCATGATATTATCACTCCTTGGGGCTTACAGCAAACTCCTGAAATGCATTGATAAGTTACTTGTTCTTCATTTGCAAAACATTGATTTCTACAAGAATATGCATAAACATCTGAGCATTCATTTGATTTTGAGCTTATACAAGTTCCATCTTTACAGCCGTTCGGACAAGCAATAGTAACACATTGTTGACTTCCACCAGCACACTGACATTCATCTAGCACATTACTGCTTAAACATTCATCTTTAGTTACAAACTGTCCATTTATGTAAATCTCACCGTATATATTGGGAGCCAGTCCGCCGTCGCTGTCTGTGCATATAGCAAGTCCGCTCAAACAAGCCCCGTCTTTACAACCGAAATCGCAGTACTTTATTTCATCTGCTGAATGAACAGAATCAATACAATATCCTTCATAAAGATCATCCCCTACACAATGATCATTACTACTATAATTATAACCTGCTAGTATATCTGGTGATATAACTCTTCCCTTCACATAATAGCTCTTTCCATCGCTATCAGTACATTTTGTAGGAACACTCAAACATGCTCCATCTTGGCATCCAAAAATACATTTTTCGTTTGTATTTATCGCATATGTTTTTCCATCTTCAGAATTATTCCAACAAAACCATTCTGCGACATAGTCATAACCATCGCCATAGTAATTAGAAGGCCAACAACTGTCTACCCTGGTAGTTAAAATACCATCTGCGGCTAATCCCATAGTTGTTCCTTTTGTATAATAGTTCTTTCCGCTGTCGCTGTCTGTGCACTCTGCTTGCTGAGCAGAAACATTTGCCACAAGTGAAATAGCTAAAAATGTCAAAACAATAAGAATTAAAATGCCTCTTTTCATAATCAAAACTAATCATTTTAGTATTTAAAACTTTTGGTACAAAAGCTTGGATATATGCTTAATAAATCTTTGATACAAATGTTTATATGAGCAAATATAGAGAAGAAGTTCTAAAAGTTCTTTCTAAAGAAGAAATAAAAAGCACAAACCAAATATTATCAGAATTACAAAAAAGAGTACATAAGGTAATAAATTGGCATATGCTCCATAGAATATTAAGCGATTTGGAAAAAGAAGGTAAAATTGAAAAGTTGAAAGCAAAAGCTGGCTTCTTCTGGAAAAAGAAATAAGATCCTATTTCAGCATCTCGTTGATATCCTATTCTTGTATAAATACTTTCAAAATGAAAATCGCAGATTTTCATTGAAAAACTTTATAATTACCTCTTAACTCTTATATTCGGCAATAAGATGGTAAGACTAGTAAAAAAAAGAGACGGAACTATAGTTCCCTTTAATTCTGTCAAAATCCAGAATGCCATAGAGAAAGCCATGTCTGCCCTGAGTTCCTTGGACAGAAAAAAATCAAAATCTTACACTAATCAGATAATCAAGCAATTGAATGAGAAAAACATAAAGATTCCGACAATTGAGGAAATCCAGGACAATGTTGAGAGTGTTTTAGAAAAAAATGATTCTCGGCTTTTCAAAGCCTATTCATTGTACAGAAGGTCAAGAGGCCATGCGAGAGAGATAAGGCAATACTTCAAAATTAAGGATGACTTGAAATTAAGTGTCAATGCCCTCAAAGTTCTGGAAGAGCGCTATCTTTTGAAAGATTCTAAAGGAAACATAATAGAGACTCCGACTAAAATGTTTTCCAGAGTAGCCAAAGCAATCGCAAATAATCAAGAGGAATATGAAACATTCTTTAATCTGATGAAAAACCTGGAATTTCTGCCAAATTCTCCTACTTTAATGAATGCAGGAACAAAGCTCGGCCAATTAAGCGCATGCTTTACAGCAGAACAGCCCATAGTTACCGCTAAGGGTATAAAACAAATAAAAGATATCAAAATTGGAGATTTAGTCTTAACAGCATCTGGAAAGTTTGCCCATGTAACAAAAACAATGCAGAGAATAGCAAAAGGAAAATATGTCCTTAATATTGCTAAACTACCAAATAATACTCTTTCTGTAACAGAGGATCATCCAATTCTTTCTCTTAAAAACGGAAAACCCTCTTGGGTAATGATTTAAAAGAGGGGGATTATCTTGCTGTTTCTTATCCAAAAGAAGTCCAAGATATAGAAGAAATAGATTTAATAGATTTTTTAGAAGATAAAAGATTTTGCGTACTAAATGAATTAATTTATAGAAAAAATACTGATAAAAAATTAAGATGTGGAGAAATCAGCAAACAAGTAAAACCTATAAAAAACAAAATAAAAGTGGATTCTGATTTCTTAAGATTATTAGGTTATTATGCAAGCGAGGGAGATATAGATGGCAGAGATTGCATTAGATTTACTTTTTCTGAAAAAGAAGAAAATTATGCTAAGGATATAATAGAGATTATAAAAGAAAAGTTTGGATTACAGAGTAAAATAGAAAAATCAAATGTTGGAAGATGGATAAATGTAAGATTTCATTCATTACCTTTATGCTACTTTTTTGAGAATTTAATAGGTAAGGGATTTAGTAAAAAATATATTCCTTCATGGATACTAAAACTTCCAAAAGAAAAACAAAAAGGATTTATTATTGGGGCATTTAGGGGAGATTCTACCTTGTTCTTAAATCGCTATGCTCATAATGCTAGGCTTGTTATGTGTAATATGAATATTGTCTATTCTACTTGGGTTAT
>Ga0315289_10015408_pt1 | contig 10611 bp, 8 predicted proteins | sample YL17G11_40_MG_FD_203452 | JGI IMG/M metagenome (GOLD analysis project Ga0315289, IMG submission 203452) | Sediment microbial communities from Yellowstone Lake, YNP, Wyoming, USA - YL17G11_40 | ecosystem: Environmental > Aquatic > Freshwater > Lake > Sediment | place: USA: Wyoming | collected...
GCGACCTCCGTGATCTATCTACTTTTACTCTTTTGCTACTTCGAGCCGGCACCAGGCATACAGCGCATCGTAGACCTCGAACTGGGCCGCCAGGTTCTCCTCGTCTTCCGGGAAGCGCAGGCTGTAACCGGAGGCGATTGCCTCCAGGCCGCGGGCGATGGGATCCTTGTCAATATCCTCGGCCACGTCCGCAGCGTGGACGATCTTTGCCAGCTGCAGCAGACCGGGTTCTTTCAGGCCATACTTGACGATGATGGACTCGAACGAGCAGCGCCCGTCTTTATGGCCGAGCTCCACGCCCGGCGCGTCGAACGGGATGGCACCGATCTCCTTGACAGTCTTATCAATCTCGCTGGCTGGGACGAACAGAAACTCGGCCTGGTTATCAATGAAACGGGTGATGAGCCAGGGACAGGCAACGCGGTCCACGTGGACATGGGAACGAGTAACCCACAACATTGTATCCTCCTCGAAAATATGTAGTAAATTGATGTCATCTCAATAAACTAAGGGGCGGGGGATGTGCGGGCGGTCGCGAAGCATACCCGAAGGGTGCGAAGCCGCCCGCACATCCCCCATCCTTCCTAAGTTATTGAGAAGAAACTAAAATTGATTATACGCCTGAAATTTCATCGCAAGGTTGGCTTGAAAGTAATTCCCCCAAAGCCTCCAGGAGTGCGTCCACATCGAACGGCGTGTTATATCCCTGGATCGAGAGGTGGATAAACTTTCGACCCTGCCTTTGGATCAAGGGAACTTCACCTGTCTTCTTGCAGACAAACTCCCAGGTGTAGTCGCACGCGCCGTACTCGTGGTCAGTGGAATGGAAAACTCGGAGATTTTCAAAGTCTCCGAGTTTTTCCCCAATCCATTCCAATTTGTCGAGCAAACGTGTCCGTATTACAGACGCAAAACCACGCAAATCTGACTGCGCTTCTGGCGTCAGGATGATTTGATATGGCTTCATCCCTCAATCTCATCACGGAAAGATTTCAAATCCGTACCTTCACCCGCTTGGGATTGCTTGATTGCCTTTTGCAGTGACTCGGCAAATTCGGGGCGTAGTTCGCTGGCAGGCTCGTCAATGCTGGTAAGCGCATCCATCAGTTGCGTCATCCAAACTTCGAGCCGCTTGTCCACGGCGCGCTCGACGAGAGACTCAAACTCATTGGTTGATAATTGAATGAGTGTTTTGTTCATAGGGTACCTCTCCCTGTCTACTGAATTATATCCCGTATAAAATCCTTCATTTTTCCCCCACCCCCTCGAACCTGCGGCCGAACCAAGCGCATCCTCGCGCCGTATCACTAACCTAATTATTAGTCATCTTCAGGCGGGTCAAAAAGCGACGGTTGATAAACCCCTGTTGGGTCGCTAAACTTTCTTGGCTTGAATTTGCCAACATCGAGACCGCCCAATCTATCAATCATCTTTTTGATTTTATCAACGCAGTATGATTCCATTTCCTTTCGGATTTGGCGACTGGTGAATCTTATGACATGCCAGCCTTTTGTCTGTAAATCGTTGGAGCGTCGAGTATCTTCCTCTTTCTTCTCGGGATGACGGTGCCAATAATCGCCATCTGTTTCAACATCAACTTTTCCGTCCATGCAATAAATTGAGAAATCAAGTGCATATTCTTGTTCGCCAACCTTTACAAACTCTTGTCGTTCAGCAGGGATCGCGAATCTTTTCAATTCTGCCCAAAGCAAGTCTTCAAGCGGGCTGTTGTCATAAAGGTCATTAATCTCTTTTGCTTCTTTGACCTTTTCTACAGTTGTTGCAATAAAAACAATTCTGCGTTTGCGCCTGCTGATAATTGGATGATGAAGCGGTTTTAGTGTCGAAAGAAAAAGTTGGTAATATCTCTTGTTTGTTTTCTCGCTAATCGGCTCATCAGGAAAAATCTCATGCCGATAAACTTGCTTTACTTCGAGTACTTTTGCAACATAATTTATGGCATGAGCCTCTGCGCCGAACTTTTTTGTTTGATAAAATGCAATCCATTCAGGCGGAAAGCTATCTTTGAGCCATCTGTCAGCACTTGCGACAGGAATACGATATCTGTGACGGTCTCGCAGGTCAGCGAAATCGTTCAGGTTATTGATTATGGCTACTAAAACTTCACCGCGTTTTGTCATAATGTAAGTTGCATCTTACAAAATTATAGCCCAACGACCTACTGATTACTGCTCACTGTCTACTGCCTTCTGATTCCCACCATCCCAGTAACGCCGCAAACGGAATCGCCTGCGTCTGCTCACCCGTCCGGCCAGAGTTCCACGTCACCACCAGCTCCCTCTTCGCGCGCGTAATCCCCACGTACAGCAGCCGCAGCCGCTCCTTGACATAATCCAGCCGCGCCTGTTGGGTGGCCGCTCCCTCCGCATACCACTCATACTCGTTGATCGTTCCCAAGCTCTCCAACTGCGCCAGGGCCTCGGCTTCCATGTTCAACCCGTCGCGCACGAACCACTTCTCCGCGATATAGCGGTCATAGGGCTGAAGCGACGGGAAATCATAGTTATTGACCGACATCAGGTAGACCCGCTCCCACTCCAGACCCTTGGCTTTGTGCATGGTCGTAACCACCACCTTGCCCTTGTGCTGCTCTGGGTCGAAGCCCGAGTCGTCGCTGCTGAAGCCGATGAAGCGCCGCTCGTTGCGGGCGATCACGCCCAGTTCGCCGGTCAGCTCGGGCAGGCGCCAGTCAGTGTGATCGTCAGCGGCCTGACGAAGTACAACCGCCAGCTTGTGCGCCAGGGCCAGATCGACGACATCGGTGAATAGGTCTTGTGCCAGGGTCAGGATCATCTGGTCAATCGGGAGCAGGGTCGTACCCTGCCAGCGGCGAACGATGGTCCGGAAGGATTCGAGCTCCTCAAGCACCTGCTCGTCGGGGGTCTCTGATCCCGACGGAACCGTGATCGCAGGTTTCCGCTCAGAGTGGCGGTTGAGACCTTCGGTCACCCCCGTTTCAGGGTCACGAGACCCTGAAACAGCTCGTTTTAGCTCTGCCAGCCAATCCCGGTCGGGACGCGGGGCGAGGAAGGATTCCACCTCACGGCACTTGCGGAGCAGCTCAGGGATTTGTTTATACATCTCGCGCTGGTTGTCTTCGCCTTCGCGCCAGTCCCGCCGCCAGACCTGATAAATCCGCGCCAGCTTGGTGGCGGACTGCGGATCGGCCAGGTAGGCAATGACGTTGCCCAGCGCGCCGGCCGCGGCGCGCGTGGTCGAGGTGCTGGCGAGGAACTCGATATAATCAATTTTGCGCTTCTTCAACGCCTCGATGACCTCCACGCCGCGCTGGTTGCGCGGCACCAGCACGGCCACGCTCCAGTCTTTGTGCTCTGGCAGCCATTTCTCCAGCGAATCGACCACCGCCGCGACCTCTTCGTCGGGGGTGAATTTGCGGCCAATCAAATGGATGCCGGCCGGGTCGTCGGGCGGGTTCGGTTGGGGATCGCCTTCGGGAGCAGGTCGGATGTAAGGCGCGCTCAACGCGGTACGGACGGACTGGTCCGGATGCTCCTCATTCACCCAATCAATCAAATAATTCGCCAGGGCTATGATCGAAGGCTGCGAGCGGCCTGAATCGGGCAGCTCACGGCGAAAGTCGGCTTCGTGGGCGATGAAGTCGCGCAGGTAACGGGGGTTGGCGGTGGTGAAGGTCTCGAAGATGGCCTGGTTGGGGTCGCCGACGCGCACCCAGCCCCGCCCTGCCTGCGCCAGTGCCGCAGGCACAGGTGAACCTGCCGAAGGGTTGCCTTCCGGCCCTGCCAGCAGGCGCAATATCTGTTCCTGCAATTGGCTGGAATCCTGAGCCTCATCCTCCAAAATGTAGGGCCAGCGGTAACGAAGGCGCTCGAGGAACTCGGCATCCAGCTCGAGCAGGTGCAGCGCCAGTCGGATCAGGTCATCGAAGTCCACCGCGCCGCGATAGGTGAGGGCACGCTGGTAGTTGGTGTAGATCTCCCAGCCCATCTCGGCCAGCAGCAGCCCTCCTCCGGGGACAGGCGCGGCGGGCTGACGGTCGAGGGCGGCATGCAAATCTTCGGGTGCCAGGCGGCGATCTTTGGCCGAACGGATGAAGCTTAGCGCCAGGCTGTCCACCAATTCGGGCAACTGTTGGCGGCGCACCCAGTCGCGCTTGGAGTCGTCCATGGCCGGGTCGAGGTAGTCATCCAAAGCATAGGGATGGGCCTGCAGCCAGGCCTGGACGGCTTCCTTGCGGATGAAGTCGGCCTCGCGCTCATCAATGATGCTGAAGCGCTCCTCCAACCCGACCAGGGCTGGTTTCTCGCGTACGATGTCGTGCGCCAGGCCGTGCAGCGTTCGGACACGGTAGCCGATGTGCGGAAGCAGTCCATGCTCTTGGATGAAGCCGCTGACCCGGCTGGAAAAGTTGTCCACCGCCGAGTTGACCAGCGTGACGATGAGCACTTCCTGGTCGGGGTCAAGCTCGCCGCGCGCGATGATCTCAGCCGCCAGCGCCGAAAGGGTGTGTGTCTTGCCGCTGCCCGGGACGGCAGAAATGCCCATCCTGCCGCCGCGATAGGCAAGGATTTCGGATTGGGAGGGCCTGGGCGAAAAATTCATTTCACCTCTCCCGAATTCATATCCACCATCAACACCGAAGTATCCACGGCTTCGAAATCATTTCCCGTCAACATATCGAGCAGGTGGAGCATGTCATTGTTCCAGCGCTCATCGGGCGCGCCGCTTACGTACCAATCTGAGCCGTTGTCGGCCAGAACAATGCCGTAGGTTTTCATGGCTTGCAGGATGATCTGCAATTCATGTGGGAAACCGGAGATGTCGTAGTCCGCTTTCAGGCGGAAGCGCGCCCCCATGGGCGGGATTCTGCTGTCGGGGTCAGAAGTCTGGTGACGGGCGGGCCAAATGTATCCCGCTGTTTCGTTGGCTGTGAAACGCAGGGCGTGGTTGATCTCACCCGAGGCGATTTCGTCGTAGCGTACCAATCCCGGCAGGATAGGCAGACCGGCTGCGTCTGCAGAGGTCCAAGTTTCGGGGCGCAGGGTGTTCGAGTTCAAGTCCCAGATGGCACCCGAGCCGCCGCTCCACGCGCCGTTATGCAAACTGGCATCGTAGATTTCGTAGAGGATGCAATCGTCTGTTCCCACAATGAGGATATGATGATCGGAGCCCCACTCGATGAGCGGTTTGGGCGGGATGGGGTAGGGGCCGGGGTCAGATTCGTCCGGATAGTAGAAATCGAGCGTGTACCAGGTCCCGCCTGCCCCGGAGACGAGGTTATACGGGATGCCGATCGGGCCGCCGTCCCAGGTGCCGGAGCCGAAATCCATATGGAAGCCGGTCTGGCGGCCAATGCTTTCAACCCAGGCTTCCGAACGCTGGTGGATGGCGAGGCTGTCCACCGGGGTATTCCAGAAGTTATTGGCGGGGAAGAGCGAACACCCGCCGACAGCTGGACCCGAGGGTGGCAGCGCGGGCGTGATGGTTGCACAGGTGGTGCCGCATCCGCAGGGACATTCTCCGGGACAGTAATACGCTTCGTTGGTAGAACAGGCCGGCGGCGTGAAGCAGATAATTGGAGTGACTCCGGCGGGCATCAGGTATATGTTGACATAGAATTCAGGCTGGGTGAAGAACTCCTGTGTAAATGTTTGCGAGACGAAATCGGGGGCTTCAACCCGTATGGTTATCCGGTCGGTGTCGTGGAAGAAAACACTCTCAAAGACAAAATCGCCATTGGCATCTGTGGTGGTTGTTCCTTGACATGGCGCTGGGGATGTGTACGAAAAGCCCTCGCAAGTCACGATTGCAGCAGGGACCGGCTCGCCGGTGATCGTATCGTTGACATGGCCTGTCACCCTGCCCCAGCCCAAATCGCCCACCGCCCATATCACTGTAGGGCTAGATGAGGGAGATACGAGGGAAGTAGAGCCACCGATTCCAGCGGGGTTGCACGATGTAAGCAGAATGAGCCATATCCAGGCGATGATGCAGGTTGGTAGGAACTTGCATTTCATTTCATTTCACTGTTCTCCTTTTTTCTGGATTGTTACGACATGCAGGTGCAAATCGAATTTGGTTGGATTCTCCTCTCGCTTTTTCAGCTACGACCTCAGCTTCCATAGACCGGCATCGGCACCGCGAAAGGCAGCTATCCACACTGCCCCTGTACCGTCCACAGCGACCTCGCAAGCCCGGGCATCCAACCTACCGAGCAACTCAGCCTTCTCTGGCGTCCGGCGGTAGACGCTCCCCTGGTTGCACACCCACGCGGTCCCATCGGTGCTATAGGCTACGCTCGGGGGCGACTCATAGACGGTCTCTTCATCAAGGAACGGTATCCATGCACCGCCTTTCAAGAAATAAGCTGATGTCGAAAAGCAACTAGCCCCGCCGCAGCGTAGGATGCTGACCCAGGGGTCACCTGCCGGATCCAGGTCAAGGCTGGTGACGATCTGTCGGCGGTCCCAGACGGGCAGTGGGATCTGCATCCAGGTCCCGGAGCCGGGATCGTATCGTAGGAGAATGTCGAATGCGCCAAACCACATCCGACCGGCCGCGTCCCGCTCGATGTCAAACATGCACTGCCCCTGTGTATCCGGGATCGCGTTCCAGTTCCCGTCCTCGAACAAGCGGACGCCCTGTCCTTCTAATCCTTCTCCCATCCCGATGCAATCCCCCACCCAAATGGACCCTGACGACGAGCGCGCCACGTCGGTCAGGTAGTGACCCTGGTAATTCGGGTCAGCGGCCGTGAAGCCGATATCCACAGCGGTGAGTGATGTCCACCTTCCCGATTGCGGATCGAAGCGGCGCAAGTCATCGCCACCGGTTGCCAGCCAAACATTCCCTTGCGGATCGGTTGCCAGGCCGTCGCCAAACACGTCACTGGCAGGTGTGTACCAGCCCTGCTCCGGGCCGTCAACTTTCCAGGAAGAACCATCGTAGACCGCAATCCGTTCACCTCCCAGTTCAAGACCCCATATTCTGCCAGCGTCATCTTCGCCAAGGATACGGCTGAGTGGCTGGTCGTAGACTGTCTGAAAGCCACTGGCAGTATAAAGGAAGACACCGCCATTGCTGGCAACCCACAACACTCCATCTGGCGAAACCCATAGGTCGTAAATCTCGACTGAGCGGAGACCGTCCGAGCCGGTCACAGCCTGGAGCGGGCCGCGCGCCTGTGCTGTTGGGGGCACAGGTGTATCTGGGGGCTCCGAAGCAAGCAATGGAGTATTTGTTGGAAGCAAAGCTGGCATAGGCGTCACTGTACCCCAACAACCAGAACCCGCGACAACGATGGCAATCGCCAGCAAGATGTGAATGCCATGTTCATGGGTCCGAATCATGTGGCTCATTTTCTTTTCCTTTCACTCACCTCTTATTGCTCATTACCTGCCTGTAATACTCGCTGAAACGCTTTCAGCAGCACGCCGCGCTGCTCGAAGCCGCTCTCGCCCAGATTGCTAAGACCGAGATAGACGCGCCCCCGGCAGCGGCGCAGGAGGCCGGTCACTAGGCGCGCCAGGGTTTGCTGGTTGGCAGCGATTTCGTCGGCGTCGCTCCACGGGCGTCCATGTTCCCAGTGACGCGAGAGCACATAGGGATGGGTCAACGGCTGGAACAGGCGCTCGGCCCATCCGCCGGAGCCGGGGTCGAGCCAGAACTGGGCAGTCACCGGTCGGTTCATCATAAGGAAAGTGTGCGCCGGGGCGACCAGCACAGCTTCGTCCACATCGGCGCGCCAGGCTTCGAGGTACTGCGCAGCGATCACGCCGTCTTGCAGCATGTTTATATATTCCCGCCCCAGACCTCCGATGTCTTCAAGACTTCGGAGGTCTGACACAGTTGACTCCATCGCCCAGCGGAATTTCTGCACCGATTCGACCAGGCTGGCTGCGACGCGCGCCGTGTCCATGTTCCGGTGGAAGCCGAAGCCCGGCTGAGAGAGCACTTCACCAAACAGTTTACGCAGGAAATGATCCAATGGTAAATGCTCACCTTCACGGTAAGCCAGCAGCCAGTCACGCAGCGACGAATAACGAGCACCCAACACGAAGGTTATGCGTTCCTGGACCTCGGGCTTGATCTGGTCGAAGGACGAGAGCGAAAAATCACGCAGCCGGTAAACGATTTCGGCCAATAACTGCGCCCGCACGAGATCCATCTCTTCAATGGCCTGCATGAAGGCATAAGCCACGTCTAATTTGCCCGGGCGGACCTCCCAGTCCGGATGCGCCAGCGCGGCCAGGGTCAGCAGGGCTTGCGCGGCGGGTTCGTCGCGCAGCGAGCGGGAGGGCCGGTGCGAACGGACCGGGATGTGGCGCGCCTCCAGACGGTTCATCAGCGAAAAGCGCAGCGCGTCTGAGAGATAGGGCGCCAGCACCACGATCTCGGACGGAGGAAGCTGCTCTTCAGAAACCAGCCGCGCGATCTCGTCCGAGACCCAATCGAGCATTTGAGGGTAAAAACGAGAGTCAGCGGGAAATTCTATAGCCCCTATCCCCAACCCCTCCACCTTTAGAGGGAGGGGCGTAAGGGAGGGGATCGGTATGATTACCCTCTCCAGCACACCTGCCAGATGTTCAATATCTTCTGACAGCACGAACGACTCGTCCAACGCGGCTTGCAAATCGCACAACTCCCGAAACTCCCAGGCGGACCCGGGGTCCGCGCCCAGGAAGCGCCGGTAGCCGCCGCCCTGGTCATAGATCAACAAAGCGGAGTCGAAGCTAGGCAGCCACTCGCGGATCAGGTCGTGGGCGCGCGGCGTGTCCTCTTCCAGGTTGTCGAAGATCAGGTGGCGGTAGATGTGGGTCAGGTAGTCGCGCACCGCCGGGTGCGGCCAGAGATGCCCCCAGAAGATTTCCAGTTGTAGTGAGAAATCCAGCAGGTTGTGTTCGAGACAGTAATCCCGGAAGCGGTTGGCACATTCCTGGGCGTCGACGTAGACGCGACGCTGGGTCGGCGAGCCAGCCCAGGCGGCTTCCAAGCGCTCGCCGATCTCGGCATGCGGGAAGCCGACCGCAGCGGCCTTGTTCAGGTTGTCAAGTATCTGGCTGTACAGGCGGTTGCGGTCAATAGTGACCGAGTCGAAGTAGCCCTGATCCAGCAGCGGGCGGACAAGGCGCGCCATGTAATACTGCGCCGTCTCTAGGGTCAGGAAAACCGGTGGCCGGTCGGGATGGGCGAAGCCGGCCGCTTCGGAGGCCAATGGCCAGAACAGATCCACCATGCGTCTCGCCAGCCCGCCAACGGTCAGCACGCTAACCTGTCCGCCTGCGTAGGTGAAGGGTTGGCTAGTTATGAGCGACATAGTACCCGGAGGGTAAGTTGAACCATGCAACGCGCCCGTGTAGGGCGCTGCCAGCGTCCGTTGAGGGGCGAGCACGAGCAGCGAGTCGGCGGGGATGCCTCCTCCAAGCAAGTGCAGCATTCGCTCCACGCCGACGGTCGTCTTGCCACAGCCAGCCGGACCGGAGAGGAATAACTTGGCATTGGTGGGAACCTCGATAACAGCGAGTTGTCCCTGGGTCAGATCGAGCATAGCTCAAGAGTAGCGGAAGGCGGGTGCTTTGTCAATGGGGTAAAGCCTAATAAGACGATCAGTGGGAGTCTGGCAGCATCCCACTGATTCGATAGGGTGTAATTTCAGCAATCAGGCAACAGAGTCGCCGGACTCCATCATTGATTATCCGGAAGGCGTGGACGTTTCGGTAATTTTGATCTCCTCTTCAGATGGGTAGGTATCGTAGGTGCTGCCGCTGTAACCGATGCTGCACACGCCGATATTGTTCTGGATGACGCAGGCTGACATATCTTCGCTGGCGAGCAGGCTGATTAGCGCGGGCAGATCTTCGGGCAGATCGGTGAGCAGGATCAAGGTATTACTGACTACGCCGGGTTCGTATAGCATCAAGCCGATCCCGGCGCGACCTATCTGACCGAAGCCAGGAATGGTGATCGAAGCCGAGTCTTCGAGTCCCAAATCGAACGTGTCGATGTAGGGATCCAGATCATCGGATGGAGTCAGCAAGCCCAAGACAATCGTATCACTGCCGCTGATTGCTTTGGGCGCGACGACGAGGGAGGTATTCATCCGTTGGAGAACATTCTGCAGAGAGGCAACTGGAGCAAGCAGGTCGGAGGTCATTTGCAAGTCCCCAACGGTCAACAGACCGGTCTGGTGGCCGAAGAGATAAGGAAAGTCCGCCAGGGTATGTGTGCGCGTCCCGCTGAGGGCGAAATCGGCAATCGCCGCGAGCAGTAGGCTGTTATCGGCCACCTGGTTATAAGGCGGCATCAGGAATGTAAAATCGCCAACGGCCAGGGCATTCCCGTCCGCGCTCAGTGCGGCGGCAGCCAATGCCTGCCCCAATCCTGACAAAGGGCTTTCGCGCGAGTCGGTCAGTGAAGAGAACGTACTTTCGTCCCCAGTGATGAGCGCTTTACCATTCTTGGCGCTGACCGAGTGCGCGCCGTACAAGGCAACCTGGCTCAAGCCTTGTGTCAGATCATCATCACCAAATTGTGTGAACAGAACGTTGCGGAAGTTGCCCTCGTTCTTTAGCAAATTGTATAGATAATCGCCAGAAAAAGTAACCCCAAACG